>VTLG01003946.1_pt1 | contig 103826 bp, 132 predicted proteins | sample 4694571 | NCBI WGS metagenome assembly VTLG01 (sample SAMN12604809, study PRJNA352737) | marine metagenome | biome: ENVO:00000447; feature: ENVO:00000209|ENVO:00000569|ENVO:01000036; material: ENVO:00002151; isolation source: viral sequences binned using virsorter ... | reverse complement strand
TGAAACGGGAAACTGGACAGATGCTTTACAAAGAGCACATAATTTTTACAAAGACCTTAATGAGCAGGGAAAAAAATCCATAGAAATAAATAAAAAAGGATTATTTAGATATTATGGAGATAAAATAGGAATACCTAAAATCTCAGATATTAAAGGCAAAATAGATAGTTTTGGAAAGAAACCGGAGGAAACTAGATTCGGGCAAGTGAAAAGGCTAGGCAAGGGTCTTTTGGGATTACCCGGAGGGGCTACTAAAAAAGTATTTCAAGGTCTTGGTGGATTTCTGAAGAAAGTAGGAAGTTTTGCAGAATTAGGAAAGAAATTTCTAAAACCTGCATTAATATATGGGGGTGTTATATTATTAGGTTTAATGTTAGTTTTAAAGTGGCTAGTTAAGGCTGGCCCCCACGTTATGGAAATGTTTAGCAATTTCATACCAGCATTCAAAATGTTCTTTGAAGGAATTTGGAATATATTAAAAGGATTATTTAATATTATAGCAGGAATTTGGAAAGGTGATTTTGGGCAAATTTGGAAGGGACTTAGCCAAATAATAGAGGGTGCTGTGCAGGTATTCATAGGTGGGCTGATTTCACTTGTAGGTATAGTAACAACATTATTATATGGTATTTGGGCAGGTGTTATACAAATGGTATATGATGCTCTTGCCAATTTGTGGAGTAAATTACCAAGTTGGTTTCCTGGCAAGGCTGCTGGTGGAGTTACTCACGGAGGCGTAAATCTAGTTGGTGAAAAAGGCCCAGAATTGGTTAAATTACCAGCAGGTTCAAGAGTTATATCTAATGCTAATTCAAGAGGTATGGGAGGGAATACAATTAACGTACATGTAAATGGGCGTGTAGGTGCTTCTGATGCTGAAATAAGAGACATAGCAAATAAGGTAGCAAGAGAGATTAACATTAGAATGAATAGACAAGGAACAACAATGATGGGTGGTTAGATGAGTGAAACTATAACACATACTTATGGAAACTTAACAGGCGGATACAAAAATTATGTTATGCTAGAATTAGCAAGGAGAGCAGCAAGTGGTAAAAGTGGTACTGATTTTGAAGAAAATAGAATAGGTTTACTATGTACTCAACTAGATATTAACACTAACAAACAATCTTTACCTATACCTATTCCATTTTCTGGAGTGATTGCTGGTGAATCTACTACGATAGCATTAGATGCAGGTATGGCTTCAAAGACTGTTAGTTTAAGTGGAATAATATTAGACCAAGAAATTACTAAACAAAATAGACACGGTGAGCAATTTACTCAACAATTAACAGCATTTGAAATAGGACAGTTAATTCATTCTTATGTTGATTCTTCTTTCTTACATGAAGACCAGAACTTATCTAAATTAATTGTTCTAATGCCTAGTAGAGTAGATACTAATTTTATCTACCATGAAGGCGTTGATGCAAATACACCATTGGAGGAATGTCCTTTAGTACCCTTTACTTGGGCTAACCGTGATTATGATATACCACAAACAAAAGCAGGAACTAAACTATCTTTTGGTGGAACTCCTTGGCCTGATGTTGTTAAATCAACTGAGGAAATTCCAGGGCTTACTGGATTTATTCAAGACTTTTCGTGTTCGTTTAATGGTGCAGAATTACCTGCAATAACATTTAGCATGTCATTTACACAGGCATCAACAGCAATATCAGACTTTATTAATTCAGCATTTTAGGTGACAATATGCCAGGAGTATATGTGGGGGATACTAAAGCATTAGTTTTCCCAATGCTATGTGATGGTTATTTGAAGCAAACTTATGCTGATTATAACGAAGACGAATCAGAAGTAGATGCTAGGGGTGGCCCTTGGGGTTTAGAATCCTTTACTTTAGAAGCCATAATTACACCATATGATGTAAATGGATATGGTAGTTGGACTACGGCTGATAGAGGTAATTTAAACTCAGTACGAACTCCACCAAGTTTAGGAGATAGCACATCTAACACAGACACATATCAAAGTTATGATTATTTTACTACTAATAGATTAACACATAAAATGATGATTTATTATAATACTAAATTTCAATTATATTTAGAAAATAGATGTGGTACAAAATCTAATATGAATAGGCCTGCTGAATATAGATTAGTTGCAGAATTTGCAGATGGTTCTGATAATGTAGAAAGTGATGTATTATTAACTGGTTCTAATCAATTAAATAACTTTTCAGATGCTACTAGTTATTATACAGGTTCATCTAGCAAGTTAAGGCAAATAGCAACAAATGCTCAAAATGCTTTGCCATATAATACTCTCTCAATTGATAGCACTTCTTGGGGAAATCAAATAGATGTAGTAGCAGCAACTGCTACAGGAAGTGTTACATTTTCTGGTGACCCAGAATCATATTATCCGGCTCAAAACGCAACTGCATCAATAACTGCTAGTAATAACAATTTTAGTGTAGATACTTTACCTGTTTCGGGAACAGGAACTATTAAGTTTGGTGCTAATCCTGATGAAGCAACAGATTCAGATACAACAGAATATATCCAAATTACAAGTGAAGATGGTAATTATACAACAAAGTGGTTTTGTCATGGTAATATTAATGCTGCACCATTAACTGGTGGTTCTTGGCCTCAATATGCAAGAGCATATAGAAGAGGTAATACCGCAGAACAAACTGTTGCACATTTTGTAGAATCAGTAAATGCTTATAATAATGGTTGGGCTGGAACAGCAGCAGGTGGGCCAGACCCCGCAGATACTCAAGTTAGCCCTCCTTCTATTATGGTTACATTAACAGCAAATATTAGTAATCCAACAGGAGGAAATATAACTCTTGGTTCTGGTTTACCAAATGGAATAACAAGAACACAAATGGCAAATGGTGTAGCAGAAAGTATTGTTACACATAATTATCTTACTATTACAACAGGAGGTAGTGCTAAATTATATCACCCTTACCCTGCTGCTTCTACAGTTACTATTGGAACTTCGGTGAGTAGAAATGATGGTAATAGTACAATTACAGTATATCCTTTTAAAAAACAAGGCACATTAGCAAATACTTGGGTAAGTTTAGCACAAGCCATTAATCATGCTAACGGAAACACCCAAATTACTGCTGCGGTTGGAAGTGGTTCTCCATTACCACTTAATTTAACTGTTGATGCAACAGGTACTACTGGTAATGGTTATACTATAACTAAAACAAACATGAATCATGTAACATTAAGTGGTTTTTCTGGTGGTGAGGCTGCTAATGAAATAACTAATTGCATTACACTTCAAGATAGTGACGGTACATCTACTAAGTTTTTAGCAGCACATGAAACTAAATCAACTAATGCTACAAGTTCTACTCTTACTTATGGCGGAAATACTTATGTTATTTATAGATTAGCAGATGGTTCAAATTATGTAGCAAACTTTGTAACTGCTGTTAATAGTGTAACTGCATTAGATATATCAGCATCACAGGCAACACTAGTTGCAAATTTAACACAAGGAACTTCTGGGGCTGCTGGTAATACTACAATAACAGAAAATTGTGCTAATGTTACTAAATCAGATTTTAGTGGCGGTGTTACTGCTGCTACACCCGATGAATATATACAAATCATTAGTGCTGATGGGGCAGCAACTGTTAAATTTAAAGCATCAAATTTAGGGTCTCAATCTACTGGTTCTACTGGTAGTGGTTATACTTATTTTCAAATAGGTTCTACTACAACCCAGGCTGCTTCTAATTTAATTACTGCTATTAATGGGAGTACACTATCATCTAAATTAACAGCATCTAGTCCTAGTAGTAATAATGTAGTAAAGATACAAATTGCTACTGCTGGTGATAGCCAATCAACAACAGATACCTATAGTAATGTTACTACAGATGCTACTTGGGACACTGATTCAGATGCAAAAATCATAACAGGTGTAACAACAACTAATATAGGTAAGGGGGAAGAAATATATAATTCTTCTAATCAATTAATAGGAACTGTTAATACTAGAGATAGTGCTACACAAATTACATTGGCTGCTGCTCCTGCTGCAACAGTAGGAACTGTATTATATGCATCACAGCCAAGAGAAGCATTATATTTAGAAAACCTTTACAAAATATCTTGTTGTGTATCTAGAACAGGACATGTTAAACTTTATCTAAATAACAAATTAATTAAAGAACAAAAAATTACATTTACGCCAAGATTTAAATTCGATACTACTGATTGTTTTATCGGACAAAATGGTACTAATAAAAACACACAGTTCTTTGGAGAATTATATGAAATGGCTATGTACAAAAGACAAGAACCAACCTTAAATTATACTTCTCTTTCCCCTGGATATTCAGATATTGTTTTCTATTATAGGTGGGATTAATGGCAGAAAATTATTATTATGTTTTGAATGTTGGGAAAACTCAAAGTGAAACTTTGGATTATACTTATGCTCAAAAAGGTGATGCCTTTCCTTCAATTGCTTTTTATGATACATCAGTTAATCCTATAATTAAAAACCCCGGCATTCCTTCTTCTGGGAACTTTGCTGGAATAGATAATGTTTCTGCTAATTTCTTTGAGATTAGAAAAGCACCCTATGATTTAATGAGTAATGGTAGTATTCTTAATGCAGAACCTAAAATATCTGGTAATAGTGATACAGGTTTAGTAAATAGAATACACCCTGCTGGTTATTCTGATACTGCTACAGATGCTAATCATATTTCTAAACATGCTTCTAATTTACAAGAAACAAAATCAAATAGAGTTAGATTAAAAGACACTGTTTCTGGGACTTCTGCTGTAGGTAGCGCAGGGTTAGGAATGGATTTAGAAGAATATGATTATTTTATTTTAATAAATCCAGAAGTTACTGGAAATGATGGAACAGTTGCTATTAGGCCACATTTTGCAAAGGTCACGAAAATTATTCAATATGATACTTATGGTGATGGTATAGAATTTTCCCCGCACTATCCATCATCAATACCTAAAGATACTAAATATGAACTTTATGTTGGCCCCCATGTTACTAATACTAATGTTGTTGCAGTTTCGTATGGATTAAGAGGAAATTCCTCCTCCTCCTCCTCGATTATATCTGATAAATATGATGTTAGCAATGTTGTAAGCAGGCCTACTTGGTATTTCTATAATGATAGATTAGATGAAAAAGACCAATTAAATTACGGTACTAAATATCAATTAACTAGTTGTAGATTTTATAAAAATTGGACTTCTTTTGGAGGTACTGCTAGTCAAACGTCAGACGGTAAATATCATAATACCACAACAATTAATACTTCTGTATTAAATAATACTGCTTATCAAGGACATAGTATTTGGATGGATGTAAGTGGTAATAAAAAATATGTAGGAAATTTAGTAACTGCACATGCATCAGCACCTACTTTAGATGATATTAAAGAAGATATACCAACTGCATTAGAAGGAGCATTGACAATATATTATGGTAGAGATATTTGTCAAAGTGTATTCTTAACTGAAACAGATTTTGGTACTACTATTACAGACCACGGCCCAAAAAATTTAGATGCTACATTAGTAGATAATATAAAAGAAAAGGATAGAACAAAGTACGATTATGACTATAATAGTACCTTTTCACCTGACCCTTCAGTATGGCGTATGATAACTAGAAATGCCCAAAGAAACTCATATGACAGAATGGTAACACATACTAATTGGTTTAATTATACAGATTATACTCATGTCCATGCTAATATGACTGGGCCAGTTAGACATCTTCATTATAAGAGTGCTGATTTAAAGAATAATATATTAACATCTGTTATAGATACAACTGTAAATTATCCAAGAAATAAAGCAACTCAAATAGCAAGAGCAAAAACTCTAGACCAAACCGGAACTCAATTTTTAAAGATGAAAGAAGATGCAACCTTTAAAATACGAAATCCTATATTTAGTGGAGTTTTAGGTGAATACAAATTACCATATACAGTAACTAGTAGTTCTGCATCTGGGTATAAACTTATATTAAATCAAATACCAGAGGGTTTTGATTGTAGAAATGACTCTTTAATTAAAACCGGCGATTCTATTAGAGTAAATGAAAATTATTATATGGTTTCTGCAATTGCTGCACCAGACACAACATATAGAACACAAACCATTACTGTAAATAAAATAAGGTCTACAAAAGATAATATATATAGTGATATGTCATCAATGGTATCATTTAATAAAGCAGATGCTTATGTTGCATCTTGGAATGGTGGATTAATTTCAGATACACCAATAGATACAGAAGTAGTATATGCTTCAAATGCATTTAAGAGAATAACAATGAATGGTAATACTATTTCTAAAGATAGAGCCTCATTATATAATAATAAATTAGTACCATTATCTGGAGAATTTATAGGCTTAGATATACCAATTGATTACGGTGATTCAGAAAATAAATACTTAAAGTTACAAAATTCAGATAAAGAATTATATATTCCAACGGGTACTACTGCTACACACAAACCATCTTTTATGTATTATTTATCTGGTAATTATGCAATAGATGAAGAAATATTTAGTGGAAATGTTGAAGATACATTAGCGAAAAATGACAAAGGATTAGTAACTTATGAAATAACAGGTAGAGATAAACTAGCAAAATTATTAAATAATACTGTTAATAAAAATTTGAATTATTCAAATGATATTATTTATTCGTCTTTAAACCCAATGTTTTTATCTTCCGAAACAATTAGCATTGCAGTTAGTGGTAGTTTTAGTATAGGTGTTACTACCTTTACTAGCACAGATGCATCAAGTTTAGCAAAATATGATTTAATTTTTAAATCGGATATGACCTTAATAGGCGAAGTTCATGGTGTTTCTGGTAATACAGTAACGTTAAGAGATGGTGCATTAGCAGGTAATGGTAGTTCTAATACAGCAGTTAAAGCAATTAGTTTAACTAATACCTCTACTAATAAATTTAATCAAACATTAGTTAAGGCGTTATCTGTTAATCCTCTAGCATCTTCTAATGCTACTGATTTAATATCTGCAAGTGATAAAGGGTTAGTATTTATTGATGGTGAAGAACTAACATATGATGCTAGTAGAAATCAATCAACTTCCTCATTACCATATACTTCTGCAACAGGTAGTTATAGAGAAGACGGGTCATTAGGCTATCATATTTCTAGTATAAAAGGATTAAAGAGTAAAGACTCTAAGTTTGCATTTAAACTTGGTAATGAAGACACACCAATACCAACAGAATCTAGTAAAATAACACCATCTTCTCATAATTATTATACAATTATAAATAAAACAGAAAAGGAGGGTGAACCAACTACATTAACAGTTGCACCAACCATGCCAATTGTTTTAGCAAGTATTGAAACAAATACATCTGACACTAGATTTACGGACAGCAATTCTTATTTATATTTCTTAAATAATAACATACCCAAAGCGGGATTCCTTCATAAATTGAAAAGTAAACATGGCGGATATAATTATTTGTCTTCTGGAATTTTTAAATATCAAGACCTTCAAACTTTTACACCAGGAGGTTTGAGTCAAACTGCTACGGATTCTATTTATAATGATTTAGGAAATTTAAGTGTTTCTGGGGCTGCACCGTCTTATTATATTAGACCAGATGGTGCATCACTCGCACCAACATTATTATTAACAAATAATACTAATCCCATAGAAGGTAGTAACATAATTGATTCAGACTATAATGCACACTATCAAGCAGTTATTGGTAATTATTTGTATAAACTTTCAGATAATACTGCTATAGTTCCACCTAAAAGTAATGTTGCTGAACTTGTTTTAGAAGAAACACAAAGTTATGGTAATTTACAAATTGATACTTGGGGAACAAGTAGCGGGCCTGCTGCTCTTAGTTTTAGTGCTGTTGATAAATTACAAAATAAAGATACTAGAATTAAAAATTATGAATTAATGGCTTTAGGAGACATATACCCTGAATCTAAATTAAGACACAATCATTTAGGATTTTCATCTAAAGGCTTAAATTCATATGGAATGTTGTTAGAATCAGATGCACAAGATGGTGATTCTATTAGTCATGCTAATTATGAAGGAACAAGTAGGGAATCATTAATGAAAGAAAGCGGTTATCAAACCGGTCAAATATCATCTGCTTCTATTAATAGTGATGGCATTAAAAGGTGGGGCGTTATGAGATTAGTAGAAGCCACATACGATTGGCATTTTAATCCTGTTGATGCTGAAAATATGCCTGTTACTAGCAAAATACCAGAACTTGATAATTTTAAATATAGAAGGTTTAAAACACCAACTGAACCAGATACTAGCAATATAACTTATTGTGATATAAATTCTACGGAAGGAACAATACAATTCAAAACTAGCACTGCTGCTTCTGGTAATGATAAAACTATTACAGTACAACCTAATGATATGTTATATAGCGCATCTTCTGGTAACGTATTAGCGGTGTACAAAGGCACATCCAATGTGTCATTACATGGTTCTGAGGATAGTAGTAATTGGGTAAGTGGTAGTTGGTTATTATTTAATACAGATACAAATACTAAAGTGTATATATTAAGACAAGAATTTAAACAAGATACAAGCAATCCTCCCTTAACATATCATCAACTACCAGGAATGATGGACTTTAATTTATATGCTACTACTAATGATGGATTTAAGGATTTAGCAGAAAACCCAATTAAGTTTACAAATGTAATACTTGCAAGAGAACCAATTGATAAAACATACTTTGATTATAATATTTTAACTGGAGATGGTAGCCCTGCAAATAATCTTGACCCACAAAATGTTTTTATACCATTAATTTCAGGTGTTCGTAGAAACGAAGATGACACAAATAAAAAGTATTATACTATTTCTGCATTCCATGATACAGAACAATGGGAAAATAATAGAGACCATTGGGATAGTTATAGCCCACCTAATTATCATCATACCTCTAGGGTCTTAAGTGCACTATGTTTAGAAACATTTGACACTGGTGCAGATGAAAGTAATCAAGCAAACAAGGCTCAAAATTTCTTAATGGGTACTGGTCATCTATATGATAATTGTATGGGGGTATTCAAAGACATTAAGAATAGTTTCTCTAGCATGACTTATGAATTAAAAACTACAAGTGCTCCTTTAGATTGTGCGACTCATGCTGAATATAATGCATATGATGACCACCCAGCAAACTCAGAAAATGACCAACATGGGCCTAATATTATGATAAAGAGAAAAGATACAAATTCTGCATTTGTAGGCACAAGAACAAAACAAAGAATTTTATCAAGTGAAGAAGATAGAACTGCTCCTACTAGAACCTCACATCACCAAGCAAATCAAGCAGATGCTGATGGTGAAATGTTTAATGCACAAATGTTTGTTAAACCTGGGTTTAATTTAACAGGATTATCTACAAACACATTAGGAACATTGGGTGTTCAGCGCAATGCTAATTCAGACCAATTAACATTCCAAATGAATGATGTATCAAAGCATAATTGGTTATCTTTTGTAAATAATTTAGAGGGGTATTATATTGTTAGCAGTAAATTAGAAAGCGGTGCTTTACCAAACGATACTCACACTACATTAAATGACAGTTCTGTAGGTGCTACTGATACTACCATAACATTAACATCTACTACACATTTACCATCAAGTGGTACAGTTAAAATTTGGGGTTCTTATAGTTATACTGTTGCTGGTGGAGGATTGGCTACTTTTTATAATTGGGAACATGTAAGTTATACAAGCATTAGTGGTAATAATATACAAGGGTGTAAAAGAAACATAAACAATATAACAGTTACTGACAATAACGGTACACATGATGTTACTTGGTCTCATCCAAATGGTAGTGATGTGGTAGTTGAATCTGGATTTGTAAAAGAAGGTGCTCCTACTTTTATTGCTAGAATCACTGCACATACAGTAAGTGCTACAACTGATGCAGGTGCGGGGAGTGATTCAAGGTCACAACATGCATTAACTTTAGATAAAGCAATTGATATAAATACTCACGGTGCGGTTTATAGATTAATGAGAATAGCAGAAAAAACCTTTGATGAAACCCCGGATTATATTGATTTAAATACTATGTTTGATACAGGATTACAATATGATATAGAAACAACTAATCTTTTAACTGGTGGCTCTGGAACTACAAATCTATATAGTGAAAATATATATTCAATGTATATACCTCTTGATATAGATACTGCTAATGCTAGTGATTCAAATAAAGCATATACATATATAGATAGAAGAGATATAGATAACACACTCTCTTTATTTACAAACGGGCAAACATATGATTGTTATATAACAGACGGTTCTAATTCACAACATATTACCTTAACTGCTAGTAATATCGGAACAGGAAATAAACGAGTTAGATTAAAATATAGTGGTACACTTACTGGTAATGGTGTTGTTTCTTTTGGTGAAACTTTTACATTAGAAACCCATACAAAAATAAAAGGAAACCCTACTAAATTATATTTAGGTACTACAGTTTCAATTGGTACAGATGGTACTAAAGCAATAGAAAATTTGCTATCAGAAAATAATTTAGTATTAGACGAAGACGATAAAAATTTAACATATACAGGAAATATAGTAGCAAGTGTTAGTAGTGCTACTATAACTCTTACTTCTAATGCTGTAGGATTATCTGCTAATGATTTCATATATAATCAAGATGGAAAGTTTATAGGACAAATTGCCTCTGTTAGTAATACAAGTGTGGTCATTAATAGTATGGATGGTGATGGAACTTATGACATGTATTATAGACCAGTTGCTGAAGATGAAATTGTTACCTATTCTAGTAAACCATTTATATTAAATACTAATTTTACAGAGAGTAGTGTGTTTGATGCAATAAACTTCATAGGAGGTAAATCAGGTTTAGACTTTACACTTGTTAATGAAAAGATTAGAATTCAAGATAGTAACAATTATGATACTAAAAGAAAATACTCATTGAAATATGCAGACGGTAATAATTTAATAAGTGTTGAGAATAACGAATCATTATTTGATAAAGCAAATAAAGTTATAGTAGTAGGAGATAATGTTAAAGCAAGTGTAGACATGTCTGATACAGATGATACTAAAGTATTAACGTATGTAGACGGTAATATTAAACACTCTAAAGAAGCGAAAATTAAAGCAGAACAATTATTAGAATTACATAATACACCAGCAAAAAAGATTACATTAAAAATGCAAATGAAGGGGTATGAATTAATGAAACCAGGCGATTTAATAACTTTAAGTTTCCCGAATCATAATATCCCAGCAGATGATTATATTGTATATGAAATTGGTAATGCTATGTCTAGTATAACAGAAGTTACAGTTGGGACTTATAATAAAACTATAGCAGAAAGATTAACAGAAATGCATTCTTCACAAAGAAAAGAATCAATAAATATATTAACAAAAGATACGGTAGTAGAGTTAACTTCAAAGGTAGCGTTTGATACCGCAGTAATAGATGAACAATCACTTTCATATACTATCACCACCCCTGCGGGTTCAGTAATCGGATACTCTACTAATGTAAATTACACAAATACGTTAGGTGGGGATGAAACATCAGAAACAACGGAGTTAACAGTATGATAGTAGATGCAGGCAAAAAGGCAGTATTAGATTTAGCAATCGCCGCTAACCAATTTAAATATCTTGATTTTGGAGATGGTGGAGATGACACTTCAACCTCTCAAACTACACTAGATAGAAGTATTCTAACTTCTTCAGGGTCTACACAAATTGCAGATAATAGTTATAAAAGACTTATATCTCCTAGTAGAGTAGGTAATACCTTAATATATGAAATTACCTTAACAGGTTCAGAATTGGCTTCTAATGTCATATCTGAAATAGGAGTGTTTAACAATGCAGGTACGATGTTGTCAAGGGTGAACTTTAAACCCATTGGCCCCCTCGCCTCTAATGAAACAATTAGTTTCACCTTTCGACTGGAGATGGCATAATGCCTCCTAATAACCCTAATTTCATTAGTACGCTCGCTACCTCTATAACAGGGGATGATACTACAAATGATAATGATAGGCTAAAAGATGGAACAGATACATTAAATGCAAATTTAATCAATGCTTTAAATATAGCCACATCAGGTTCATTTGTTGCTAGTGGTGGAAACATCACTATGACAGCACCAGGCGGTGCAGCAAATACTGTGTTTGCAATAGAAGAAATCAAATATTTCCGTGATGGTAAATATCTTACAATGAGTGCTCTTAGTGCTGCTAATCCATCAGTTAATACAAACATGCCAGATTGGGACGTTAATACTAACTTCGATTGGTTTGGTCTAATTGTTATTGCAGATGGTTCTGAATCTGGTGAAGGTGGGTCTGATGTTATTAAGTTTAGAGGTAGTAGTGCGTTAGGTGCAACCTTTGTTGATGGTGCAACTCCTAAGAATGGTGATATACCACTTGCCGCAGTTCAAATCTCCAAGAGTTCTACTAATACCACAACTACTAGAAAAGTTCAATATTTAGGAATGGGTAAAGTTAACTCAGAATTTACTGCGGTAGATAATGGAAATATTAGATTAACTGTTAACAAGGGTGGAACTTTAACATATAGACCAAGTTCTACAAATTACACTTTAACCCTTCCTTCTGTCACAGGTACTCTTGTTAGCACAGGAGATACAGGTTCAATAACTGCTGCAATGTTAGGTGCTAATTCAGTTGATTCTTCTGAGTTAGTTGATGGTTCTATTGATACTTCACATATAGCAGATGACCAAGTTACTTATGCTAAGATTCAAAACGTTTCAGCAACAAATAGAATACTTGGAAGAGATTCATCTGGTGCAGGTATAATAGAGGAAATTACTCCGGCTAACCTAAGAACCATGATTAACGTAGAAGATGGTTCACAGGCTACAAGTACGGCACACGTTAAATCTGCACTAAACGCTGACTTAGGCGGGTCTATGACAATAGGTGATGCTAACGATACAGTTACAGTTGCTGGTGATTTAGTAGTTACAGGAACAACAACAACTGAATCAGTAGAAACTGTATCTACTTCTAATGGTGTAGTGTTTGAAGGTAGTGCTGCTGATGCTTATGAAATTACATTAAAGGCTGGAACTGTATCAGCAGATAGAACAATAACATTGCCAAATGTAACTGGAACTGTAGCACTTACTTCTAGTGATATAACTGGAAATTCAGCCACTGCTACTGCATTAGAAACTGCTAGAACTATTAACGGAGTATCTTTTGATGGTACTTCTAATATAACTGTGACAGCAGCAGCCGGAACATTAACTGGTAATACATTAAAGAGCACAGTAACAGGTTCTTCCTTAACAAGTGTTGGAACAATAGGCACAGGAACATGGCAAGGAACTGCTATTGCTGATTCTTATATTTCTTCTGCTTCTACTTGGAATGCTAAATTACCAACCATTGATAGCCATGATGCAGAAACTACAATTGATATTGCTAATGATAAACTATTAATGCATGACAATTCTGCAACAGGTACTAAAGAACATAAGATTAGTATTGCTGATATGTTAGGAAAAATCACTTCATCTCAATTAGCAGGTTCTGGAAAGGTATGGGCTACTTTACCTGCTAGTGGTGCAGAAGTCAATCAAAATACCTTTACTACTGTTGCAGTTTCAGGACAAACAGATGTTGTAGCAGAAACAAAAACAGATACATTAACGTTTGCAGAAGGAGGTGCGACTACAATAACAACTGCTGCTGGTAGTGATACAATAACTATTTCATCTTTAAACACTACTTATAGTGCTGGAAATGGTATTGCTCTAAGTGGTGGTGCATTTAGTGTTGCTGCGGGTAATGGTCTTTCTCAAGATGCATCTGGATTATCATTAGTAGACCCAGCAACATTAAATGAATTAACAGAAAGCACAGATGATGGTTCTGATAAAATATTACTTTGGGATGAAGATGCAAGTCTTTGGAAGTATATGACAATAACAAACTTGGAAGATTCTGTTGGCACATATACTGCTGGAACTGGTTTAAGTATATCTAGTAATGAATTTAGCCATGATGCACATACAGGAGAAGTTACTGGTTCTGATGCTTTGACCGTTGCAAACAATGTTATTGATGAAGCAAATTTAAAGATTTCAAACTCTGGTTCTAATGGGCAATTCTTATCATTACAGTCTGGTAATACTGGGGGTTTAACTTGGGCTACACCAACTGATACAGATACAACTTATACTGCTACTTCTGGTAAAGGTCTTACTTTAAACGGAACTGCTTTTTCAATTGCTATTGGTGCTATAACTGATATTGGTGGTGCTATTGCAAGTGATGACGTATTTGCATTAAATGATACTTCTGCTAGTGGTGCAATTAGAAAATCAGATGTAAGTAGATTACAAACTTATATGCAAAACAATCTAACGTTCACGACAAATACGAATACTCAATTATCGAATGAACAAGTCCAAGATATTGTTGGGGCCATGTTTACTGGGAACACAGAAACAAACATTACTGTAACATATCAAGATGATGATGGCACAATAGACCTTGTTGCTTCAAGTGGAGATATTGTTGATGATACAAGCCCACAATTAGGTGGAGATTTAGATGTAAACGGTAATAAAATTATTACAGATTCATTAAACGAAAGTATTCAAATACAACCACACGGTTTAGGTGCAGTTGAAATAATTAACACAGATGCAACAGACGCTAGAGGCCCGACTTTAAGGTTAATAAGAGATTCTTCAAGTCCTGCTGCTGATGATAGATTAGGATATATAGAATTTAAAGGTGAAGATAGTAACGGTGATTCACACAGATATTCTACAATTACATCAACACTTATAGACCCTACTGCTGGTTCTCTTGATGGAAAACTTGAATTTGCTACGATGATTAATAATGGGCCTGAGCCTTTAATGTGGTTAGACTCAGCCGGAGTTAGTGTTGGTCGAGGGTTAGGATTAAGATTAATTAATAGTAGTGATAATTATGTAAATATTAAACCTGCTTCTTCTATCAGTTCAAACTTTACTCTTACATTACCCGGTGATGATGGTTCTGCTAATCAAGTGTTAAAAACAGATGGAAGCGGAACCTTATCTTGGGTTAACCAAACTACTAATACTAACACACAATTGTCTCAAGAAAACGTAGAAGACTACGTTGGAGGTATGCTTGATGGAACTGAAACATTCATCTCTGTAAGTTATGATGATACTGATGGTAATATAGACTTTGTTGTTCCTGTAAAAGATGAAGACAATATGGCTTCTGATTCTGCTTCACACTTAGCAACACAACAATCTATTAAAGCATATGTTGATGCACAAACAAGTGCTACAACAGTAACAGTTACAGATAGTAGTGCAAATACAAATTTCCCTGTTGTGTTCCATAATGAATCAAATGGATTATTAGATGATACGGGTGCATTAAGATATAACCCAAGCACAGGAACCTTATTAGTTCCAAATCTAACTGTTGCTGGAACAACAACTCAAGTTGATACAGTAACAATGAATGCTGCTAACGCACTAATATTTGAAGGTGCAACGGCTGATGATTATGAAACTACGTTAACTATTACAGACCCAACGGCTGATAGAACCATTACTTTACCTAATGCTAGTGGTACTGTTTCTTTATCTGATACAACCTATTCAGCAGGCACAGGGCTTGATTTATCTTCAACTACCTTTAGTGTAGATGTATCTGACTTTATGACTAATGGTGCTAATAATCGCATCATTACTGCAACTGGTTCAGATGCAATGAATGCAGAAGCAAGTTTAACATTTGATGGGACTGATTTAAAACTAGCAATGGCTACTGACCCAAGTATAAGTGTTCAAGACACAACTGATAATTACGCTGCTACACTATTTGCAAAATCAAGTGGTGCATGGTTAAGTCTTGGTGATGTGGATTCAAGCGCAGATTCATGGATGAAGTTTGGTGCATTTAGCGGCACTAACAACCTTGACACCAAAACAAGAGACTTTCACCTTTATGGAACTAATACAGCAACTGGGTTTTATTTCGATGAATCAGCAGGTACATTTGGTATAGGCACTACAAGCCCCGCATCTCTACTTCACCTACATAAAAACGCCTATGATTACGATGACGGTACACAAGACGAAGATGGCGATTTTCATCTATTGTTGAAATCTAGCCAAAGCAGTAATGCGGGTGATGCTTTATCAATTGGTTTTGGACAATCAGGTAATGCAGCAACAGTAGGTGCAAAGATAAGCCACGTTATCGAGGGTTCATACTCAAGAGGCGCATTAACCTTTTCAACTAACAATACTGCTGCTGACGGAGATACAACCGAAGAAAGAATGAGAATAACAGGAGCAGGTAAAGTCGGAATAGGCACTACAAGCGCGATGAATAAACTACAAGTTGACCATACTGGTGCTGATGGCGATGACGGAATAATGATTGTTAGAGCAGATACATCAACTGCTTCAAATGATATGCTTGGTGGTATTGGTTTTGATTCTACTGATGGCAATGTTCCAAGTAGCGTATTAGAAGCATCTGTAGCAATAATCGGTAGAGCGAGAGAAGACCACGGAACAGGAGATAAAGGTGGTTATCTCGACTTCTATTACTCACCAACAGACCAAGATGATGATACTACCTCTCGTAGAGGCATGAGGATGATGCAAGGAAAACTATCACTTGGTGGTCAGAATGACGATGTGGGCGACCCAATCAATTCATTAGTGGTTGAACATTCGGGCGCAGATTGGCACAATGGTGTGTTAATACTTCGTGATGATTCATCAATAGCAAGTGGTGATTTACTTGGTGCAATTGGATTCGATGGTAAAGATGGAAATAACCCAAGCAGTGTCCTAGAAGCATCTGCTGGAATTGCTGCTTATGCTGCTGAAAACCACGGTACAGGAGATAAAGGTGGAGACTTAGTATTCTTTACTACTGCTATTGATGATGATGATGATACAAGTTCACATGAGAGAGTAAGACTCACATCTGAAGGTAAGTTAGGGATAGGAACCAACGACCCTGATAAGGAGTTGCATGTCGAAGGTAGCGTCTTGATTGATACATACAATACAGATGGTGCAGGTGGAGGGTTATTCTTCCGTGAAGGACACCTTAATACAAATCAACCTTCTATTACTCTTGTAGACCATAGCGGTGCTAATCCTGACGGTCTTGCTATATCAGCATATGATGGAATATCATGGAATTTAGATGCTACTGAGAAAATGAGACTCACTTCGACAGGACTAGGAATAGGTACTACAAGCCCTTCAACAGCATTAGATGTAGCAGGTGATATAAGTGCTGATAGGCTAAATCTTGAGAAGAGTAGTGGTTATGCAAGTATAGAGTTAGGTGGAAGTTCTGGTGCTTTCATAGATATGAAGAACCCATTCTCAGATGACTTTGATTGCAGGATAATTACAGATGGAACAGGTTTAGATATTATTGCAGCAGGTTCGGGTAATCATATTACTTTGAAGACAAATGGAACTGAAAGATTCCAAGTAGAAGATGCTGCTGTTACTTTCTTTAATGCTTATGCTTTCCCTAATGCAGATGGTTCAGCGAATCAAGTTCTAAAGACGGATGGTAGCGGTTCAGTAACTTGGGCAGACCAAAGTGGTAGCGGTGCAGTTTCAGCCGTTGCTAATGGTTCTAATAATAGAATAGCAACATTTAGTAGTGCTGATGCTTTGAATGGTGAAGCCAATTTACAGTTTGATGGTAGTGAATTAGATTTAGTAGGTAGATTACATATTGATAGAAACGTAGATTCTGCTACTGATGCAACGGCTTCTGCTGCTATATTCATTGATTATGATTCATCAGGAACTAATACTCCCGGTCAAGATAATGAGCATTATGCAATTTATATTGACCAAGATAACAGTTCAACTGCGGGTGGTTCAGGTTCAGATGAAATAGAAATGGCAGGTGTTTACGTTGACCAAAGACAAAGCGGTGATGCTAATAAACAATATGCTTTACAAACTTATCAGGAGTTTGAACCTTCTACTGCACAAACAATCCATTCATATGGAGGCACATTTCACAGCATTCATTCTGTTATGGAACACGCTAGTGCTACTGTAACCAGTTTATGGGGCAATAAAACTGATATTAGATTATCAAAAAATGGAGTCAACACTAATACTTATGGAGAATATAACTATATTGAAATTAACAATAACAGAGAAAGCAATGTAGGAAACGTATATGGTAGTTATAACGAAGTAGATGTTGAAGGTAGCAATAGCAATTCAATATCAACAGGCACATTATATGGTGCTAGATATAGAATAGACCACAATGATGATTCAGTCAGCACATCAACTGGTTATCTAATGTATCTTGACTATGATGGTGCTGCTAACATAACTAATCCTTGGGGTTTATATGTTACTGGTGAAACAAAGAACTATCTCTCTGGGACTGTAAGTATAGGAACAACAAGCAATAGTGCTAAACTTCATGTTAATACATCAGGAGATACAGATGCATTCCGTGTTGATGTTGATTCTTCTGATGACCCTGATTCTTCTCCTTTCGTTATAGCAGAAGATGGTAGAGTTGGAATTGGAACTGCTTCACCACGTTCTGATATGGCATTAACTCTTAATGGGGATGGAACTTCTTATGAAGGTATATCCTTTGATGTGGGTGGTTCACAAAAGTGGAAAATGTCAACAGACTCAACATCAATGTATGTTGATGCTGCTGCAAATAGCATGGATTGGACTTTCAGAATAAGAGATGGTTCTGGAACACTAAGACCACAATTAAGACTTGATGGTGGCGCACAGGCCATTATCATTGGTGATGATGGTGACGGTGATTCTGACCCAGGTGCAGCAATGAATAGATTACAAGTTAACGTAGGTACAAATTCAGGTGTTGAAGATGGTAATGATGGTATTCTAATTGTTAACAATGATGCATCAATATCTGCTACGGATATGATTGGTGGTATTGGTTTCGATACAAGAGATGGTAATGTTCCAAGTAGCACAAAGGAAGCATCTGCATATATGATTGCTTATGCTAGTGAAGACCAAGGAGATGATGATAAAGGAGGAGACTTAGCATTTGGTGTTTCGGCACTCAATGAAGATGATGACACTGTTTCAACAGAAATGATGAGAATAACTTCAAGAGGTGGAATTGGAATTGGAACGGCTTTACCAGACGCAGAAGTATTCCATGTCGTTAAAAAGTCAAGATTAAAAAGAGCAGTAGTTAATGAGTTAAGCAGTAACACTTCAATATCTGGAAACCAAATGGGAGGTAGTATCATTCATTGCACAGGAGAATGCACATTATCTTTACAAGCATCACCAGAAGAAGGAGAACAATATGTATTCTTTAATAGTTCTTCTGACACAGTAACTATTGAAGCAAACGGTTCAGACACTATTAATGGTTCTACATCCGATATAACATTAGGTAGAAACAAAGGAACAACTGTTGTTGCATTATCTACAAGTGCATGGATAGCCATTGGTGGACAGGAGCAGTAAACATGGTAATGTTGGGAACAAAGGGTTGTTGCTCTCAAACCGCAGGTGGTTCTTCTGGAGGGGGAGGTTCTAGTGCTACAGGTGGAACAAAGATGTATATTATGAATGCAACAGGAAACGATGATGTGTATGAATATACATTATCTACTGCTTGGGATTTATCAACTGCTTCTTATACTGCTACATTTGCAAACACAGATGCTTCTTATTCTCCCGGTGAAGGATTACCAAGAGAGTTTTGCATTACCCATGCTGGAACAAACGGTTATGTAGTAGGCAGCCAAAGAGATAAAATTGCAAGGTATTCTTTAAGTACGGCATGGGACGTTACTACAATGAGTTATGAAGAGAATTTTTCTGTTAGTGGTAAAGAAACCAATCCCTATGGAATGGCAGTAAAAGGTGATGGAACCAGTATTTATATTATAGGGTATACTAGTGATAAGATTCATCAATGGGATATGTCTACTGCTAACGATTTATCTACGGCTAGTTATCATGGTTATATTTCAACGTCTTCCCAAAGCGGTGCGGCAGGTGGATTAGAATTTAGTAAAGACGGTACAAAGGCGTATATGGCTGACCAAGCAGGAGATGATGTTGAAGCATATACTTTAAGCACAGCATGGGATATTACTACAGCGAGCCATGATGCTGCATTAGATGTTAGTGCTAAAGAAGCAACTGTTAATGGTTGTGCAATAAGTAGTGATGGAACTAAATTATACATTGTTGGTAGCAGTTCTGATGAAGTTCATGAATATACCCTTTCTACTGCATATGATGTTTCAAGTGCGTCTTTCAGTCATACGCTTGATATATCAGATAAAACCACATTCCCAATGAGTGTGAGTTTTAATATGGAAGATGTGTGATTAAACTAGAGTGGGTCTAACATATTACCCATTGAAACCGCGATAGAGCGTGTTTCGGGTCGAATGCTAAACCTGCCGGATTCGCCGTTTTCTCAGCCTCTAAGGGGCTTCTAAGGGGCTTTTCCGGCCTTGATTTGGGTTGGTTTCGGGGATAAAATCGGGTCACCTGTGACCCCAAATCGAACCCACAAGGGACGTACCTAATTAACATGAAATCTAAAATAGGTTATTCTTAATAATTGACTTTCCTAGAATTAAGAAAAGTCGATTTTTTAATTTGCCGGATTAGGGATTTTAAAAAATTAAAAAAAAATTTAGTGGGCCTCCGCTAAGGGTAAGATTTTTTCAGACCAAAGAGCATTACACTCTCTACATTCCCAAATCTTAACCCTTTGCGGAGAACCCACATAGAAACCTAGAATCCTTCTAGGAATCGTTTCTTCACCACAATTGGCACATTGTTCCCTAAGTGCCACGTTGTCGTTCCTCACTAATTAGTTGTTCCATATATTCTTCTATGGTTTCATTTGTAACCTTCGCAGACCCAAATGCTGCGAAGAACAATAAACTAATCGCAAGTACAAACACAACCCATAATATTATTTCTAATGTTGTTGCCATTACCAATCTACCTCCAATGTTTTTTCTTCTTCGTCATCAATTGAATAACCCTTTACAAATCCCTCATCTTTGCCGTGTTTCCACAAGTCATAAACTAATTGACAATCTTTTAAACAATACTCAGCAACTTCTGAGTATTTACCTTCTTTCCAAATAACGGGTGCGTCTGCACTATCCATAGTCTTATCATCACCCAATGTATGTTTAACTAAATTACTTAAACTATATCTTTGCCCTGTAACAGAACTCACTAATCTACTAGTATCAATATATGCTTTCTTATTAAAATACTTATTGATACAATAAATATCCATAGAATCTCTAAGCACAGGCAAATCGAATGCTGCAATATTATGTCCTAATACAACACCACCCTTCTGTATATGGTCATCTAAGTCAAACTTTAATTGTCTTAGTGATTTAACAACTGTTCCTCCTTTTGTTAAATCGTCTACTGCTTTATCAATATAAACAGTACCAACATCTCCATCCCATGTACAAACTACAGATGGCATAAACATATGAGTATTACCCCACCCACCTATTTCATGAGCAAAGTTCTTTGTTTCAATATCTAGTGCTAATACGTTATTTGCCAAATATACCAACTCCAAATATAGCACCTACTACAGTAGCACCTAAACCTAATGTTCTTCTAAATGGTCTAGGATTATTCATTTTGCGAAATGCTTTATCAATTCTACTCATCACTACTACCTCCCCATAAACTCTTTAAAGTTCTTTCTCTTTCTTCCTTTGGTTCAATTACCTTTGGTGGAGATTTTTGTCTCCTTAAGAAAGTAACTATTCTTTCATCACTTATTGAAAGATTATCATATGCTTCCCAGCCTTCTTCGCCTTCTGCATTTAAATTATCTATCATATTCTTTGGCCCATTTAATATACTGAATACAAGAAACTTATATTCATACTTGGCCCCTTCATAACTCATTTTACATATCCTCCTTTAATTTTACATAAACGCTTTTGTTTATTCTATTTTCTTCAAAGTGTTCTCTAATAGATTTTTTCCACCAATTGTAAATAGTTTGCTGCCCCTTTTGGGTTTTCTTTCTAACTTCTGAAAGTAATCGCGCCTTATGCACCCATCCATCATCAGTATCCAAATCACGATATATAGATTTAAACACTCCTAAATTAGCGGTTTGAGCAACAGTTATCTTCTCCACTCGCAGGGCTTCATCTAGCCAAGAAACGAGGCTCTTATAACACTGTCGAACCACAGAAGCAGCCTGTTGCACATTTTTCTGAGTAACTACGAATCTTTTGCTTTTATCCTTTATGCTTGGGGCTTCGGCTACTGCACATAATACTGCTAGTTTTTGGATATGTTTCAATATCCTGTTAATAAAAGTTTCAACTGCTTGAAACACTTCTGGTCTACTATGGTTAATATATTCCTCCATCAGAATACATTCACGCAATAAAGCATCTCTCGCATCTGGTGCTATTCTTAAGACCTTTAACGGGTCACCATCAACTTCATCAAATCGTTCCTTAACAGTATCATATATTGTTGCTAGGCTTTTTGCATATTTTAACTTAGGTGCTTCCTTTTCTTGTATATCACCAAAGTCATCAATAAGTTTCCTTCTCATCTTCTTTTGAATGTCTTGAGGCACTTCCCAAATGAAGATTAATAATCTTTGAAGCACTCCTTTTTCTGTAATAACAGATGTTAGCGTCTTAGGTATATATGATGTTCCATATACAGAACGCTTACAAATACATTCAATCGGGTCTTCTCCCTGTTTTAACTTTTTAGAAATAATATATGTTTCTCCCCACATAGTATTCATAAAAGTATTCAAATACACAATCGCATTTTCTTTATGTTGTGATTGTTTAAACACACCTGAATACTCAAACTCATCCCAAATTGCCATACCTTCTCCATCTAATTGCCCAGGAACGGGTACATCAACTTCAATGGTTCTAGTCCTACCATCTTCATCCTCAACTTCTTCCTTTCTTCTTTCAAAGGAACCTATTAATGCAGCATCAGTATAATCAGTAATGTCAAACACACTAAAATTAGTACCATGCTTTTCATTTATCATTCTAAATGTCTCATCAACTATTGGCATATACCAATTGGTTAAGGTAGATTTACCTGTTCCAGATGTTTGCAACCACAATACTTGTAGTCGAGTATCATCTACATTAACACCGCTTGGTATTGCTATCATATCTTTCACTAATTGTCCTACCATTCCAAAGAATGATAGAGTTGCGGGTGTAAAGTTATAGTTAGATGCTTTTACTGCATCTTTGGTATAACTCACCGCTACAGCAGGTAGTTTAATCTCAGTTGGAGATTCCTGCACACCGTTATCTATAAAATTATAGTATAGTTCTTCTTCATTATATTCATTCATATCATCACCTTATCTTCACTATTTAATACATCTATTATTCTGTTTGCTATTGTTGTTCCTATTCCATCTAATTTCGTTAACTCTTCTATTTCTGCTTCGCCTATTTCCATTAGTGACCCAAACTCATCTATTAACATTTGGGCCTTCATCTCACTTACACCTTTTATTGTTCCTAATAAATTCACTCTCAAATCATCTGTTGTTATACTTTTTAATAAACTTGGATTTATTACATTTCTATCTATTGGTCTCATTTTACATATCGTTGTCATTATTTGTGCTGCTTTTCTTGGGCCTTCAACCCAAAATAGTTTTACATCTGTATCTAAAGTTATCTTACCTATTGCACCGTAAAACTTGTTCCTTATTAATTGTTCCGGCATGTTGATATTCACATAGTCAGGATAAGCAAGTGCTTGATGTATAGACCCATGAATAATAAGAATACAATGTTCATAATGTCTATCCATATTATCTAATTGATTCCATAATCTCTTATTAATTACTGATTGTAAAAAATCTATTGTTGACTTTGCCTCAAAACAAACATCATTAAATACATAATCTCCTATCTCAATCCATTGTTTTTCAGTCATAATATTCAAGCGAATACATTCATGTTTAACAGCCTTAGTCAAATCAGAATTTTCTCTACTATCTATAATTAATTTCATTCTAACCACCCAAACAATTCAGCCATAATAATAACGGCTACTATTAAATTTACAAATCCTACAAGGGTTCTAACTAATGCTAATGTTCCAAAGTGTAATTCAGACCAATGCTCTACATCATCGCCATTCATTCTGGATACCTCCAACACTTACCTACACAATAACCTTGCGGTATTAGTTTACCCTCACAACTTGGGGCATGATACCCACCATTAACAATAAACCTTACATTCTTTTCTGTTACAGTAGCATTCCAATCTAACCATACATGTTCTCTAGATGCTATTGTTTCTAGTTCTTTCATTATCATTTGAACCATTTCCTCCTTTTTATCGGGTGTCATTTCACGCTCACCTATTGCTAATATATCTCTATACCATTGTACTAAATACACTCTTGCATAATGTCCGGGATTTTCTACCATTATAGAATTATACAAACAAGGTAGTATTGGTAATTCTCCTGGCGGTTTTGGCGGTACTACTTCTATATCTGAAATACTTATTGGTTTAACCCATCTCCAAGCCTGCTTTATCTTACCATAAGTTACTGAGGGATGATTACCTGTTTTTGCTTTTTGTAGAATAAAATTAAGCCCATTATTTATATCTGTCATATTCAAAGGAATACAAAAATACGGCCCCTCACTACTAAGATTAACCGTGTTAGGTATTCTTCTAAGTCGATTAGTTTGAACACCAGTGTTATCAAGTGTGCTCGTAAGCCTTGCAAGCCTTGTAAATGTTGATTGAATGCTTCTAATATCATCAGCAATCTCACCATATACTATAATATGAAAACCCTTCCCGCTAAAATACATCTTATGTATTGTGTCATCTCTTTGTAATTTATTCACAACAGTTATAAAATCTTCAAATGCTGCATCTAAAGGCATCCCATGTGCATCAAAATCTAAAAACATTCTATCTAATATAACAGAAGAATCTACTTTACTATCTACTGCAAAATGTTCAAAGTCATATACTGTAGTATAGCAATTCATCTTACCATTAAACGCATTAACCCACGTTACAAACTCAGTTTGATTTCTTACTATTACTCTTTTCATTTGCGGTGCGTTTGGCAGGTGGCTTCCTGCCCACACTTCTCTTGGAAACTTCATCTTTATCATCATCCTTAAAATTTACATTTGCTGTTTGCAGTTCCATTTTTATTACTTCTGCTATTTTATCACTTAATTGTTCTAATACTTTCTCTTGGAAAAACTCACCAAAGAGACAGTCTGAATATACTTCTACATTCCATACCAAATCTAGTTTAGATTTCACATCTAAATCATCATACATCTCATTAGACATAGTATTTATTACATCTGTTACATTACTAATCTCTTGAAACGTCCATGTTTTTTCTTTTAATTTTTCTTTTACCTTTTCACTAATCATAACCACTCACCTTCCTGTGCAGCAGGGCATATACTCATAAAACTACAATGTTGGCATGTATTGTAATAATACTTAGCATCAAACTCTTGCAATTCATATGCCTTAATCAATTTTGCTATTCCATTATAAACAGCATTGATGCTTTGTTTTTTAACCTTCTCTACCTGTAAGTAATTAGATTGTGGATAATACCAACCCCAATTAGTTATAGGAATATTTGGGTCAAGTCCTGCATCACGTATCATTTCTTGTGGTGCATTCTCTAATAGGATTTTATAGAATGCTAATTCCTTTCTCATCATTGTTAATTTATAATCCTTCCAAGGGCCAGTCTTTAATTCAAGAGGAATATAATTACCATCCTGAATAAACATTCTATCAATTATCCCTTGTAAATGCACAACATAATCTCTCTCTAAGATACACTTAGGATTTATTGCATGAGGTATAGTTATCTCAGCATCCATCATTACTTCATTAATCACTGGTAAGTAATCATGTAATTTATCATCTTCTCTGGCTTCAATAAATCTTTCTGCTTCAAAAATAGATATTGTTCTATACATTTCAGTATAATCATCTATTGGATGAAGCCCCATATTATAAGTTACTAATTCATCATAACTCATATTTTCTGCTTTCTTAATATCAAACGCATTAAAAAAGTCCTCTCTACTATCGTGTACCGCAGTACCTTTAATCATGGCTTCCGTTGTTGCTTGAGGTAATCTCAAAGGATACGAAAACTCATATTTCTTAGGGCACCAATTAAATGTTCCAAAAGAAGATTTAGTTATCTTTAATATAGGTTCATCTTCATCATCATATTTATCTGGATACCATTCATATGTAAACTCTCTCATTCTACCACCACTCCGTTAAATTTGTTTGATTAATGTCAACACTAATCGGGGCCAAATCCCAACCCATTGCTTTGTAAATTGGTTCTGCTTTCTTAACAATAGACTCAGCATAATGTCTATAATCGGGCACACAATTAATATTATCTAAATCTATTAAACTTGGTGCAGCCAAATATGTAGGCCTTTTATGTTGGCCTGTTATGGGATTTATATATTTATTTCTAGTCACATCATCTGCTGCCCGAATATACATATAAGAATCATCAATAAGAACCCCATATGTTTGATTCCACCATAAAACACCTTCTATTCCACCACCAACACTAGGTTGTTTACCTTCTAAAGTTTTAAGTTCAAGGTCTTTACCACACTTTAAACAAAAGGTATTAGCAGAAAACTTATTTCTATGTTCAAGAATTTCTTCTAATTGATATTCTCTAGAACAAGAACCACACTTATATGTAAAACGCTCAGGTCTAAATCTGCTTCTATTAGAAATATCTTTTATATCAATATTGCCTTGTAATACTCTATGATATTCTCCCTTAAGAAAGTCAGTAATTTCTTTTTCAGATTCTTGTGAAACCCAACGCTTCAATACCTCTAATTGAATTGATTTCGCTAACTGAGTTATTGCTACTCTTTTAGCAGCAAAACCCGTCATAACAAATTCCGGTTCATCTAAAGTTTCACCGTCTTTCCATGAAATCAAACCAGCATTTCTATTTTTAGTCACACCAACACCTAAAGATTCATAATATTTTTCAAACTCTAAAGTAACAGGGTGTTCTTCTAGTCCCATTACATTAGGAAATATACCTCTTACATGATTATTCAGCAATGCTAAAGTTTCTTCTGCTCGTTCCATTGGCATTTGAACGTAAATAGAATCTGTATGTCCATAAACTACTTTCATTTAAAGCCCTCCTTTCTTTTTTGCATAAAGCAATCTAGCCATATCATTAATACATTTAGGACATATTGGCCCATATGCAGTAGATTGCAATGCTATATTTTTACTATCTTTGCTCTTACCATCGTAAGTACCACAATTAAAACAGGGCTTCATTCTTCTTCCTCATTAATTTCCATCAGAATATCTGCGCCAGTTTGCATACACTTATAATGTATTCGCTTCACATCTTCACTTCCTGTTTACAATAGGAACAATGTCCTTCTTCATCTATACAACGTTGCATTTTATTAAATTGACAATTACAATAATATTTTTTCATTTTAATCCTTTCTCCTTTCTTTCTTTTCTTTTTAGGGCTAAATAACATTTGCCACATAAGTCCCTTCTATTATTAGAAGAACCGCTTTTCTTATACCCTCCACACTTAGAGCATTTATATTCACTCATATTAATCCCTCAATTTAGTTTCACTAAGAGAACTTAAAAAGATATATACAAATATAATATAGAATGCAACAATGGGAATTGTACATAATAATTCTTTCATAATTCCTTTCTCCTTTGTTTTTGTTTCCATTTTAAATAACATTTACCACACACCTTTGGCATACTACCACTTAATGTTCTCATTTGAGTTTTACAAATTTTACATCTTCTATACCAAGGTCTGAATTTTTCAACATTACTCATATTTCCATCACTTTAAATGCTGCTTCTCTAATGGCTTCTCTAGCACTAGCAGTAATACTAGCAGCCAAATCTATATCTGCCCAACCAAATCCTTGATAGGCAACAATGCCATAAAAAGAAGCCATTAATCTTTTCACGGCTAGTTGATTATTGTTCCACTTTACATAATCTTCTTTACTTTCTGAGGTCTTCATTTTTTTCTTATACTCGTTCCTCAACTCTTTTAATTCTAAAACTGCTCTAGGTAAAAGACCTAACTTATCAGTGTTATAATAAAGCATTTCTTTTTCTTCTTCATTAGTGAAATCCCTAGGTGTTAGAATGTTAACACCAAATTCAGTTGGTTCACTAGATTTTGTTTCCCATGATATATTGCGAGCAATCATCATAGAAGGATACAGTCCTGCAAAATCAAAAGCAGCCACACCTAAGTGTAATCCATTTGTTCCTTCTGTCATAGGGTCATAAATCATTGCACCTTGATAGTCAACCTTATCACCATGTTCACCGGTAGGTGCTTTCCAAGTAGCATTACGCATAAAGTATATACCACCCATATTACTAGCATAGAAGCAAGCATCGAATGGGGCCTTTAGCAATCTTTGTAAAGCAATCACTGCTTCAGAAGTAAAATTCTCTTCATCAATTCTAACAAGAAGCATTACATCTACCGCAGCATAATCTAAATAATGCTTAGTATCTTCTAACCAACCCCTAGAGAAAAACTCTCCCTTATCTGGGAATTTTTCACTTACTAATTTCTTCTCACCTAACACTATATCAGCAACATAATCTAATGCTAATGATGGTAAGGTTCCTCTTTGTGCATCATTCCATTGGCGTTCAAAAGCCAAGTCTAGATTTAATACTAGCCTTCCTCTGATTGGTTGCTCAATAGGGCTATAATTATTCACATTTTTAGAAAGTTTGATACCTTCATCAAAATAAACCCCCTTCACATCGTTATATGGCGATATTTTTCTGGGGTCTAACCCGTTAGCGTGGAGTCTTTCAATTAATTTTGGCAGGTCGAACTTAGACCCGAACCAAGAAATCATCATATCTGGGTCTTCTTTCCTGAGATAGTTTACAAAAGTCTCTAACATTTCTCTTTCCGTTAGAAAGCCTTCACCAATAAGATTTCTTTTAGGTGGGGTATCTCTAGGAAGCCAATATAAAACCCTATTTCTTTTTGTGTAGTTATCATAGAAAACCATACAAGTAATAACCCCATCGTGTTCACCACCTTGTTGCCATTCTAAATCCCAATACCACTTTCTAAGATTATATTCTGGCATATTATGAATATTATCAATTGCATATCTATAATGATAGGCTACATCTGCTTCATATGTTTCTTGCCACTCTTTTCTAAGAGTTCTCATATATCCAGGTTTTGGTGGATACCAAGTTACTTTCTTTAAAGGGGTTCCATCTAAAGATTTAGAACCATCTATTTCATAAGAAAGACTAATATCTACTCTAGAACCAAAATCTCTAAAAGTAACTCTATCAATATTTCTATCTGTAGTCTTAATATAAAAATAAGGAGGCGCATCATTATAGGATACGGTGTTTTCCTGCCTTGTATCATTTTCATCTCGCCATCTAAGGGCTATCATATTATTTTTATCTACTGTACTAATTATCATATTTTCACTCACTTCTAATATAGGGCGCAATAACCATTTTTCTATTTGGCCCTGTTATTACTATTGGTTTATTATCTCCACTCCAAAGAGCCATCACGTTTTTTACACAAAACTTATCAATTGGTGCAGAAAATTCCACTGTTAAATCTTCAGAAGAGGGATTGCCTACTAATGTAATAGTTCTATCTACAAATTCTGTTCTATGAAAGTTAGAAGAAGAAATGGTTATATCTCTTTGTCCTGCTACATAATTTATTTTAAATGCAGCAGTTCCAACCAGATTACAAAACTTAATTGCACTTGCTAATTCTTCACCATTTACCATAAGCATACACGGTAATGGTGTCTTACCAAACACAACCGGTTTATCGGTCTTAATACTAAGACCCCTAACCATAGAAATTAGGCCCATGTTACTATGTTCTACTAATACCGGCACTTTAATAGAAGTCCTATCCATGCTAAAAGTTATATTAGCATCATCAATTTTAATTTTTAAGTCTCCACTTTTTAGGTTCTTAAGGTACTTCATAATCTTTTCAATGTCGAATATAAACATATATTCTTCTTGAGGTTCCCCTACTATATCTATTGTTACACTAATGGCACTTTTATCATTGCCATTAAGCAACTCTAATCTAGTATCTTTAATGATGCCAACAGCAGTATTGCTGATTACACCAACTTTAGATACAGTTGAGGACTTATATTTGCCTCTCAGCCAAATTGCCTCAACTGCATTTCTAAATTTCTCTAAATCACAGTTTATTATTTTATTCATAGTTTTCCCTCTCGTAGTTCTGGAATCCCAAACCATTCATTATCACCATTAGTGGTGAAAATAGTCCATTCCTTTCCTACAAGGGAGGGATTCGTTTTACTAGCCGTTAACTTGGCTACATAGTTTGTGCTCTTTCCCTTTATTACCTTTTCAATATGAATCATCTGCACGAATCTAGCAGGTGTTGATTTATGCCAATCAGGTACTTCACCAACAGGTGTGGGTACATTGATATTATCGTACACAGGTTTCATATGTGTAATCAAATATCTATCACATTCTAAACTACATACAAGGTCTAGTAATCTGTTATAGATTCTATTCCTAATCTTCCAGTCAAGAGTAGATACTCTTACTGAATCAGTAGCATGAACAATGCTACCCTCTTTAGTCTGCTGCTTTACTAACAACTCTCTAAGTACGTCACTTGAACCTTCAAATGCTTTGTCTACCCCATCTAAACAAAATGATTTAACATCGCCTGTCTTAATTAGTTCCTTAGCATATTGGCAAAAACTATTTGCGTTATTAAAGGTCTCTTCCCAATCAGTAGAACCGTCTGGGTTAATTTCTAATGGGCAAAATATAACTATGTTTTCATCCCTATCCCAAGCAGAATCCCATGTTGGTTCTGCCCCATCATCAAAATCCAATATAAGAATTTTCTTACCTTGCTCTATTTCTTCCTCTGTTCTACTATCTTGAACCAAACCAGTCTTACCCACCTTTGGGTTGCCTGTTATTGAGCATAGATTATAACTTCTATCTCTATTTAGCCTATCCTGTATTTGTGCCAATATCTTTTTCTTCTGGTCGGCAAAATAATCTGGGCCTTTATCACCACTATCTTTACCTGCATTTCCTTTTTTATCTTTAGTCCAATCCATATTCTTCACCTATTTTTAATTCTAATGTGTCTTGATAAACAGCATCTACTATATCTCTTAAGTCGTCTTCCGCAACCTTAACTCTAATCTCCTTACCAGAAGGTAAATGAAGTTTAACCCAATAATCTCCAGTATCTTCATTTACTCTCCAAGTAAGAAATTCAACCGTGTCAAGGTGTAACGCATAACTACTTCCATGTATTATTCTATTTGTAATATTATACATTTTAATTCCTCTTTTGGGGCATCGCACCCCTATGACGGTCACTACCACCGCTAGGAATAATATACCTAAAACCAATCTAGGTCTTCTTCTTCTGCTGCTGCCTCAAATGGTTCTGCAATAACACCCATGTTGTTAACACATAGTATCCCACTTAGGTTCAACGAAACATCTCTCATGCTACCATCTTCATTTCTGCCTTGAGAAGTCCTACCAACAACTAATACACTTGAATTGATACCAAAATCAATATCAAGGTGTGGTGGAACCCAACAAGTAGTACCTGCCCATCCTGCTGCTTCATAGTTATAATCAGCATTAACATCAGTAATAGTTATCCTTCTACTACCAATCTTGTTAGGTGTAGCATCAATGTGTGTAACAGCCCCATCTGTAATAACAAACTTTTCAGCAAAGTTCCTATCTGATACAGAAGCATGATACCTATTAAGGTCAATCAATGGGCTATAATTAGCCATTGCATGTTCCATAGTATAGTTTTGCATATCAGTAATGCCTGGTTCTGCAACCCTTGTGTCATCTGTTAGGTCAGCATTCATCTTCAAACTCTCAAGAGTTCCGGTCTTAAACCCATAAATCCTGTTTGGTGTGTTGCTGTCTCTAATACAGTCAAAGTGTAGTAGCCTAAAGGTTCTTGGTGTAAACTTCTTTGAAGCCTCTCCCTTGTAAGAGAAGTAATACATTCCTTCTTCACCATCAACCTCACCCAAGAAAACACCCTGCATTCTAGTTTGTGAAGCAGGCAATGGCTTTCCATAGTTAGGGTTCTTTCTCTCACCATAAGCGGAGATATTATCTAATGGAATAATCCACTGTCCAGAATCTACCTCTATATGATTTTCTGGTAGAGAGTCTACAACCTTTTCTTGAACCTCTCCATCAAACGTTCTACTTACAACAAACTTATCTTCTGAAGTTGCCGTTGCTACTGCAACCCTACCAGAATCATAGGTTGTTGTTGGCTCTCTACTGTATTGCTCATGTATCTGAGTATTAAGCCTAGCCCCCATATCCATAGGCTCATTTACAGATAGGAAATAACCAGTAGCCTTCTTAATGAAGCCACCACCTGTTTCCTGTGCGGGTGCATCCTTATATTGGTATGTCCCACTAAACCATTGCCTAAACAATGATAATGCTAATAGCATATCACTACTTGGGTCAAGGTTATTTGTCTTGCAGATTTCAAAATACTTTTCCTCTACAATACTTACTTCCATTTCTAGTTTTTCACTAGCCTTATTTATTTCATTACGTACTTGTTCTTCCATAATATTCATTTCCTTTTTCTTTCTTTATCTGCTTCCATATTCCTGTGATAGCGTTCCCAGGTCATACCTTCTTCTTCAAGAAGCCACTTAACTATCCTTTTCAAGATATTCATCGTTCTTCCTCATGTGGTATGAGTTTTCTTTTTCTACGCTCGTAGATAATTTCTAATAGTGCTTCTGCACTAATAACAATTCCTGCTAATACCCAGAACGTGTCTGAGTTAACAGTTATTACACCCAACGAATTGAGTATAGGTAATACTATTAATAATAGACCACCTAACAAAATTATTTCATATCTTAACATTAGATGTTTGAAATCATTAATATCAACGATTCCATCATCATTAAAGTCTAATATTTTTCTCACCATATTAAAACCTTCCATAATCATCTCTTACAAATAATATCCGATACAAAATAAAACATACTATTACTACTATTATACCGTCCATTATATCATTTGTCCTATTAACCAAGAAGCCAATACCTTTGGAGTCATGTTACTACTTCTCCATTCGGCTTCTCCTATTATTCTTAGATACTTAAACTTCTGTGCTGCTTCTAAATCAGAATCCACAAATACATCATGTAGATTTTGACAAATAACTTTCATATCTACCGATAGGTAAACAAGTTTATGCAGTTCAGCGAGTCCTCCATTGTAATCATTATTTAGAACAGCATTTCTTATTTTGTGGTAAGGTTCATGTGTTCTCTCTATTAGCATTGTTATAGGGGTATTGCTATTTACTGAGGCTTGTATCTCAGTGATTCCCCTACGCAAGTCACCTTGTAAGGTACTAATAAAGGTGTCGAAATCTTTCTCTTCCGGTTGAGGTTTACCCTCTTTCTCTAAGATATTAATTAATACCTCCTTTATCTGGGCATTACTTAATGCCGTAAAACCATAGTTAGCACATCGAGATTGTAAAGGTGCTATTATCTTATGTCTATGATTACATGTAATAATAAATCTAACATTGTTACTAAACCTTTCCATTATTCTTTTCAATGCATTCTGAGCATCGGGTGTCATACCATCCATCTCATCTAACAATATTATCTTATGAGGTACATCTCCTACTTTCATTGAAGTAGCCACTTCTTTAATAGTAGTTCTAACTACTTCTAACTTCCTATCATCTGATGCATTGATTTCATAAAAGTTTGATTGCTTATCTTCTCCTAAAATTAGATTAGCCACCACATTAGCAGCAGCAGTTTTACCTACACCAGCAGGCCCATACAAAATCAAATTAGGCATTATATCCCAATTCTTTACATCATTAACAAATTTATCTTGTCCAACTATTTGTTCAATAGTAGACGGTCTATATTTTTCTGTCCATAACATTTTAATTCCTCACATTATTTAATTCTTCTTCTAATCGAAATACTATATTATCATATCCAAGGTAAACCCCAGGCCTTTCCAACATATCGTCAGATTGTTCAATCATACAAGGAACAGATTTTACTCCTAATTGAATCAAATATTCTTTTTTTTCTTGTTCTATATCTACATTAACAAACACAATCGAATGTAAATATTGCATGGCATCATTCCACTTATTATATTTAGTGTCTCTTTTAGCGTCCGCTAACCATTGTTTTAATCTGGCACACGGTACACATTTATTTCCTATATATATCTTTACTTTCATTCTTGTTCCTCCATCCAATGACTAGATAATTGTTTTATATCTCTAGTCACTTTATAATAGAATAATGGTAGTCCTATTGCTGATAAACAACATATACCTATATTTATATATTCTATATCCATTAGTCTTCCTCCCATAAATTTTCATCCCAGGGATTTTTCATTACAATATAATCATTAACAAACACATTGATACAAGGGATACAAACCGAACCACCATCTACCTTAACATATTGTCTTATACCATTTATATATCTATTAACATGATTACAAACAACACAGGTTTCTATTTGGTGTTTTGATTTTGGCCCCACATACCAGATTGTCATTCTTCTTCACTTCCTATATATTCCCATACAGTAGATTTATTACTTTGTTTCTTATAAATTGCAAAGTCCTTAGATTGTGATAATAGATTACCAACCTGATTGATATTAGATTGAGTATATCTATGTATTTTACCTGTGTCTTTGTTTCTATATGTGTTTAAAAACTCTAATGCTTCTCTTGCTACAAAGGTATTGTGTTTTCTACCAAACTCTCTAAGTGCTCTTAATCTAAATACGTGCTTAAGTCTTCCGGCCATTATAAATAATCCTCCAATGTTACTGTTTTTTCTTTTTGTTTCTTTACAACAATTTGTTTCTTTACTCCTACTGCTGTCCTATCAACTGGTGATAATGTTTTATATATGTAATTTTCAAATTCACTATCTTGCTTTAACATATCTAACAAATCATAATCAGTAGGCCTAAGACCAATCTTTCTACAGATTAAAGGTCTTCTATCATATGCCCTTCTTCTAGGAGGGCTAAATGAAATAGGTGCTCCTGCATGAGCATATGCTATTAACTCATAAAGATAGTCGGAAGACCATCTCCTTTTAATTTTAGCATCTATGAACGCTATCTTTTCTGTTTTTAAAGAAGACATAATCCAAGTTAATAGCATTTCATCATATGGTTTATTATATTTTAACATCTCTGCAACTTTATCCCTGTCCTTAGACCTAAGATAAATATTAATCATTTCAAATATATTCTTTTCTAAACCACTGTCTATGTCTTCTGTGTTTATACAACCACTTTCTTTTAATTTAATCTGAGCATGGTTAATAGTACCTGCTCTTTTTAACTTACACATGTCGTATAGTTTCTTAGGAACATCTTTTTGGTTAATAGAAGTTAACACAATTGTTCCCTTATACTCTAATATAGTTTTAATTATCAAATCTACATTAGGTTTATAGTGTGCTTCTTCTATTAGAATACCCCTGTCTTTGGGTATGCTAAAGTTGTCCTCTATATCATATTCATTTGCGTATCTAATGATAGGGTCAGGTGGTAAACATTCTAATGCTTTAGTTGTTTTTCCTGTTCCTGTTTTCCCTACATATATCCACGGCATTTTAGTTTTTTTATTAATCATTTTCATTCCTCATCGCCATAATGTCTGTGTATTCACACTTACATTTAGGACATTCTACTACTAAGAAGAATACTTTGGTGCCATCCGGTTCTTTTGATACGTTTGTAGTAAATACAATATATCTAAAACCACATTCTTTGCAACCATCTTCTAAAGTTTTTTCCACGCTATTTTCTAGCAAGGCTATGTCCTTCGATGAAAAGTCTGTCATCACAGTTCACCTTTAATTTGTAAGATTCTTTCTAATCCTTCTAAGGTGTGGTGTTCACCTGAATCTAATATCTCAATTATTTCTTCAAACTCATTCCAATTATCTTTTGCATCTGGTAAATCATCAGGTACTAACTGACATAATTTCCATATGTTTGTTAATCCACCAATTGTTAATATAGGTCTCGGCCTGCTTTTGTGTTCTTTTTCTTTGTAGTTAGATTCTACTCCATGTTGTAAGAGTGTACGTTGCACTCCTAATAAAAAGTTAGAGGCCCCACGTATATTCACTCTAACTCTTACTCTATATCCTATCTGTAATTTAGTTGCCTTTGCTACATGCACTTCTGGCTTCGCAATAGATAGGAGGATTCCCTGTAATTGTCCTTTACTATACATTATTCTCCCTCAAATATGTCTTATAATCTTTTGCTAATTCTCTATTCTGAGGCCACTTTCCAAAGCCTTCATACTGGTCTAATTCTAACCAATACCAATGAGCAGCAGTTATCCTATCATCACCCGCATCTTCTGCGTTTGCTTGTGCTCTATCTGTCAACATCATTACCATATATTCTAAATGTTCTGCAACAAAATAAGCAAGGTCATGAGATACTGGTAGGTCACTTTGTTCTTTAATTAATTTCATATAATGAAACCTTGTCATTCTTTTACGATTAACAGGTGGGGGTTTAGGTATTATAAGTTGGTTTTTCTCATCCACAAAAGGGACTAATTTGGCATCCATCTTTCGATACCTACCCCTACTTTCCTCCCCGACCCTCTTCAAAAACGCCACGCCATGCTCGATTTTAACACAAGTATAGGGTAAATGGTCTAATAGGGTCATTGAGCCTACGGTAATCACTTACATCAACTCCTTCACCCTTTGGAGGGTATCAGCATCAGCAGCAAATTTGTCGTGCCGTATCCGCATGGTGCGGGGGAACCTCAAACCTATGTTTCCGTCAGCATCAGTAGTAATTAAATCGCTTGTTACTTGTAATACAATTCTAGGCACAAAATAATACTTGTCTCCTTCATACTTTTCTATTCCCTTTCTAAGTTCAGTAGTGAGATACTGTAGGTCATCATCTGAAAAACCAGTACCAACCTTTCCTACTTCAATATAATTAGCACCATCCTTTACAGAAATACCGTATGTACCAAACCATCCACTTCTTTTACCCTTTCCATATTCAGCAGAAGTAATAACCACATCTAATTCAATTCGTGGTGGTTTATATTTCAACCATCCTTTACTTCTCTTACCAGGTTCATAAGCCATGTCTGCATCTTTAATCATAATACCTTCAAAGCCCCAATCAATTGCTAGATTATAACATGCATCTATTGGTTGCTTTTTATTAAATCTCTTTGCAATATATTCTGGTTCCACGTTCTCTTCAAGTTTCACGATTCTCTTATCTAATGATTCTTCTAATACATTTTTACCTTGAACAGATAGTATATCAAATACTGCTAATTGAACTGGGCATAATTCTACTGCTTTAGCCTTATCATTCATATGAACTCTTTTAGCCATTAATTTATGTTCAGCAGGAGAGCCATCTCTTTTAATAGGATAGATTTCAGCATCAACGATACAAGGAGAAGATAATACAAAACCCTGTTTTATATCATATACTATATCTTCAAATTGATTAGTAACAATCTTACCTTTCCTATTAAAAATAATAACGCTATCATTTGCCCATCCTTCTGCTGATGCATCCCACTCAGCGTCATAATGAATCTGGTATCTATTACCATCGTATTTAATATCAACAATATAATTGCTTGGCTTTTCTTTACCCTTTCTAGGTTTGGCTAACATTGGAGTAACCCACTGCCCATATGCTAAATCACAATTAGGAATATTCCCTGCTTCTAACTCAGAACAAATATCTGTTGCAGTATTAAATTGATAATACTTCTTAATATCAGTAAGAGTTTGCACATAATGTTTAGCCATCGCCTTTAGAGGTATATTGTTGTTCACACCATTTCTAGGCTTACGCAACCAATAACGTACAAACCACTTCTTTTCTCTAGCACTCATCTTATTAAGATTCTCCGCAAATAGAGTATAAGAATTACTATCAATCCTTGAACAATCCATATTCAATAGATTCCAAAAACCTTGAATACTAATATCTGAATCAGTCTCATTCCCTAAATCAATTTCAGCCATTGCTTCTCCAATATCACCCCAAGTATATACTGAGGTTTTCACTTCGTCTTCAAAAAGACCAAGAGCGTTGGCTATCCAATTAATTGCTCTAGTTTCTGCAATATTATTTACAGGATATTCTATAGATAATATATTTATTACTAGATATTTCTCATCAAAAGAAGATAAGGATTCAGATATAGTATTAACCTTAGCAGTAGGTCTTTGGTCTTCTAATAGTTCACACATTCTAGCAAAGTTAGCAAGAGTCATCGTCATCACTAATCCACGTTATATTTTCATCCTTATCAAAATACCCATTAAAAGTAATACTACTCTTAAAGTGTTCTCTACCATGTGTATGCCATACTAACTCATCATCAATAACCGATTTACCTCGTATGGTCATTTCAATCATTATCTCCTGAATTAGATGTTGCAGTTTTAAATCCATAATTTGTTGGATAGAATCTAAAACGTCCTTTCTAATATGTGTACCTTTGGGTACAATCATTCTAATCTTTTCTTCAATCTTCCTCTTGCTCACTGTCATCTTCTAAATCTCCTGTATAAATTTTCATTTTTAATGATGCTTCATCATCCTCATCCTCATAATTATCTACTGCTTTCTGAACGGCTCTAAGTAATTTCTTAGCCTCTTTCATATTCACTCTCATCCCCTTTCGGGAAACCTTTCCATTTTCATACCATCGAATGTCTAAAATATCTATATTCCAATAATTACCTGTTCTCACAACTAATTCTTGGGTAGCATTTCTAGGTATTCTTGCTATTATCTTTTCATCATTCATGTTGACATACCTTCTTTAAATTCTTTTAATCCTTGAATACTATAAAAGTATCTTGGTGCAGCAAATTCGTCTAACCTATTGGCTATCCATACTGCACCGCCTAAACTGCTGATTTGAACAATTTCAAATTGTCCTAATTCTGTTTCAAGTAATTCAACAGTTTCCACTTCTGGAACTAGACCCGTTACCCTAGTAAGTTCAGAAGCGACAACACTAAGATTCTCAGAAACATATTTTATTATATGCCCTCTTTGAATAGGTATCTTAGCGTCTACGGTAATTCTAATCTTACCTTCAAAATCGCAGGCTATACAGCCCCTACCCCTTTTACCTTCAACGTCTGTACATATAGGACAGGGTATTTCAGCCGGTAAAGGAGCCGGAAACCGTATAGTCACTGCTTGTCGTTTCATTCGTTACCAGTCCATTCTCTATAAACACAATAGTATTCTACTGTTATATCATATGGGAAATCTGGTGTGTAAAGAGTTGCACTTCCTAAATCGGGTGCATATCCATTACCAAACAAAAACCCACTTTGGTTTAAGTAGCCTTCTAATTCAAAAGTATAATTAGAGAATACAATCTGATTCTCTACTACTTCAAAACTTAGATGAGTTGCATTTAATGTTATTACCTGCACTTCTAACCATGTGCTATTATTACCTACTGTAATTACAGGAGCAGTTGAATTATTATCTCCCACAATTACAGTATAATTACCACTCATTGTTTCCCATCCACTTACAGTTATTACGGTGTTATCATCAGTTGGTGCATCTGGTATTGCATCAGCACAACCTGCTAACAACGTAGCAACCATTAACATTGCCATTACTTTCTTCATTATTTCACCTTTCACTTAACTCTAGCATTTCATTTAAAATTGCTAGATTCGCTCTTATAGCATTCATTGCTGCTATCACTACGGCCCTATCTTTTTTATCCAATTTACCACTCTTCTCACTACTAATCATTCTTCTTCACCTTTACAAGTTGTACAACATTCCTTTGCTCTTTCATCCCATATGAATTGGCTAAACATTTGATAATGTCCTACCCTATCTTCATCTGCCCTAAAGTAGATGGTTAACTTCTCCCCATTACCTATGACGGTGGCGGAGTTTAAGAACTTTTCATACATTCTAATTGTTTTTTGGTCTGTGCTACTAAAATAAGCCTGTCCAAATGGATGCGTATGAATCCATTCTTTAAGAGGAAAGCGCATACCTTCTGTGTCATTCTGTCCACCAAAGGTTACAAACCCTGGTGACCCTACACTTATGAACAATTGATTATTCCCATCAATAACCACTTGAACTTCTCTAGGCTTATCAAAGGCTGTCATAGACATGTCCCATATTCTTTGATGAAAAACATGTTCGTTAATCATAAAGCCCTCTAAGATTACATCTTTCCAAAAAGGCTCAACAACCTCAAATTCTTCCCCACGCACATCTTCAAGATAATTACTCACTTCAATGCCTCCAATTGCCGTTGAAGTTTCTCAGCCTTTCTCTTAATCCTAAGAGCCTTTCTGGTACTTCGCCACTCAGTAAACCTATACCACAAACCTCTATTCTTATAGTGGTTAGGGCAATTAACACATGTACACTCTTGGTCTGCTGTCACTTCTTTTATTTTAGGAGTACTAGCCATCTTCTTACCTGCAATTAGAGTATTGAGATAATCTGGCATTGTCTTACTTATCCTATTCAATCTAGTTTGGCAACCTTTTACACTTCTCTGTAAATGCTTTGCTACTGATTCTCTTTCTTTTGTGTCAGAAGACCAGTTTCTAACTAGATACATGTCGTCCTTTGGACTCCACTTCATCCTACTATTTTGTCCTACTACTATTTTCCTTGTCATTTTCTTCACCTTTTTTGGTTTGGGTTGAATAACCTCTTCAACCAATCTCTTTGCCTTCAAATCATCAGTCCACTTAGTCTTAGACTGTTGAATTAATTGGGCCTTTTTTGTCTTGATTGAGTTGAACGAGCGTTCAGGATAATCACTCCCTTTTACACGCTTGAAGTGGTCATTAAATACCATCCAAACAACCGCAACAGTAAATGGTCTCCCATCTGTTTGCGTCTTATTATTGATTACTTCCCATAAGTATTCTTCTTCTTCTTTTGTCCATTTCTTTCCCATAATATCACACATTTATTATTATTTTATCTGCTACTTCTTCTTCATTAAACCAGCGATGAACCCATTGCGCCCCATATCCAGCAATTATTACATGTGTAAACTGTAATGCTGCTTTATCTCCGGTTTCATTAAAACTTTTCCCTTGACAGGAAAAGGAACCTTCTGGCCCTGTTAAGAATGTCTCACTAAACTTCGGGTCTGTTAAATAACTTATCAACGCTCCGTTACGCCCTTGCGCTCTCAAGTCTAACCACTTATTTCCACAGTCTTCTTGAAAACCTTCTGCATACAATAACTTTCTAACATCTAAATTATCAGCACAACAAATCACTAAATCATAGCCTTCTATTTGCTTTCTAGTTAGAATAGGAAACTGAATCCCTAGCCTAATACCAATATCATTGTAATGATTATAACACTTAGTCTTATTCTTTAAGGCAGAGACCTTATTCAAGTCTAATGCATTAACCTCAAAATTCTGATAACTTAGATTCTTTTCTTCTACATCATCGGGGTCTGCTATTGTTATTTCATATAGCCCTGTCTTATGAAGGATAGGGGCCAAATAACTCCCTATCCCACCTACACCTATTATTAATATTTTTCTCATTTTAATTCACCTTATTCCTGCACAAAAAGATTCTACATCTAACAGTAGGAGTTTATCTTTATCCACTCCTAACATCGGAAATAGTTTCTTTGAAGTTACTCTTTGCGCTACTGCTGTGCATTGGCAAGCATCGCAAATTGATTGTTGAGTATGTTCAACCTTACCTATCTTTCTCAAAAGAGTAGTCATCCATAAAGAAGCAGCCATGTGACTCTTAGAGAAATGTATATCATGTTTTGTTACAACTTCATTAACATAACTAACAACACTTCTAGCATCTTGGATAAACCTTCTATCAGATTTTAAATCTGAACCTATACGTTCTACCCAAGCATCTAATGGCATGTTCTGTAGAATATGAGATTTACCCAAATGTCTAGCAAAGTGTCTAGCACACTTAGAAACCTTATGGGAATCTTCATTATTCTGAGCAGCCAATTCTGATATTGTTATTGGTATTCCGCTTTCTCTTAAACATAATACTACTAAAGCACATGCTCTTAATGGTATGGGGATACCTCTAAATTTATGGTCTAAATATAATCTCTTATAATAACCATGAACTCTATCTCTAAGAGGATTGTTAGGTAGATATGGTGATAATACCATATTACATTCTATATACCCCTTATTAAGAGAAAGATTCTTCTTATCTCTAAATCTCTTCTGTGTTCTCTTTAATTGATGAGCAAGCCTTCTATTAGAAACATTATCTTCACCTATCCAAGAACCCATAGTATTTGCACTATCTCTTTCTGTTAAGTAAGAATTTCTTGCCCCATCATAATCCTCAGTTAAAACTCTTTGTTGTCTATCCTCAAATATATTTCTTACTTGAACATATCCACAACCTTTACAAATGGTTTCACCCATTCTATCATCTACATAAAATTCTATCGCATTACATTCTTCACATCTCATAATATCAACTTCTCCCAATCATAATCCATATTTTCATCTATATCTTCCCATTCTACACCTAACCTAGATATTCGCTCTCCTTCTAAGATAGACTTAGGGATATATTTTGCTATAGTAGAAACTAACTTTACCGTTACATTATCATTTAGTAAGGCTAAAGCCCTTGCTGCATATTGGTCACCCAAACTTGAATTAGTATGGATATTATCAATACAAATTGGCCCTCTAAAATTACCCTCAATAAGGGGGTCACAATCTTTCATAGGATGGTTTTGTACAATATCATCAATGAATACAAAAGTCTTAACCTTTTGGGTTTGAGTCTTATAAGCAGAATTAATAATAACCCAATCTGCTAATTTTCCTCTAACTATCATAATCTTATATCCATCCTTTACATCTAGAATTTTAATCCTATCTGGATACTTAACCTCTAGGCTTGCCATTAATTCTTTTGCTCGATTCTCAACCATATCAGAGGTTCTGTTTTGAACCAGAAATTCTTCCATTAATTGTAGTTGAGATGATGATGGTTCTTCACCCATTAATCTAGTCCAAAGTTTCTTAGGTGTCATGTTTGCCCACGTTCTTGCTCTAGCATGTTCGTGGTAGAAATAGTTAACCATAATATCTAAATCATTTATATCAATTGGTGCCCAAATACCATCTGATATTTCTATTACTGCTTCAGTATTACTAATCAATTTAGTATTCAACCTACAGTTAACCTTCTCTCTTTCTTTAATATTAAAGTAAAAGAATGGTGTTCGATTCTCTAACACATAAGTAACATTCTCTGGCATAGTTATCATTCTGATAATATATTGAAGAAGTGCTTGAGGGTTATCTTCAAAACAGGAACGATAGATAAATCTCGCTAAAGCAAAGAGTAGATTCTTCTTTCTAACTCTTTGGTTCATTAATTGATAATATGTTTGTCCCTTTTCAACCATTACAGCCATACCACTTTCTGGTAATACAAAAGCCATCTTAAAGGTTTGAGGCGCGGTCATAGCATTACTTTTCCTAGAACCCCAACCAAGAATTTCTTGAAGAGTAGTCTTCAATTCCAAAATTAATGGTTCTCCTTTATGATAGGCTCTAGATTGGATATGTGAATTAATTATAAAACGCCCATCTTCAGAAACACTACGAATTTGGCCAGATTGTGCCCAAAAATATCCCGGTCTATTATTATGGGATGGTATTTTATGATTCTCATACGTACAATATAAATCTACAAGTGTAGAGTTATAACTATCCCTATCATCATCAGCAGTGTATATTCTAAATTCACATTCATATTTATGTCCATAATGGTCAAACATTTTAATTCCTCTCATTTTTAAGTTTAAAGTCTGGGGGTTTCTGAACAAACTGTCCCATATGATAAAAGGTTCTCCAACCTTCCTCTTTTCTTTCTTCCCATTTGTCTTGCTTTCTGGTAAACCAACCACTTTCTCTCAATTCCTTAAGATAAGGTAGTTTGCATCCTTTCATAAAAGCATATACTATTATAACATCTTTTGGTAAATATTTAAACTTAGTCCAAGAGTAAGTTACGCCCTCAATATTGGGTCGTTCTAAACCATTTCCCTTGTCCTTACCAAAACCATCACTTCTTTTACGATGCATCTTATTATCTTTAAGATACTTTTGAAGTCCTGCTATAATCTCAGCCTTACTAAAATCGTCATATAAATTTACTATTTCACTCATTTACATCAACCTCCACGTATTCTACGTCTTTAACAAAGTAGCCAGTATGTAGTCTAACATTAAACTTACCTAATGGTACTATGCTAATAAATTCTAACTCAAGTCTCTTCCTTCTCTCATTGAATCTATATTTCCAGATAATATGCATATCTCTCCAACGTGTGCATTGGAATCTCTTCCTCTTTGCAACCTTTTCAATATTTGCTGCAATCTTTAACACGTCTTCTACTTCTGCATCTGGCACTCGTTCTTCAAGCCTCTCAATAAAATGTGGTGTAAAAATTGCCCAAAAGAAATGGAACCCATCTTCTTTTATCACTTTTTCATGAATAGCAGAAAACGGATTGAAGACTTTGCCACATGCTGTGCACAACATCTTTCCATTACCTTTTACTTCAAATTTACTATTTCCACATCTACAGTCACTAAATCTCATTCTTATTCGCCTCTATATAATTTGCTAATTGTTTTAATTCTAATAGTCTATTACTAAACTCTTTGTCATCTTTTACTATTACAGCGCATATGTAAATGCGCCTTAAATAGCGTAGGTAATCTCTTACTGAGAAATCACCATTAATGGCATCTTGTGTCGCCCTCGCAAACGCTGCCTTTAAACTATCCGCATCAACATACGGATAACGTATGCTTTTGCTGGTTAGGGTTGGCAGCACATGCTCAACGGCATCAATCTCTTCGGATAATAAATCCTTAATCAACGCAATATGTTCCGGTGTACGGATAATCTGATAACTATATTTCACACGCTCCACCGCCACACGCCGGTTCATCACCGAAATTGGTATCATCATCATATTCTATTATTTGCGTTAGGTCTATTGCCTTTAGAGATTTCATCATTTTTTCATACTTAGCCTTAGTACAAGCCTCAAATGGTGCTTGCACATATACGCTCTCATCATTAGGGAAACAGGATAGCCCATTATAGAAATGCCTATTAAGCCACATCCATTCTCCTACTTCATCCCATTCATCGGGGTTAACATAAACTGTTGCTGAAACATTATGAGTATTCTGTCCTTCAGAATGCCCAGGGTTTACCCACCTAATACTAGTGTTCTTTACTCTTTCTAAGAACATAAAAGTATCTTCTTGTTTCTTCCACAATGCGCCGGGTGGTGCTTTTTGTGGTATCTCAATAATCCTCCCATCTGGATTAAATTCATCATCAACAATAAGTTCAGGGTGATTCTGAGTCAAGTATTGGCAAATTGCTTCTTGTCTGCCTACCCTTATTCTTCTAATATAATAATCAGAATGCCATGCATGAATACCCGATGAAGAACCACATACCATTGATGCTGTTCCACTAGGCTTCACACAGGTTAATCTAGCAGCAGGGTTAATACCCATAATCTTAGCCCATTCCTTGTTAACTTCCTTAGCCATATAAACAGTTCCTGTTATATCTAAATTAGTTACTCTATTAGAAGCAAGTCCTGTCATTGATACACCAAGTAATGAATCCTTCTCAGTTGTTGTCTTCCATATATCTCTAAGATAGTGGAAGTCAGTATAAGATGCTTGTAGAGTACCTAGTATAGTGGCTGCTCTAACTCGCTCATTCAAATCTTCTTGGTCTACAACAGTAGAAGAATTTATTTCTGTCAGATTACAGAATTGATAAGGTCTAAGAGCAATCTCACAGCAAGGATTTGTTCCCCAATCTTTATCATTAGTCAAATAAATACCGGGTTCTCCAGAACCTCCTGCTTGAACTCTATCCCATATCTCATCAAAGTAATCCTTCTCTATTCTATGTCTAAGCAATACAACAGAATTGTTTGCTCTAAATCGCTGAGAGTCAGTTTGTTGCCATCCTTTCCCTGCCTTGCAATTCATCATATGCATATCATTAGCACTAAATAAAGCAATTAAAGCAGCCCTTCTATTTCCGCCTGCTGTTACTGCGTCTGCTAAATGACACATAATATCATGGCATTCCAACGTTGTTAGTTGGCTACCATCTTCTTTTGTTTGAAGAATGTTTTCAACCATTACCATACATTTCCTCAATGGTTCTGGGCCTGGGGCCTTTCCTCCCCTAGTCTTCAATCTTGCACCCTTTGGTCTAATATCATCATAAATAAACCTAGGCCTTTGAGTTAATTCACCAGTATAGGAACGAAACAGTTCCTTAACTGCATCTGCCCAACCCATGATAGAATCGTGAATTACTATCTTTCTGGTTCTATCCTTATTTGGTTGTTTAATCTCTGGCAATTCTCTTACATGGTGTTGCTGAACTGAATAACCTAACCCAGTTCCATTCATCAGTAGAAACATTGCTTCATGGAAACATTCTACTGAATCAACAGGCATGTAAGCACAATTGTAGATACTATTAGGAGATAATTCTATCGCTTTCCCTGCATATTGCATTGAACGCATTGACGGAAGTATCTTAAATTGTCTCACATAATTATTATAAATATCTACTACTTCCTTATAATAATGAGACTCTTCATCATGTCCTAATTCCTTTAACTTTGCCAAATGCATTTCTAGGTTTCTATCTACAATCATATCCCATGATTCTTTCTTAAACTCTAAAGGTAGCCACTTGGCATATTTCATATATATCGTTATGTCACTCAATATTTTGCTTGCTAATTCCATCTTTAACACCTTACGTTTTTTCTATATGGCATTTCTGCTAGATTGGTAAATGCCGAAACCCATTTGCCGGACTTCTTAATAGTCCATTGTTTCTCTATTTTAATATCCCATTCTGGGAATGTTTCTATTGCTTTTTCCCCATAAACTTTCTTCATATCTTCAAAGTTTGAAAAGGTTAAGCCATCATATACTATTTGCATCTCTCCATCACAAACTATTATTGCTTTGGAACTATACGCTAATACATGACCTAATGGATAAAAGTCTGCTCTAACTACAGCCAATCCATCGTGAGTCATATAATCTTCTTTTATCTTCCAACCAAATATTTCCATAATATTAGGGAAGACATTTGCATCTATAAAATTTATATTATCCTTTAACATTGTCACGCCCCCTTTTGTGAGGGCGAGCCGTAGAAGGCTTTTCTTACGACTCGACCCTCAATACCAGTATTACTGGATACCGCCAACAATGGCGGGTATTAAGTCTACGGATTCTACTGAATCCCAACTAACTTCTGAAATCATTTCCCTTGAAGTTAAATCACCATCAATAACGACCCAATGTGAAGGGTGGTCATTTATTTGGTCTATTACCTGAGATTGGGTTGAAACCATCTCAGTGTGTCCTGTCTCGTTAATTATTGTCAACAACATACTATTTCCTCGGTAAATTTTCTATACGTAGACGCCTTATTAACCTTGTGCTTCCCTAACTTCTAATAACCTTGCGGTCAGAAGGTTAATGGTTTCTTCATATTTGTTTACTAATACAGCCATATTTCTATTAGCCGTTACTAGGGATTGATACCCTACACTTAATTGGTTAAGTTGTTCAGTTGCCTTTTCCAACTCTTCTTCCAATTCTTTTTTTGTCTTTGCTTTTTCACTCATAGCCAATCACTTTTTCCTTTGTTCTTTAATTTTTTTATCCAAGTGCTTGCGTCATGCTTGGATATTTCGTCAAGGTCGCCTTCAAACCCTAAACGAATTAAGTAATCTTTTTGGCGTTGGGTAGCAGGTTCAACCTTTCCGTCACCATCCAGAATCTCCCATAATTTTTGCACTTGATTTTCTGATAATATTGTTCCCTTTGTCATCTTCTGCTTTACATCTTTAAGGAATCTTTCTTCCCATTTGTCTTTACCTTGTTCGGGAACGAATGGTTTTAGCCCATAGTAGTCACAGGCCGTAGCAAATTCTTCACTATGTACCATCTCATCAAGGGTATTCACAATTTTTTGCTTCCTTTCAAACTCACGTTGCTTGTGTCGCTGCTCTCTTTTCGCATATTCTTCTAGGCTTTCTAGTCGCCTCTCAAGAATTTTGTCCTGTTTTACCACATCTGCCTCAGCCTTTTCCACGTTAAAGAAGAACATCATCAAATCATTGTAAAGTTTCTGATTAGGCCAACCCTTTCTAGTAGATTGTGACTTTGGGTTGTCGGGATGATTCCATCTCCATACAATAGAAGCCATTCTATATCCGGGTGTTCCAAACTTTCCTTCTGATGCCTTACGTAGAAAGGTCTTATCTCTATACATCTTGTATTGAGGGTCATAATATCTGCCTTTCTTTCTAACATTAACTCTAAGGTCTAGGTCTTTCACTCTATTAAACATTCTAGTAAACTCATCCCCATGAAGTTTCCACCATGCGTTTTTCTTTAATGCTTCTACTCTAACAGTAATCCATTCCTCTATCATCTCATCAGTAATCTGGTCATCTGATAATCCAGGGTTCTCTTCTTTGATAGCCCTAAAGATTAGATAAGAGTTAATGTGGTCTGAACCTACACATTCTCTTATGTCTGTTTCAGTATTATGAATTTCAAAATGATATACAATATCATGCCCACATAAACACTTGTGTATATGATTAGTTGCCCATGCAGGTGCATCACCTAATCCAGTCCACCATACATTACCAGTAGCAATCCATTCATGTTTTGCATCATCATAGTTATCTGCTTTAGATAGTTCTACCATTCTTTCGATTAATTTCTTATCCCATCGGCCTTCGCCTAATTCTCTATTTGGTTTAACCATTATCTCATCACCACGTTAATACACTTACCATGTCTATCACTATATATTCTATAATCTGGTAATTCTTTATTACAACATGGACAAATCATTATTCTTCCTCCGCATCATGCATTGAATTAAATGCTAACCATGCAGCACCAGCCCATAGCCAATCTTCATCATTAACATCATAGTTAATTATCAATTGAAGGATTTGTTCCATTCCTTCATCAATACCACCTTTCTTTATTGCAGCCTCTAACATTTTCTTATTCTTATCTTTCATTTACATACCTCTCATATACACTCTTATCCCAAAAGTAAAACCCTGCTAATATTATCACACCATACAATATAAATATATTAGTGAAATCACTCATTGGGTATTCTATATCTTTTATCCAAGGATGGTAATTATAATACATTCTGTTTCCTCCTGCATTTTGAACACCCTCTTGGCCCTTTGTGGATTGAACCTTGCGGTATTCCGAATCCACATATTTCACAATAAAACCTAGCCATTATGCACACCTGCCATGTAATCATACCAATCTAAGAATGGAATCATTCTAGTCTGTATAGTGAATATAGTTCCACTACACATATGAACCTCAACAAACTGTTCTGTTGTTTTGGTTACTGCTGCTATTGCCTCATATTTAAATCTGGTTAAACCAGAATCTGTCCTAAAGTATTTATCTTCATCTTTCTCAATCATTTTTATTCTCCTTTTTCTTAATTGTCAGTAAGGTCACTTTGCAATCATCGCATAAGTCACCTATAGTTTTCATCCATTCTTTACATTCTGGACATTTAACTGATACACGACCACTCATTTACTCACTCCATCTTTTGAAAATGTCTTTGGTCTCTAAGATGAGAAGTTAGAAGTTCATCTATCTTCCCAAATAATTCCTCAGCACATCCACCGATTACTTTACGGTGCAAAGATAGCCATATTGCATAGTCCCTATTTATTACAACCTTGGGTTGGTCGTCATCATCCATTGTTATTACAATGGGAGGCATTTCAATATCCTCAATCAAACTGAATTGAATCTCCCTTGTTTCTCCTTCCATTCTCATTCAGTCTACCCCCATGCTTTTATCTCTTGTTTCCTTGAGCCTTAGTTCTTGTTCAAAGTTATTCTTTTGAATCTCTAATTCATTGTCTAGATTCTTTAACCTCATCGTTGCTGAATCTACAACTTGTGTTTCTGTTAATACAGTCCACTTTGGCATGTGTAGCCATTCTACTTGCATTACCAATGGGTAAGCAATACTCATTATTGCACCCGCATCAGTCTTTACATTCAAGAAAGAGTTTGCCATTGGCATATTGATATATATCATCTCTCCTTCTATTACTTCTAAGGTGTTGCCATACTCTTCAGACTCCTTATATTTGTCCATTGAGTAGGTTACCCTCATCTTCAACTTATTTTCTTTCTTCCAACTTTTCATAGTATTCCCCCGTAAATATCTCTTCTTCCAGAACCTCTTAAGGGTTTGCCCTCACGTTGTTGAACCATTTGTCATAACGCTTCTCTTCTGCCTTCATTACACAGATGCATGGTTCTGGAATATATTCTGCTATTGCTATTTGTTTCATTATTACGCCGTCTATACATTTCTTACATTTCATGTTATTACCTTTGTTTTATTTAAATTATTTGAATTGGTTGCGAGAGTGGGATTTGAACCCACGAAGCACTACGCACCGAATCTTAAGTCCGGCCCCTTTGACCATACTTGGGAATCTCGCATTGTGATATGAGACAAGGATAAAGGTAGGTAAGCGCGATATTACCTTAACACTCGGAGAGACAATCCAAAGAATTATGTTATTTACCTTTTTTATCGTGTTAAACCTTGCTCAATAGTGAGTGTGTATAAATATGAATGAAATTATATAGATAGGACAAATGTTTTATTCGCATCTTAAACAAATCTCTAGCCTTACTTAAAACTCTTAAAAGTTTCTTTCGGTACATTGTCGAGTAGTGCTTAGTAACTATTGTGTACAACTAATTCCTATCGTACTATAATCCTTCGCAGTTGTATAAGTCCATTTTTACTTGCAAACCTATCTCCCTCTTTAAGAGGTTGATGAATGAATTAAACCAGAAAATTTTTCAATCATCAAAACCCAATCATATTTATAATTTCATGGTTTTGATTGGGGTCGAGTGTTTGTAGGAGAAGCAAACGATTACAATGTTATTGTGCCGAGCATTAATCGTTGTGTGTGCAAATGTAATAGGGGCGCACGTTATTTATGCTTATTACTTACAAACCTACTATTCCGTTAGGAATCTTATTCTCTCATGTTAACTAATAACAGAACTAGATAGCCTATCAAATCTTTTACTACATCTTCATCAGATTCTAGTGAAGCATTTCCTTGCATCAATCTGTTTAGTTTGTCGTCTATCCTAACTTTAATCTGCTCAGTTTTATCAGCCGTTGAAAAGATTCTTATTGGCTGTAGTGCAGAGTCACCGTACTGCTGGTTCTTATCTAGCAGAAAGGTAGTTATTTCTGTCATAGTCTTTGAAATCTTGAAAGATGACTCATCCTCATTTATCTTCTGATTATCAGGATACAGAGTATCTTTTAGGTTTTCATTTGGTGGCATAGTATTACCTAATGCCGCTCTAAGGTGATGCATATCAACCTTAGATGTTTTCTTTTTCTTAACCTCCTTAGAAGAGTTCTTCTTCTCAAGCAATCCCTTGCGTTGTAGGTTATATACTTTCTGCGTTACTGACGCAAAACTCCGCTTCATTTTAGCGGCTATTTCCTTTGAGGTCTTACCATCTTTGTATAGGTCAGTTAGCCTCTTTATGTCTTTCTTTGTCCACTTTACCATATTTTTCACCTTATGTTAATTGACTTCAATTCCAGAAGTAGTTCACTTCCACTTCGTTTCTACATCTGTGGAAATGTCATTTTGATATACTTAGCCCCCTGTAAGTATCTCAGAATGCAACGGTTCTTGTTCGTTTCCATTTTTCCATCATTTCCAGCCCCCTCCAAGAAGGAAGGAAGGAAGGAAGGAAGGAAGGATAGAGAGAGAGGGGTGGAAATGTATGTAATAATGTAAATGATATATAATAACATAGTTATACTACCTTAACTCTCTCATATTGCCTCACTCTCATTTCCAACTCGGATTGGAAATGTGGAAACGTCTGACCCCCTTATCATATCATATAGGATATGTCATATTGATATGTGTATCCATAATGGATATATTATACATAGAGACCCTTCTCGGTACATATAGACTAATGGACGCTGTTATATGTTAGAACATTTTACGCCATTAATTCTGATATGTATAAGTAGGCCATTGGTGGAATACGTGCTTAAGAGGCCATTGATTTTAATTGCCACCGACAATTCTATACCATCGAGGGAATATATAAACTGTGCCGCACCACCTCGGCACCCCTCTCTAATAATAGAATTATCTAAAACCATATGGTATCAACAACTTTGTCCAGTTGAAACCTGATTTTTAGGAGTCCGACAGGAAAGGGCGACTAATCCCTTTCCTGCCAGACAAGAAATGCTGCTAACTAAGGCGTGAAAGAAGGGTTCTACTCCTCTTCCTCCACATAGTCGTATTCTGCGCAAGCGGCAAGGCCCTCTAAAGAACCATCCCACTCTTCGGCCTTGTAAAGTTCCCTTGCGGTCTGCTTTGCTTTCTTAGCCAGTGTATTTGCGTAATCGTTTGCATCAACGAAAACAGGGGGGCCTGAACTCTTACCATGCTTTCTTAGCAATGGCTGAGAATACTGTGCGGTACTCTCAAAGAAGGTATGTGCTGCCTCCCTTATTGCTTCTGCTGCTGAATCCACTACAACAGATGCTGCTGCGGGTAATAGCCCTTGATTACCCCTTCTCCAAACAACCTTACCTGAAGGGAAATCCTTCAGCATTGCTTTTATTGATAGAGCCAATGCAGCCCTATTATCTACGTTGTTATCTCCGGTGTCAATTAGCATTGTTGCCAATGACCTTACATCGTCTGGTATAGCCCCATCTACATCACCTTCGATGCATGAATTAACTTTCATCTTTACTGATTCCCAATTTACTTCATCCATAATATTCACTTCCAAATTTTCTTTCTTTGCCCGTTAGCGGCACTTCTCTCATATTCGTGGAGTATATAAGAGGTTTCAAACAAAGCGAAACCATATGGTAATGAGAGTTTTTCAGAGATACAAGGAAACAAGGCTGGAAAAACGCGCGAATTTTCCTTAGTCCAAAATCTTAGTGCGTTTTCTACACCTATATTTCCAGTGGATTTGCTATTTAACATAGCCCCATTTTAAATCTATTACCATATGGTTATATTTAAGGGATATATCGAAGTGTATCTCAGTAAAATGGGCGTGTGCAGACTGTAGATAAGTCGGAAGGCTGCACAATTGCATTAAGCAAAGCCCTTGGGATACACAAGATGGATAACGTAATAATAATCCCAACATCCAATTAGGGTATTATCATTAAGGCACCACTGCTTAACAGCCGTAAGATAACAGATGGGCCGTGCTACCACGAAAACTGTGTACGCCTTTGATTACATCATTGGCACACATAAACAAGCAGCCTAATGCTTAATGCATTTAACGGCGTTTTTACTTGTTTATTCACGAGTTTTCAGGTTGCACTTTCCCATCTGTTATCTTACGCCTGTTAACCCTGGAAACCTTAAACCATACCATATGGTTGCTGAAAGAGTTAACGGCGAAATTCATCAATATAAATGAATTGAGCAGTAGACTCTGTAAAAGCAGTGGAGTACCTACGTAACGTACCCCAATTCTATGCTGTTGTGTGTTTTACACTCCTTCTGGTCTTATATGGAACCACCTATTAACCCTCAGTCGTTATGCTTTGCATCGTGCATAATGCACGTATTCACACTCCTTCTAATTATAGGTGGATACCTATGACCATATGGTCGGTGAGGTTGAGAGGACGAAGACGATGGTGCTTGCACCTGGGCTTCATCGAGGACATACATAGTATAATGTCCGAGATAAGGCCATTAGTCGTAGTTTCCTCTCATAATGCACCAAGACCTTATGAGAGGAGTTGATTTATACGTGTAGTCTTTAACTTCGTTAAAGCCAACTTTAACTTAATGTTTTAAATAAATAAACTTAACCTCATATGGTCATGCGTTAGCGTAAAATGACCTTATGGAATTTTAACGAAGAGAAGCAAGCCTGGCTTATACTTATACTAATGGTTGCCCTGTTAGCATATATGCTCTATCTTAGCATATATCATCCTAAGTATGATTGTACCATACCGTTTGATAATATGACAAGAAGCGAAATAGCATATTGCTATTGGACACCACCTGACGATGGCGTATAAGCCGCCTTATCTCTCTTCTAATTCCATATGGTCGTAGACCTTAAGGGAACGCAAATTATTTTTTTGTTCGGTCACTGTCTGGAACTTCCTCAATGCTTGTAAACTTAGTTAGATGCTTAATGCATCTTCCGCCGGAAGTATCCAGACATGCCTCTCAAAAAAATGAATTTTCTTCTTACGACCCATATGGTTGCGAGGGAGAAACTGCTCGTTGCATGATGCAACTGAACAAAGTGGTCTGTTTCTTGCGCTGGAACCTAATGAGGCAAGTTAAGTGTAAGCGGCTCTCGTTTCTCGTAACGCCTATAACTACTTATAACTACCATATGGTGGTAGATAATAGAAGCAATGTTGCACTTGCTGGCTTTAAGCCAGGTCTTATGACAAGACATTGCTTTTACTACGTCCTCAAATCTTGCATGTAGGTCGGGTTCTAGTTATTTATTGCTCATTTATCGTGCCGAGCACTAAATAAAAATGCTACGCATTTATCACCATATGGTCGTAGACCTTAAGAGAACGTTGAAAGGAATCTAACTCCGCGAACCAGTAAAGTTAACTCATACACTAACGTTGGTGCTCAATGCACCTTTTCGTTAACCATACGTGGTTCACTCCGTTATATCCTTTAACTTCGTTACCGACTCATATGGGTCGGCATTAAGCCGATATGAGCCATTTCACTGTATAGAGCGAAGCGACCAGTGAAATGATAGCGAAAAGATACAGTCCCCCATTTTTCAGGTTCCAGGGCCGCTTGGCTTACATTAAGTCCCACTAGGCGACTTAATTGACCCTGTAACCATATGGGTCTACATTAAGTAGAAGGGTCGTGTACAACCGACAGGGCGTTAAGCGACCATTAAGCGTCCCTCAAAAATAAGGTTCTAAGGGCGACATTTGTCTTACATAAAGTCCGAAATAGACATTTCCGACTTTATTGTTCATTAGAACCATATGCTACCGTTAGGTGGTTAGCCCATGAGGTTAGTAGTAGGAGTTGTCATGTATCTCCCTTGGTTTCAATTCGCGTAGTTTCTTCATTTTCTACGTGAACTCCTACTTTACCATATGGTAACATGTTCTCAGTAATTAGAACATGACCCCAAATATGAGGGTAATTGTTCTGTGTATATCTTAAGATAAGAATTACGTTCCCTCAAACAAAACTAGTTATTACGCTAATGCTGATGCTTAATGCATCTTACATCTACTTTTGCTTTCGGCGGTGTTCACCGCCTAATTGTTATCTTAATATCTATCTGTAGAACTTAAACCCATATGGTCGTAGACCTTAAGGGCATTTTAGACAAAAAAGAGTTCGTAATTGCAAGTATTGTAGGTAAGATAGTGCATAGCACCGGCTTAATGCCTGTATCAAAAAATACTTGCAATGATTCCTCTTTTTCGCTAAAACCTTTAAAGCGTTTCACGTGCCCATATGGTAATGAAACTTTGTGTAATCATTACCTTAAGTATTCTATCAAATATAGAGATATGTCGCTTGACGGAGTGACATGGAGTGGCCGAATAACACCGTTGTTAGGGTGTAAGGCACACAGATTGGTGTTTAGCGACACAATGGAGCCGACTAAAGAAAACGGTAGGCAGTACAACGTCCTTAGCGGGATAATCTGTGGTATATCCGGGTTAAGCAATAACTCATAAATTGGTTATCGAACTGACACCCATTGGATATTAAGGAAAACCGAAAGGGAGTTTCCTTCTCCGCCCTTGAGCCAGTTTTGCATGTTTCTGGCAGTGACCAAAAAACATTGCATCTCAATAGTGAGTAAGACAACGACTTGTATCAATGTTTTTAGCGCAAGTTTAAATCGTTGCATCATTATTGCGATGTGGTCTTTTTTACAAAGTTAATGACCATATGGAGTGACGGGGTATAATATTCACGTGCAGCAAGCACGTGCGTAACAAGCAGAACATTAAGTGAGGTGCAAAGCACCCTTGTTGCGTTTTATACCTTACAGTCCTCATTAAATCGGGCTGATATGTCTTTGTCTAATATACGCTCTTACGAACTGGTTTGTCTTTTATGTTGGAGACAAACCCGTTCTCCACTATCGTAGCATATATTATACTGCTGAGTTAGACACCCATATGGTAGGTTACTTTGTTAAAAACTACCTTAAATAATCAATCAAAACTAAAGAATCGGTGGCGAGCGAACCCACCTATACTCACAGGAGTGATAAATATGGTTGATTACAGTATGGAAGACAGCGTATGGAACAACAAGAAAGAACACATTGCCGAGTGGTTTAGTGCAAACCCAGAGCATGAAGGAAGGAGAGTCATTGTGGACGGATTGTTCGCAATAGGCGATTCTCAGCCAGACCTTAGAAAGAGGCACTGGTCGAGCATTAGCGGAGTATTCGCAGATTTGGATAACTCTCCTATTGGCGGTGGAAGGAAGTCACTAATGACAACCGCCGTTAAGTCCGACTTTGACAAGTACCTAGGAACCTTCAGAGAGAACATGGCAACAGTCGTGTACCCTCTAGTTTCCGGTACTGCAAAGACACACGGAAAGTCCGGTGGCATCCTTTATGCCACTATGGAGGATGGGGCATCCGAGTACGCAGACGATATGACGAAGAAAGAGAGGCTATTCTTGAATGCCGCTTTCAACGCATACACCACGAACAACACCGAGAAGAGGTATTTCTGGGACGGTTCGTACACTGAGGACGGTTATCCTATCATAACCGATAATGGGGGTCAAGAAGAGGAATAGGGGTGTTTGCTCGCCACCCACTCTTCGGGACTTTTCTACAAAGTTATTGTCCATATGGTAGTAATAAATGTAGTTTATATCATCCCCAATCTTAAGGCTATATCTCTGCTATCACTTAATGTGATTAACGCATTTTGTTACACTAATCGTGTTATATCCATATGGTTGTAGAATAATAGAAGTGTTTGTGGTTACTCTTCATAGTAGTCCATAGGAGGGAAGGCTCTTAGAATCGCAGAGTCTTTCTCTGGGCCGTCAGGCAAAGATTCAAGAAGCCTAATCTTCTTATGGTCGACATATGTTAGATAAGCGATTATTGCAAACATAATCGCAAACAAAACAAACACTGGTATTAATTCACTAAACCCTATTTCTGTGGTCATGTACGCTAGCGCATGACCATATGGTTATTAATCACGTTGGCGAGTATTGCAAACGCCATGCGGTGTTAATTTGCTAAGCAGCGCATTAAGCGCAGAACCAAGTGTAGGCAAATTAACTTGCAATGCGTTACCAAGGTGATAGTGTTTAGCGGTAATCACCTTAAGGTTCTTAACGCTACGCTAAACCATATGGTGTGACGTTAATCGGCACGAAACACAATGTGCGATTAACATAAACATCCCATCAGGATTCAAGATTGGCACCGTTAATCTTACCACCGCTGCGTCCTAGACAACCGCCTATGGCTCGTACTTAATGTACGTATAGCCTAGACTCCGCTACTGGTAAGATTAGCGAAACCTTACTAATCCATATGGTATTGAACTTTGTCATCAATACCTGACTAACTGGAATCATCTCCAGTTATGCCAAGATAGTCATTTAGTGCTGAGTTTAACTCAGACATGACTTGTTCCAAATCATCACCCGATACACGTAGTTTATTGATTGATAGCACAAGTGCTGAACCAGACTTCTTGTGTGCTAACTCAATGACATATCGTGGTTCATTGATTTGCTGAATAATAGTTTTATCATCTGACATTTTGTTCACCATTGGGTAGACGGGGCATTAAACCAAGTGACCCCTTACAGGCATTGAATGCTCGGCGGCAATATACTGTATTAATGGGTGTTGGTTGCCCCGTCTGATTCTATACCTAATATAGACTATTTAAGGTAATGTTTACAAAGCCCATTACCATATGGTATGAGTTACGGTTTACGTTGCTTAGGCTGTTAAGTAAAGTTGACTAGAACAGAGTGGTGAAAGAAAGGATGCATTAAGCATCAAACAAAGTTGTCTCTGGAACCTACTGTTCTAGTGCCAGTTTACTTAACAGCATAAGCAACAATGCCGATAATACGTAATACCAGAAGATAAGGTAGTTCTCACTCCGTTTATTGCTTAAAGGAAGGAGATGTCGGAGACTCCAGTTGCTCTGGCTTAACGCCAGCCACGTTTAACTTAACGTGAACGCTTAAATCCTTACGTCTACCTCTTTCTCCTCCTTTAACCGGCACTCCGTTTCACTACCATATGGCTTTGCCTTCGATTTTTTTTCTTATTGATTAATCATTCTTTATCAAATGTTGGCATAAGATTTTGTTCTTCCAAAGCCTAATTTGATATACTACCCGTAGGCGTGTCCATATAGAGAAGCGTCAGGAGTGTTAACTCTGATAATTAATCATAAATAAAAACGCGGTGCTGTGATATGAACAAAGGATACAATGAAGTATTAACCTTCGTTTAACCACAGCCCATTAATAGGTAAATAAAAAGGATAGGCTTATTCTGGGAATGCAAAAAGTTTAGGTTAAAAAAAAACGCAAGTGCCACATAAATTACAGCCCAAATTTCAAAAAATAAAGGTCTAAAAAATTTCGCCACACAAAAGAGGGAAAAAACATGAATTGGGAAGACGTGATAAAAAGAACAGATATAGGGAATGTGTATATACCTTCTCTACCGGTTATGGGAGGACAAGACAAACCTCTTAGTTATAGGCTAGAACAACGTTCTAAAACTAGTTTGGGGCTTCCTGAACCATTGGATACTCTAATTATGTCTATGTTTGATAAATTAGGTATGGGTCATCCAATTACAGTAAATGAAATACCCGCAACAGGTAGATGGGTTCCAAAAGCCCCAAAAATGGGTGGTCAATTTTATATTGCTATACTTGACAAAAGAGGAAAAGTTAAAGATTTAGGTGAATCGCCTAGTGGCTGGATTATGCATAATCATTTAAGAGATGGTATGACAGCCTATTATTTAGGAGAAGGCGAAATAGGCTTAACTGCTTGGTTTGATAAATAAGGTGATATTATGGATTGGGCCAATTATCTACAAAAACAAGGTACTAATTATGGGCCTAAAGGCTATAATAAAGATGCTTGGGAAAAGTCCATTAAAGAACAAAGAAATAGAATGATAAGAGATGCTTATGACAAAGCAATGCCTAAACCAAAGAGAGATTACAAAGAACCCCCAGGTTTTAGGCCAGGACGCTATAAAAGAGACTTTTTGCGAGTAAATGGAGATGGAGAATGGATTACTAATATATGGGATTTAAGTTGTTGTTCTCAAATGACAATTGCTTATTTTTGGTTTTTAAGGTGGATTAGACAAACTGATAGACTAAGAATAAGCCCTGGTGATAAGTTTAATTTTGCAACATTAGGATTTCCACCAAGACACTTATTTAAAAATTACCATGTTATTAATAATATTCTTAGGCAAGCAATGTCAGGTGGTAGTCGCCGTATATCTGATTATGATTTAAAACGAATAGACCAGGCCACAAATGATGAAGATTGTCATAAACTAAATGACGCCTTAATAAGAATAGTAAGAGGAGGGTATCTAAAAAGTTATCCTAGGGTAGAAACTATGGTTGCTCATATAGTTGCTTTTTGGCGTAAAAGACATGATTGTGATGTGCGTATATTAATGGAAGTTTTAGATGTGGAAAAAATTCAATGGGGTCACGACATTAAAAATGAAAAATATTTGTATCATACAAATCAAATGCCAGCAGGGGGTAATGCATAATGAGTTGGTTTGACGTTCTTAAAGAAATAGACATGGATGAACGTTTCTTAGATGCAGAAGAAAATTGTTGTGCTAATATATGGAAATCTATTGCTCAAGAACAACGTGATGTTTTTGACTATTTACGGAAGACTTCTTTATGGGCTAATAGACAAACTACAGATGGGTGTCGCAGATTGGTAGAATGGTTAAGGCAAGGTGCAGGAGGTAACATAAATACTACTGCATGGGACTTCCCAATGGGCGTTAGTCCTATTAGAGAAGCAGATTATAACGATTGGATGATACAAATGGGAAAACACATTTATAATCAGAAAAAGGGTTGGTTACAAGATTATGTAGATTGTTATAATTTAAAGAATAAGACTAACCGTCCACAACTTGAAATGTATTAGGTGATAAATATGAGTGATTTTTTGGCATTAAGAGATTCTTGGAGAGATTCTTTATTGAAAGAATATGCAGAACAAGAATTTGAAGACGATGGAACAATGTTAGAAGTTAATATAGATATTGGTGATGAGGACGAGTGTTGTGAAATGATTAAACAAAACTATGGTAAGCACATTAATTTTAGTTACCCTAGAAAATGGTTTTTAAAACCTAAACATGGAGAGACTGTCCAACGTGGAGTTCACTGGGAATATGCTAATCCAGCAGAACAAGGAAAGATTCCTTTATCTGAGCATGATAAATGGGGTATAGATTGTAATAGAATAAGACGAGCATTAGAAAGTAATGCTTTTAACGAAAGAGGAAGAGACCGAGAAGCAGTAAGTCGAAGAAAAGATATTTATAATAAGATTCTTAAGGAATGGGATGAGTGTGAAAAGAATAAAAACTCGTGGAAGAACGAATTAAGGTGATATTATGTGTAATGATTGTTGGAAAGATGTATTGAAGAATGACGAAGAAGATGAAGAAAACGATGTGTTTCATAAAATCTTTGGTGATGAGGAAGATGAAAGTGATTTAGATTATGGTTCTAGAGATAGGGCACATGCAACTGAATATGGGTTTACTGATAGAGAAAGAGCAGGTGAGTTTGATACTCAAGAACAAGAAGATAGGTATCATCATGGTATAAAATGTCATTATTGTGACGAGGATGCTGAATGGAAATGTATTAATGGATTAACTAAGGGTTGTCATTATAGTGGCCCAAGGAACGATGGTATTCAAGTATGTGGTGAAAATAGTACATTTGCGTCAGAAAGGTATCCTAATGGACATAGGGACTATGCTATGGAAGAAAACCCTGGACACACTTTTGTGGCGATAGATGAATATTTCACTTATGACCCAGACTTTGGATACCAACATGGAAAGCATAGGTGATAAATATGGCAGGTAGACACCCTAATGGAGATTGTAAGTTTTTTCAAGACTTTATGGCTAGTTGGGATTTTATAGAAGAGGAAGAAGAATGAGTTGGGAAGATATATTGAAAATGCCAAGAAGACACTGTTCTTGGTGTGGTAACCCTAAAGGTTGGAATGGTAAAAACTGTATTACTTGTAATAGGGGTGAATTTGATGATGCAGATGAAGAACCTGTAGAAACTCATGCAAAACTGACTGATGAAGAAAAGGAGAGATATAGATGAGTTGGGAAGATATATTAAAGGTCAGAAGAAGACCAAAAAAGAAATTACCACCATCTAATCCATTTGCTGGAGAATCTAAAAGATATGAAGAAACTGAAGCGGCTAAGTTAGAAGCCAAAAAAACAGAAGAAGCCGAAAGACAAGCAGAATTAGATGAAAATCGTAAATTAGTACGAAGAGGCAGAATTAAGTTTGAGAGGTTAGAAGAAACAGAAGAAGGACATAAAACAAGTGAAGAAACATCCAGACAGCGGCGGGGTGTATTAAGCGAAACTAGATGTACTTTGTGTGGAGTTGCACTTGGAAAAAGAAGGGGTAAAAAACTATCAAGAGGTAAAGGTGACCCTAATAAAAACCTTAGATATTGTACTAGATGTGCTGGACTTTTAGCAGGTACTTTAACCCCTAAAGAATTTAAACAATTAAATATTGATGCTTTTGGTGGTAAAGGAAGGCAAAAAACTTCGGGCGGTGCTAGAAGACATTGGAGAAAGGATGGCTCGTGAGTTGGAAAGAAAATCTAGTAAAGGCTTGGTCTCCTAAATGTTGGGGATGCGATGTTCCAATGGAAAAGGTCTATGAAAAAACTGTTGGTAAAAGACGGAAGGCTAGATTTAAATGTCCAGAATGTGGGGTTGTTGAGGTGTTTGGATGAATTGGTTTGATATAATAAAAATTTCTGAAGATGAATTAGATGCAGTTAAACCTTGGATTAAAGATGAATTAGCAGAAGGCCAGAAAGATAAAGGAGCAGCCTATAGTAGATTATTTAATAGATTTAATAGAAGGCCAACAAGGGAAGAAGTAAATCAGGAACTTAAACTTAAACCGCATAGAGATAAACGCAGGCCACTCCCGATTGATAGATACAAATATAATAGGATTTATAATAGACTAAAATATAAATTGGGTAGAAATCCAACTAGAGATGAGATTCTTGCAGAAATAGAGAATCCAACTAGTACCAGTAGAGCAACTTATCGCTCGTCTGAGGACACTGGACGAATAAATAGGGAAGAAGAAAGAAAGAAACTTAAAGAAAAGCATCCAATTCCTGAAAAAAGTATTTCTCAGTCAAAAGACGATTTCGTTGCTAATACGCTTGAAGTGTTTATGGCAGACGTCTTTGATTTGAATTTATTAGATGTAGCAGGAAAAACAACTAAGAGTGATAACCAGCGTTTTTTTGCTTATGAAAGATATTTAGATAAGTTCACAGAAAATGAATTTATGATTTTATCTAAAGTTAAAAATGACATTCCTAAATTGACGGAAACATTGCTTGAGTTAATGGAAAGTTTTCACCCAAAGGCCAGACGGAAAAAGAATGAATATATACGTAGATATAAAACAAATAAAAAACGTGAAGCGCAAGGATTGCCGCCTAAACCACGTAAAAACGCGAAGAAACCTAAACCTAAGCCTAAGCCTAAATCTAGTTTATCAGAAAGGAGAGATATACTATGAGTTGGGAAGATATAATAAAATCTAGAAAACGATGTTGTAAATTAGCAAAGGGTGAGTTTGTTCTTCAGACTATTATGATAATGAAATCAAAAGGTATGAGATTTACTCAAGACGATGTAGATGTATTTTCTAAAGGGGTTGCTAATGCAGATTGCGATGGTTTTAAACTAAAGGTAAGCCGATGGGCAAAAGGTAGTGAATTACCAAAGGGGCCACAAGGATTAGTAAGACAATTGGCAGCAAATGCGACACATGAATTTTGGAATAACTGTTTAGAAAGAGATAGGGATTATGTATGAGTATATGGTGGAATGTTCTATCTAAAGCAAGTGGAACTCGTGATAGTGGTAAGCGTGTAATTTGTTCAACATGTAGAAAAAGAAGATTAAGTTCTACTGCTGTATATGCTGGGTCTACTCAATGTGCTACTTGTAATAGAAAATTTGGTGTTAAAAAGAACCTTAATGTAGAAATAGCCAGACGTGCTTTAGAAGGCCCAGCAGTTAATAATCCTGATGAAAACTATGACCTTTGTTGTGAACATTCTAGAGAAGCGATGGAAAATCAATTACGTGAATTTGGTGAAATTGGAGCAGGTGTATTAGCAAGTCCTGAATGGAGAAATTATAATTGCGAGAATTTAAGGACTGAATTAGAATTATGGTCTGCTATGGATATGCCAGGAATGCAACAAATAGTAGAAGCATGGGATAAATGTGCAGAATTAGGTGGCGCAGATGAGTTGGTTTGAAATTACTAAGCGTAGAAAATATCGTGGTAGAAAGAAAACTAAAAAATTCAAGAATAGAAAAGTAGATATATGTAACAATCCAAATAAAAGAAGGTTTGAGTCTTGGGGCCATGCAAATAAAGAAGCAATAAAACAATCAAAAAAGACTGGTGTAACTATAAGAGTTCATTCATGTGGTAAGCATTTTCATTTAACTAAGAGGGGAATATAATGACTTGGTTTGATTTAGTTAAATCTTCAGAAATGAAGGAATTTGAAATGCTTGCTGAGAAGTATGCAAAACCTAATGATATGAAACACTTAGATTATCTTAGAAAGAAACACGGTAAGAAAAGTAATGAATTTTATGATACTTTAGAAAAGCAAGTCGAGAGTTATTTAACCGACAATTGGGTTTCTATTCAAGATATTATAAAATCATTAAGAGAACAGAATCCTGGGTTAAAAGATTCAGATGAAAATTTAACAGCATTTTTACGTAAGAGATTAGACTCTATGGATATTCAAAAGAAACAAGAACCAGCAGTAGGAAGAACTGGTAAGAAAACATTTTACAGGTCATAATATGAGTATGTTAATAAAGGCTTTACTTAAAGCATTAGGTGTTGGTTCAGAACGTGGCTCAGAAGAAGATGCTCAAAAACTTTGGATAGAATATTTAGGAGATTTAGGGTTTAAACCAGACCAAGCCTTTCCAGATAATATGACCAAGGGAACCGATAGAGTTTTTGGCAATGTAAAAACTGGTAGAAAAACTAGCATTATGCATCATATTTTCAACCCAACATTTTACACTAGAACATACTATGATTTAGAACACGGTGTTCCTTTGTATAGTAGAACTAAAGGAGTAATATCAAAGAAATCAGAATTAGTTCTTTGGGCTGGCATAGTTGGAATGAGAGATGTTGTAGGAAATAGATTTCCAAGAGAAGACGATGATAGAAGAACTGATATTTATAGAGAAGGTCATCCAGCATTAGGAGGTAAAAAACAACAACCTATAATGATAGAGGCCAGTAAAATTCTTAGTCAAGAAGGAAAAGAATTTACTGGGGAAAAGCCCGATAAGATGCCTAAATTTAAGTCTGAAGATGAACAAGAAGATTGGATAGAAACAAATTATCCTGAATGGCATAAGTGGTTAGTAGAGAATTTACATTTACCTGTTGAGTCAATTGGTTATTTAGAGGATTTAGGTGTATCTAAAGATAGAGCAGATTTGTTGGCTTTAGTTGCGAAAATTACTCCTAAAGGATTATTTGATAAACTCTTAGATGATGCAGTTAAAGAAGATAATGAGAAGTGGCAGATAGTTATTATAGCAAATAAAAAGATTAAAGGTAAAATCAAAGATAGAGGGTTTGTGAGTTTATTTTCAGATAATTATGCTCAGGATATTATAGATTCAGATGAAGTTTCTGAGTATATTAAAACATCAGTTAAAAAATTACAGTCGAAAGAAGGAGAACTCTCCGGCGAGGACAGCGAATACTTTATTAGAGCACCGCAGGGTAAGAAAATTAAGCCCAAGGTTTCTAAATGGTTAAATAATTTAAAGAGGAATGAAACAATGTTTGATGACATAAATAAAGAAGACGGCGATTGGTATGAAGTGCTAAAAGCCAAGGACGATGATGAGAAGGGTTCTTCTAAGAAACCCAGAAATCCCGATAAAGAAGGAGATATTTCAGAAAGGGAGGTTAGAGAAAAAGACCTTTGGGCTGGTGATTGGGAAGTAGATGATAGAATGAAACCTGACAAGTTAACAGGTAGAAAGAAAACTGCTCCTAAATCAGAAAAAGCAAGAAGTTGGTCACAAGAGAACTCTAATTGTTGTATTATAATTAAAGATGCAATAGGAGATTATATTGAATTGAGTGACCCCGACATTAAGAAACATTTTGGTAGAGAGGGCATTAATAGGTTAATTGATGAAAGCCTACCGTGTATGGATATGGAAAGAGAGTGGAATCTTCAAAATGAAAATGTTGAAGAGATAATAATTAATTTTAATGGTAGGGAAACTATAAGTGGAGACTATTATGAAGGGGATGGTACTATTATACTTGACCCATTAAAGAAAGCACCATTTGATAGATATGCAGGACAATTAACATTACTTCCTAAAAAAAGATGGGAGAAAGAAGATATGCAACGGGATAGACATGGGGATATGGTAAATTATGGTGGTGACCATCTAAACCTAGTAGAGCAATTTTTAAGATGTGAAGAAGGGCAAATGTCAGAAGGTGACAAAAAGCCCTTAAACCTAAGAACGGGTGATGACGCAGATGTATTAGAAGCCTTTAGTGATAAAGGATTGGATGAAATAGAGCATAGAAGATTAAAGAAGAAAATTGAACAGATATGGGTGCAAAGATTTGGTGGTAGAAACATCCAAAGAGAAGCGAAAGTAATGGAAAAAATATGGCCTCATGGACATGCTCTCTATTGGAATAAACCTGGAACACATAAATTAGCAGACGGGGAGGTTTCTCTTAGTGAAAAAACAGAAGAAGAATTTACTAGAGAAAGAGTTGATGATTATATTGATGAAATAATGAGATGGAAAAAAGGAAAGCCAAGACAAAGAGACCGTTATGGGTATCAACGTGGTGGAGGCCCACAAATTGGGCCTGCATACCTGTATCATAATATAGACTCTCCTCAAGTTAAAAGAGACTATCTCTCTGACCCTCTTAATAGAGGCATTCCTGACCCTAAAGGCTCTGGAAAAAAGAGAGTTATTATTTGGATAATGGATGACACACCTGACCAACAAGCAGAAGTTAGTCGCTTAAAGGGACTAATTGCACAAGAAGGTTATGCTAATAAGGTAGGATGGAAGAGTATAAACGATGCAGATGATGCTACTTTGAGTAAAATAAATGACTTGGGTGTTATACCAGTATTGCAACACGGACAAACATTTATTCCTGGAAGTGAATTAGGGGAATATTTAAGGGACTTATTTGGTTGAAATGAGTAAGAAAAATTTACCATTAAAAAAAGTGAAAACAAGTAAAAGATTTAAGTGGTGGGATTATGGCTTGGTTTGATTTACTTAAAGTTGCTACAGCAGTTACTACAGGTTCAACATATGGTGGAGAATCAAATGAAGCAACAAACGCTTTATTTAATTTAAAATTTGGAGAAGGATTAGAAGAAGAAGATTGGGAGGATTGGATGCGTGGTAAAGAAAGATAAGAAAACTAAGGCAGCAAAGCCTATTAAAGAAAAGGGCAACTCCGCCATTCAAGAATTTGATTATGGTAAGTTCCAAACTATGTTTGATAAGTGGAAGTCTGAGTGTGCTGCTAGTGGTTCTAAAATAGGAATGGCATCTAGTGCATCTTTATTAGATTTAATAGAAAATCATGGTATTGCTGCTAGACCTTATACTAAAGATAAAGTAAGTAGAGATAAAGGTGCAGGTAGTATTGTAGAAATGTTAGATGAATGGGATACTGATGCTGCTATCTTAGAAACTGTTGATGTTTTGGCTTTAGATAAAGTTATGAAAAAATTAGATGATATGAGAGATTCTGATACTGACCCCAGAAATATTAGATTCACTGTGCCAATCCCCGATGAAGTAGATGATGATACTGGTAATTATGATGATGAAGATGTTACAGAAGTTTATGGTCATTATAGAACAGCAGATTATGTAGAATATAGAAACATATTAGCAGATATAACCGGGTCTAAAGTTAATAAAGAAACAATTGGTGCAGTTAATCCAAAATGGTATGCAACAGGAAGTGATGGAAAAAACTCAGCAAAACCTCCAATGTGGCAAGCATTATTTGCAACAGGTGATGGTGACGTTGTTAAATATGGATTATATCATATTTGTCAAGAAGCCAAGAAATTAGTTAAAACTGCTAAGATTACCAATGTTGTATTAAAAGTAGATGATGATGGTACTGGTTTATTGGCTGCTGATATTTATAAAATACCTGCTGTTAAAAGATGGGTTAATCAAGTTGTAGGAACTGCTACTTCTCCAGGCCCTGGAATAGACAACAAAACATTACATTGGAAAGATAGGCCAATGCATCGTGAAGCGACCTCTCAGAAGTTTGCTGTGGCAGGTTTAAAGCAAAGTGAATTTATTAAAAGAGCCGCTGATTTTGATAAATATGTAGGAACATTAGAAACATTTACATTAGATATTACAAGAAGGCAAGTTAGAAAACTAGCAACATTAACTGGTAATTGTAAGAAGTATGCTGGTAGAGATGTAGTTCACCACGTTAGTAAAGATTTGAAAAAGAAGAAGAAAAAGGAGGTTAAGAAATCATGGGTAGAGATACTTGGTACGACATATTAAAAGTAAGAAACATTCCTCCGTTGCCACCAGCAACAAAAGAAGAAAAAGTACGATTAACGTATGAGAACTTTAAAAGAAGAAATCCTCATATTTGGGAAGAAGCAAGGCAATTACCAGGAAATGGTGAAGTGGCTGCATTAGATTCTATTATTATGGAATATTTAAATGAAACAATTACCGATGCTCCTCCAACAGCACAAGAAAATAATGCTATGTGGAAAGGATTAACTGATATAGCAGAAGGATTCATCTTTAGTAATTAGGTGATAGAATGTGGCAAACCATACTAAAAGAAAAAACTGAATCTGATTTATCAAATTGGATGGGTCTTATATTAAGTGAAGGATATTTTGTTGACCAAATATATATGAAAGATAAAGACTTTCCATTAGGTAGACCTTGGGATACATTAACAGGAAGATATAGAATATTTTGGGATGATAATGAAAACACTTGGACAGAAGAACAAGAAAAAGCAGGTACTCCTAAAGGCCCAAATAATCCATATTATGCTCCCGCAACTCATCCAGATGAATATGCAGATTTTAAAGTAACAGAAGATAATGACTTAGAGTTTATAGCAGGAAATAGAAAGTTTTGGAATAAAGTATATAGGTGGTATAATGGTAACTAGAAAAAGATGTAAACTTTGTAATCACGAAGACCGTGATGATATAGAAGCAGCATTAGAAACAATGGCTAGAAGGCCAGATGCAATAGATGTTGAATATGGATGGCCTAGTGGTACTACGGCTAAACACCAAAGGAATCACATGGGAGAATATTATGATGCTTCCAATCCTCGGTGTAAAATTTGTACCCATGAGTTAAGGCCCCTTATTGAAGAACAGTTGAGAGAAGGGGAGGTTACTCCAGATTTGATAGCAAGAATGGTGGATTGTTCAGAAGAACAGGTTAAGCGACACATGAGGAAACATTTGCAGCCGTTGGTTCAGAAGGCTGCGGCAAGCATTATAGCCGTGAAGGAAGTGGATGAAGTTGAGTCCTTGACCAAGATTCTAGTGAGACTAGAAGATAAGTTAGACTTATTATTTGACCAAGATGAAATACATCCAAAATACATAGATAGTTTAACTAAATTAGCAAAAGAGGTAAGAGAAAGCCTACGTTATTTATTAGAATTTAAGGGTAAGTTAGTACATAAGAGACAAGACACAATAATAGTAGCACAAATGCAAATCGTTCAAGAGGTTTTAGCGCAAAATCATCCACAAGTTTGGCTTGATGTAAAACAAAAAATGGAGGAGAAGATGGTATGAATTGGTTTGACATAATTAAAGGAAAATATATTTCAAGTAAAATAATGAAAAGAATAAGACAAGCCATAGAAAGTGTTAATGGTGTTACAATTGATAATATTATTACTAGTAAAAATCAACATTTAAAAATACATTGTACGTATCAAGGAGAAGATAGTCCTGACGGCAGACCAGTAAAATTTATTATAACAACAAGTGGAAGAGGAAAAATGGTTGGTAAAATAGAATCCTTAATGAGAAAGAATGTTAAACAAGCACTAGAAAGAAAAAATGTATTTATAGGAGAATGGTAATATGGTAGAGTGGGAATATTTAGTTAAGGCAGACCCAGGTAATAGACCTTTGTTTCCACCTATGGATGGCGATAGATTTGAAGATGAAATAGATGCAATAGAAAGAAATGCTAAGGCATTAATGAGAATTGCTAAAATGTATGCTGGTCACAATAAAACAGACATAGATGATACATATGAAGAAATTCTAAATAGTTTAAATCAACTATTATCAATGTATCACAGGTGATTTTATGAGTTGGAAAAATATTCTAAAAGAAGATAGAGGGCTAGGAGATACTATTGAAAGAGTTACTACTGCAACTGGAATAAAGAAAGCAGTAGATTATGTATCAGAAAAAACAGGTAAGGATTGTGGTTGTTCAAAGCGCAAAGAAAAATTAAATGAGAGGTTTAGTTATGGAAATTAGAAAGAAAGATTATACTAGAGTTTATGATTTAATTCTTGCTGAGTTAGAAACAGACGGGCATGGTGAAATGGTTGCATATTTAGAAGAAAACCCGCCCAAAAGAACACGAGGAACATTATATAGTGTTGATATAGTAAATGCTTTAGTGGCAGCAAAGAGAGTAGCAGGCCCACAGTTAGGTGCATTAGATTTAGCAAATTTAGATTCTGTTAAAAATCATGGAAATCTAAGACAAATGCTTAATCATTCACAAGAAGATAAGTGGTTTAAAACATTAAAAGCAATGGGTGGAAAAGGAAAAACCGGTGCTAAACAAATTCAATTAGTTTGGACTAAAACTGATTTAGAAACAGGCACAGATGATGGCCCTGAAAATGAAGACGAGTGTATATGTGATGCCTGCAATGAAGAATATCCTTTTTGGAAGAATGATAATACATTAGAACAATTATGTGATGCTTGTTTTAAACAAGAAGTTAATGTATCGGGTGGAGAACACGGATTTCAACCTTGGGATTGTGAAAAAGACGAATATTATGAATATCGGGAGGATATACCATGAAATGGTGGCGTACGTTAAAGAAAGAAGACATAAGAAAGATGCCTTACTATAGCACAGGTGGTGCTACAGGTAGGCAGTATTACTGGATGCAATTAGAAGATGTTCCAGGGTTAGCAAAGTTGTTTACAAGGGGAAATTTCCCTGCTGAACGATATATAAATAGAGATATGAAAGCAAAGGCGCATTTATTGACGTCTAATACTTGGATGCCAAGTGTAGGAGATAGAGAACATGCGTTAATTTTAGTAAACATATTAAATTTAGAAACTAAAGAAAGAGAGTTCCCTTGGTCAGTAGGTAAAAGGACTTCAGAACACAGTAAGGCTACACAAAGAGAACACAAACTTGCATCTGGTAGAATACCGTATAATTTAGACCCGCAAGATATTGGTATCGCTGTAATTATACGTGACCCACAGGCAGGTAAAGGTAGTAATAACTTCTTGTTTGACATAAACCTATACATACCAAAAGACAACGAGTTCTGGACACAAGTGCAATCTACTATTACACATGATAGCGCGTATGAAGACTATGATTTAAGTAATGGTGCAGTAGCAGCCCTATTGATTATGACACAAATGATTTTGAAAAGGGGTAAACAGAAAGTTTACAAACAACAACAAGCAGCCTTTGAAGAATTTGGTATTGGGCCATTAAGTAGAGATACTGAAAGCAAATACATTAAGGAGTTAGTGGATAGAGGACTATTCCGAAGAGAATTTAATCACAACACCCCAAGTATGAAAGGTTATCCAAGACCAACTAATAAAGGATTTGGTGTTAGTAATAGGTTTGAAATGAAACATGAAGATTTCTTTGGTTCATTTAAGGCTGAAGTAAAGGCTAATCCTGACAAGAAGTTCAAAATACAACAATTTGGCGGCGGGGCTAGTGACTTTGAGGGTGACTTTGCTTGATGTGGTTAAATGAGTTGGGCTGAATTATTAAAAGCATTACCAGACCCGGTATCTTTACCGGGCCTTTTGCTTAATGATGAAGGTTTGGCTCATTTAATCACTCAAGCCGAAGGCGAAGATAAAACAAATATTCTTAGCACTAGAAAAAAAGCAAATGAATTAAAATCTGGAAAAAATATTCCAGATGGTTTAGATGCTGAGGCTGTTCAAGCCAATGCAGAAAAACTTGTAGTTAAACTCAATGAAATAATTAGGGCTGCTAATAGGAAATCTCAAGAAGGTAAGAAGGCTACCTTAGAAGATAAATTAACACATATTATTGAAGAAGAAGATAAGTCGGGTCTTATGGAGTTTGTTACTACAACCCCTGTAAGAAAATGGTCTAATAAAGTAAAGGACAGAAAGAAAAAACTGCTAGAAGATAATAAAAAAGCAATTTTAGAATTTATTGAGTTAGATGATACTGATTTGTTTTATTTTAATACTTCCGAGTTTTCTTTAACTGCTACTAAACCTACGGGTGACACAAATTGGGAAACTAAAATTAATGAATTGAAATCTGGGATAAAAGACACAGGGGTTAAAATAAGTGGTGACGATACAGTTACTATAGAATTTCCTGATGTTACTTCTTGGCCTGATATGAAAACAGTTTTAGATATAGCACAAATTAGAATGACCGGCAAAGGAAAATCTAAGGCTACTGCTCAAGAAAACATATTATTATTTGAGAAACAAGGAAAGTTTACAAAGTCTCCTTTATTAGAATTATATGTGAAGGGAGATGCCCCTAAAAACGTTCAAGATAAAGTAATAGATGCTGATATTAAAAATTATGTGAATAACGTAAGTGATGCTAGTCATGCTTTAAGTTATTTGAAATGTGTTTCCTATAAGGGTTTGAGAAAAGATATAATGTTTATGCCTGTTCCTTTAATTCAAGGTGGTTCTAAGAAAATTACTAGAGATGCAAAGGTTCAATTGTTGGGTTCTGAGTTAAGACCAGCAGTATCAGCATCATTAGCGGGGCTTTTAAAAAGTTCAAACTTTGATTTATCAGAATTAGTTAAAGAAGGAATGGTAGAAACTGAAACTAAATATGTTTCTCCTAGATTAAGAACTATTTTAGAATCTGATGATGATGTAGCGATAGCAGGTTTAACTGCTGAACAAATTGCAGAACTAAAAACAAAATTTAAAAAGATAAAAGAACTGCCTCTTTTCATTAGTAGATTAAAAGGAACTCAGAAAACAAATTTTGATAAATTAAACAATGAACTTATAGGTAAGAAACCTAATTTATTTAATGAAAAAGAAAAAGAATTTTTTGAATCTCTTAAAGACACAAACCCAATAACAATTAAAAGGAAAACGAATGATTTTTATAAGACACAAATAGATACTAGAATCGCTAGATTAATAGGCCAAGCAGTTAGTAGGGGTAACCCATTTACTGAGGTAGAAGGTGGCTATAAGTTTGACCATAAGAAAATTCCTATGGAATTTGATGATTTAAGAGACTTAGTATATGAATTAAAAATTCTTAGACAAGCCTTACAATCATCTGAGGAACAAGAAGACCAAGAAAAAATTACCCTTAATTTAGAAGATAGTTTAAAGACTTATACTAAAGGTTTTAAGGTGAATCAAAGTGGTTCATCAAATCCAGCAGACATGTTACATTTCTTATATGTTTTAGATTTATATTACGGTAGAACACCATTTAAATCACTTGCTAGAAAATTTAAAAGAGGACAAGTAGATTCTGAAGAAGTATTAAAGGCTGCTAAAGATAATTTTTCTAAAATCATTGAGGCATTTGTTGGACAAGTAAAAACAAAGATTGATGATATTTTAGCAGATAAAGAAAAGTATCAAAGAGCATTAACTATTGATAAAGATAGTAAAGCCTATAAATTATTTGACACATTAGAAAAAAAAGGATTAATTCAATCTAGTGAGGTGGAAGAAGAATGAGTAAGGCGATTGTTGCAGATTATATTGGTCTTCTTTGGAGAGAGTTTGAGGATAAACATAGTGACAAACAGATTGATGCATTCTTAAACTCTATAGGTGAACTAGAATTTGATGAAGCACATCTATCTCCTTCACATCTTGAAATGTTTAAAGAAGGCGATAATAGGTCAACACTTCTTATGAATGTGAGAAATGACTTACGAGAAAAAGACTTTTCTGAAGAATATATTACAAATTATATAAATCAATTAGAAAAGGCTAGACCATCAGACATTTTAAATAGAGTTATTACAAATGATATTTTAGTATATTTCCAATATAATAATGAAAAGATAAAAATTAGTGATTTAAGAACTTCATTAGATAATCAAAATCTTACTACTAATAATGTAGATGATGCTACTAAAAAGGCACTAAAAGAACAACTTAAATTTTATCTAAAACAAAACACTAAATATGAAAATGGTCTTCAATCTTTATTAGATGAGTTAGAAGAAACTTCTCCTCGTGGATTTAATAAAATAACACGGCGCGTTAGTTCTATTACACATATAGACCCCACCAACGCAGAAGATAGGTTAGAACTTTATGATTTTTATGAAGAAAGGTATCCTCTATATACAGAGATGAAAAACTCTATTAGAGAAATATTAACATTGTGGGATAGAGTAGAAGAAGAATTTGAAGGTGAAAATGAACACAGAAAACCAACCGGTAAATTTAATGTTAGAGAGGCCGATGAAGACTATATTGAAGATTTAGATAAAGAATTAGAAGAACTAAAAGAAATTTATAATCAAATGGATGACGACCTTAATTACATATTAAAATTAGAAGCAATTCCTTTTAATGTTACCACATCTAAAGATACAAGTGTGAGTGAAAATGTAAGAGGCTTAGTGTTAGAAAAGTTAAAATATATATTAGGAAAGGATGCTTCAGAATTAATTCAAGAGATACAAGAAGATGATGATGAGTTTACTTATGGTGAGGATGAACTCCAAACTGTAGGTTTTGATGCTGAAGAACCAGATGACCAACCTGTTGCTGAAACAGTCCTTGCAGAAAAAGACGAAGTTGAAGAAGAAATGGATGATTTATTACAAGAAATTTCAAATATAAATATGATGCACGATGTTGACCCATTATATGTTATTGCCTCAGATTCTGGTATTTTAAAGAGAAAATATACTATAGACTCTTGGGAAAGAACACGCCAAGAAATTCTAAGTAGATTAACAGATGTTGAAACAAACAATCCTGGAGTTATTTCAATCTATAAACAAATTTTAGATGAACATGAGGAATTTAAGGAGAAAGCATTTAAACCCTTTGAAGGTGAAGATTTTTATCTTCCTGCTACAGAATCTAGTGTTGCATCTTTAATGAAATATACTGATTTAGATGTGAATTATGAACAGATAGAAAATTTACATAATAGATTAGTGGCGGTTCTTATGAAGTTATTAGAAGCAGACCACGAACAGTCTACATATCCTATACACATGGAAATAGAAGATATGGCCCCTGGAAAAGAAAAAACTACTAGTGGAAAAAAGGAAATGAGAATACCTAGAGAGAAAGGTAGAAGAGAACAAATGTTTCAGAATTTTAATTTATTTAGTAGAGTTAAAGTTGGTAAAAAGGGTAAGAAAAGAGAACCTGCACAGTTTGGTAAATTTGCAGAGAGTTTAATAGACTTATTTGAAATTGCAGACAGATACTATGGAGACCCCATTAGAGAATTAATGTTGCCATATAAATCAGTACCGCGTTATTTAGATGCGGATACTTTGAGTGCCTTAATTAATCATGGGCCTGAAAATGTAGGACAGTTGACTCTTGGTTTATATAGAGATTATTTTATAGCATTTGTTACTCCAAGAGATTTATCAAGACTCACAGAATATATGATAGTTAGTAATGCTGCTAGAAAAAGCGTTGAAGACTTAGAGCAAAAAGCAAACGGTGTTCTAGATGTTTTAGAAAATATTGTTCCTGCTAATAGGGAAAACGATATACTTTGGTTTGCTAATGAATTTAAGAAACAAGCCAAGAGAGATAGTAGTTTTAGTGCAGAAGGTGTTACACTTCAAAATAGAGATATATCTGAAATGGGTTTCGATAGGCGTAGAAATAGAACTTCTTATCATCAAGTGTTATGGTTAATTTATAAGTTTAAAGAACAGTTTTTGAAAAATCCTTATACTAAAACGCAGATGGAAGATTTTGTTAAAGCATATTCAAATCAATCTGATATGAAACTTGCTTCTTATGCACAAACAAATATATTAGAAGCCCATGATAGTATTAGGAAAATGTTAGGAAAACCAATTTATTATAATACCTGTAGGTTAGATAGTTTTGACCACATGAATGACACCATAGATATTGTCAAGGAAAACTATAATATAGAGATTACGAGTTCCGATGTTGTGGGTATTGTAAATGAGTTTGACACTATGGAAACATTGGCTAAAAAATATGGCACTAAACCAGATGTGATATATCATATTAAAGCACTATATAGGTGAAATTAATGTTAAAGGAAGATAAGGAATATAATGCGTTGGCTATTAAAGTAGCCACGAGAATGGCACGAATGCACATGATACACGAAGCACAGACGATTTGGCAAGATGTAATAGGTATTGCTATCACAATGGGACTAGCCTTAGATTTACCACGAAAGATAATTAGACAGTCTTTAGAAGCAACCTTTGATGAGCGTCATAAAGAACATTTAAATGTTCTTGCTGAAGATGAAGAGTTTATGGCTATTTTAGTAGATGAGTTTGGGTTAGCCCTGTCTTATATTGATTTTGAAATCATTCAAAAAGAAGGAAAGCATCAATGGATGCAGTTAGTTGATGAGATGTTGGATGATATGACATGAAATGGACAGATGTTATTAGTAATACAATGAATAGAAGTAGGCATCAAGGAGATAATTTAGATTCTGGTTGGAATATAGATGGAAGTATTAAATGTGATTTATGTTGGAGACCCGCAGTAATAGATTGTGTTAAATGTAATTATAGATTATGTAACTATCATATAGAAAGGAGGTGTAAAATATGACTTGGTTTGTTATATTAAAAAAGAAACCTGTTGATGAAGCAATTGATGATTTAGAAGAAGTTGCAGATAAATATGATTTAAATGAAGATGACTGGAGTTCTGTAGATGATGCTTCTGACTATTTATTTGAACATAAAGTAATGGGGGAAAAAGAATGACTTGGTTTGATATAATAAAAATAATGAGGAGACCTGCACCCGTTTCACGTGAAGATATAATGGATAGAAACAAGCGTAAAACCCTAGGTGATTATGAATTTCCGGAAACACAAAAAGAGTGGGATTCATTAGAAAATAGAATAACTAGAAGTGTTTGGTTTAAAGATAACAGATTAGTAGATAAATATATGAAGAAGATGATAGAAACATTTAAGAGAAAAATTTTACGAAGGCCGCGAGATAGATGATATGGTTACGAAACCCCGTTCTAGAGAAGACCATAGAGGTTGGTTTAGTATCTTAAGGCAAGGAAAAAAGAGTTTTATAGAAGCATTACAAAATCAAGAAAAAGAAAGAAATCCTTTAGAAACTGATAATGAAGATAGATGTAATATGATAGCATGGGAAGCAATAAAAAAGTATATTAATTCAGACCAATTTGGCATGATGTTAAGAAGAGATTTTAATACATATGATAAAGATAAATTTGGTAAGAGAACTCAGATAATAAAAATTAAGCGGTTACGACAAATTTTACAAGAAATGTTGATAGGGTCGGAGGTACCTGAAATTAACTGGAAGAACGCAGAAAATGAATTATTTAATTCTATTCATCTAACTAATTCAGATAGGCTTAAACAACTTCTTACTGATTTAGAAAGATTTTTAGATGAGTTAGAATTTAGAGATAACTATTTTGCTGTTATAAGACAATGGTTTAGTGCATGTTTGACACAGGGGCCACTTAGTTCTAATATTGATATAAACCATAGACATAATAAATGGTATAAATTAAAACCAGATAGAAAGACAACTTCAATGAAACCACAAGAAGATGCTAAATCAGATAAAGGAAACCGCTTGAAACCAGGAGAAACGAATGTTAAAACTTGGGAGGAATGGAATGATTACTTTAATAAACTTGCAGATAGAGTAGCCCAAAAAGCACGAGATTGGGATGAAGATAAGTATAGTGCGAGTTCAATGAATAAGTAGGTGTTATTATTGAGTTGGGAATTAATATTAAAAAACGATGCTGATAGAATAGTAAAGGCTTTAATATGGGAATATTATAAAAAAAGAAACTTAGATAATTTAGTTAGAAAGATATATGTAAACCGTAGAGAAAATCCAAAAACAATTTATATAGAAGCAAAGAATGCTGGAATGATAAATAGCGGTCAAAAATATAATGAAAATAAAGCACAATTAATTGGCGCAAATGGAATACATGCTAAAAGAATTACTAATTTATTTTTTCAAAAGTGGAGGGTTGCAATTGTATGACTTGGTTTAATATTGTAAAAAGTGCTAAAGATGATGCGAAAGCATATTGGATAGAATTTACTGATAGCATTGGGGATTGGCATGATAAAATGATAAAAACTTTACAGGGTTATCTTAAAGAGTTAGATAAAATGATTCAACCAGATGAAAAGTATAACGCATTAAGTGACTTAGAAAAAGAAATAGTGAAACCCTTAATGGATATGTTACGTAGAGAAGTAAATGAAACTAGAAAACAAACATTAAAGCAAATTGACCAAATTACACAAATGCAAAAAGAAACTAGAAGAATGATGGCGGAAATTGAAGATGCACCAATTGAAATTAAAATACAACATTTAGTAGATTCATTTAATGAAGTATATGAGGATTCTCCCCCAGAACTAAGACCACCAAGAGTAGACCGAAAAAGGGTAGAAGAAATTATTCATAGATTAGGATTTGAAGGAAAGGGAATGGAATGAATTGGAAAGATATTTTAAAGAGTGACCCTTGTACTATGGAAACTAAAGAAATGCTCTATAATACATTACAAAAATTAGGTGCAAATAATGAGTTATTAGATGAAATTAAAAATACTCAGATAGATGATTTGAGAGAAATGATAGAAGAGTTAATTAGAACTACTAAACACCCAACACAAGTAAAAATATTTAAGCAGATTTTAAGAAATTGGGATATATGTATAGTGGAATCACAAAGAAACCCAATACAACAAGTAAATATGGGAGGTAGTAACAAAGATTTCCCTGTTGGTTTTGATGTAAAGAATGCAATGGATTTATTAAAATTTAGTCCCGACTCACATTCTGGGCCAATGGTTTTACCCCACTTTTTAACAGAAGTATTTGATATTCCTTTAAAACATTCTAGACAAAAACTAGAAGAAATACCACATAATATTAGAGCAGCATTAACTAGATTTTTATCCCATCGGGATGGTGTTATAAATATGCTAACTGAAGAAGAATTTGTGTCAGTGCACCGCATTATAACTCAACCTTATAATCGAATGGGGATGTACCCAGGTATAGTACCGGGATTACATAAATTACTTCAAATTCTGAAGAAACACGCTGAAACAAGAGATATGGACAAAGAGGAAGAAGAATGGAATTAGAAGAATTAGACTTTGCTAATCGTATGGATATGGAGTTATCTAAACACTCATTTCCATATTTCTTTCAGAATGTATTAGGAATGATGTATCCAGAATATATGGAAGAATGGTTAAGTTTAATGGAAAGCACAGATAGAACAGTTATTATATGTTCAAGAGACCACGGAAAATCTGTATTTATGCATTCTTGGGTAGTATGGAATTTATTATTCCAAGAACCTCCATTTCAGATGCTATATATCTCATCTAACCAAAAGCAGACAATGGTTCACATGAGAGAGATTGATAGATATTTCAATCTACCAGCACTTAAACAATTTAAACCTAGTCGTGGATGGGCTATTGGAAATATTACATTAACCAATGGAAATTCTGTTCTTGAAAGGTCAGTAGGTTCGCAGATTCGTGGTCTTCACCCGCAAGAAATTATTATTGATGACCCTTTGAAAGAATTTAGTATTGCAGGTATTACTAGAGTTACTGATTGGTTCTTTGGAGACATGATTCCTACGCTTCACCATACTGCTAACTTAAGAATGATTGGCACACCTTTCACATATACGGATATATTTTCACAATTAGAAGAAAATCCTGCTTATACTGTTAGAAAATATCCATGTTTTAATGCATTAGAAGAACCTCTTTGGCCTGAGCGTTGGGATTATGATGCACTAATACAAAGAAAAGCAGAAATTGGGTCTTTAAAGTTCACAAGAGAGTATTTATGCATACCTGTTTCAACTGGTACAGCATTATTTGGCATGGAACATCTAGAAAAGGCTAAAAATAAGGATTATATCTTAAAATTAGGCCATAGAAAGGATAAAGGCTACAAATATTATGTGGGTGTTGACCCTGCTATCTCTACAGATGGAGATTATAACGTAATTATGGTATTAGAAGTAGATGATGAGGCAAATAAAACAATTGTTCACGTTGATAGGTCGAAAAATGTCAAATTTAGAGAAAATATTGAGAAATTACGGCTTATTGGACAAGTATTTCAACCAGAAACCATACTCTATGAAACAAACACTTTCGCTAAGGCATTTACTCAAGAGTTAAGAGCAGTTTCTGACTTAAATGTTAGAGATTTCGATACTACACGCCGTAAGAAACAAGAAATCATCTTAAACTTACAAATGAATTTTGAAAATGGTAAAATTCACTTGCCTTATGGTGATAATAATAGTAGAAAGATGACTTCTATGCTTATTGAGGAACTTTCGATGTTCTCCATAACGGATTCTGGAAAGTTTGAAGGGGTAGGCGCACACGATGACTTAGTGATGGGGCTTGCATTAGCAAATGCAGCCTCACAGACGGCGACAGAAGCCTTCATACTCCTTGATGATATGGAAATCTTCGGAGGGCCGGAGAAGCCGTTAATTGGGCAGAAATCGAGCCTTATAGGATTAAATTTTTAGGACAGGTGATGATTATGGCGAAAAGGTCTGAACAACTCCGAGAACTGGCTAATAGAGAGGAAGAAGTCGAAAATATCCAAGAAGATATGAAGCGGATAGAAGAAGATATGAAGAGAGCATGGCTAGAACAGCAGCCTATCCGTGACCATGATGATTTAGTCAAAGATTATGCTAATATTGCAAATATAAACCTCACAGATGCTAAGGCTTCTTTATTTGAATACCCTAAAAAGTATGAAATTGAAGGTAAGGATATTCCCACGCTAATTAAGAACATGAGGACGTATAGACGTACCTTAAAAGGAGAAAATAAAATTGCCTTTACAGATTCAATAGATAATTTAATTAAAGGTTATGCTGAATATCTTGAAAAGTGTATAGATAGTATATACTGGCTAAAGAAGTATAAATATCCACTTAAGCATATGAATTATAATGAAGACAAGTTAATGAAATTAAATGCAATGACTACTGCTAAAGAAAAGAGAGCCGTTATAGATGTGCTTTGTAAATATTGGGAAGCAGAACAAGATGTTAGAGATTTATCCTACGGTAAAGAATATTCAAAATTAACTAAAGAGATGAAGGCCTATAAAAAGGAATTTACTCAATTACTGAAACAAACACCTATAAGTGCTTCGCCAAAGGACACAATAAGGAAAGCCATACTAGATTCTGTTTGTGAAACTCCAGGCATCTCTTCTAGAGAAATACATGATTCATTACCTAAGAAACTATATGATAGAAGTTCTCCTCAAATTATAGCAAAACTTGCAAAGGATGAAAATATAACTAATATTGATGGTGCATACTATAAAATCAATGATGATATTAAAAAGAATATTTGGGCATATACCGCAGCATTTATTGATTCAGATGGTTATATTACAATGGATAAAAATCACAACCCAAGAGTAGGATTGGTAGCAACAGGTAATAGAGGAAAGGCATTTATGTTAGAAATGCATAAATCACTTGGAATGGGCAGATTACATTTAGACCAGAAATCACCACAAGATACAAGACTGATTAATAGATTAAATTTTTATTCCGGTGGAGATATTAAGAAATTATTGACAAAATGCTTGCCACATTTTAAACTTAAGAAAAACAATGCTAATGTTTTATTAGAACTTATTAAAATTAAGAAACATGATAAAAAGAAAGATTGGTACAAGGATAGAAAGGGCGAACTATTTAAGTTAATGAAATATTATAATCATAGTGATAATGCAAAATTTGATTGGAAAGCATGGGATATTGATATTGATGGTATCACAAAATTAGAAGAAAATAGCAAAATGGATGTGCTATGATGGTAGAAGAAAAAAGAAGATTTAGTGTAAGAAATTTCTTTAGAAGGAGAACACCTACTCCTAAAGACCCTAAGATATTTAATCCAGGGATACAAGAAAAAGCAACAGATTACATGATAACATCTCCGGTGTTATATCATGTAGCACAACAGTCTGTTATAGTTAGAACCTGTACCACTCAACTAAAGAATGAAATCTTTAGAAGAGGCTATCATTGGAAGGAAGCATACGCATATAAATGTAGAGACTGTGGACATAAACATGATGAACCTGTAGAAGTTTGTAGTGAGTGTAAGTCAGTTAGTTTGGCTAAACCAGATAAAGAACAATTAAAATATGCTGAGAAATTTTTAGATGGATATGTTAATAATTCTGACCAATTATTTATAGATATTCTAAAAGAATTAGAAGATGATTTGAATATTATGGATGATGCATATATTATTCTCAAAAAGGAATATTATCTTGATGGTAACGGAGAAATTAAGATGCACAAAATCAAAGAAATCTTTAGGGGTGACCCTGTTACTATGGCTATCTATACAGATGAAGATGGTGAAAAAGGAACACAAGGATTTACTTGTTTAAATCATAGAGACCAATTACATGATAGCCCACATGAACCATGTGATGAATGCGGTGCTTCTACTGTGCCTGTTTATTATGTTAATAGATGTAATGGTGAAGAACAATACTATATTAAAGGAGAAGTTCTACACTTTAGTAAATATAATCCAAGTAGACTTTATGGTTTATCTCCTGTATTAACATTATGGAATCATATTACTACTTTAATTGCTATGGAAAACTATGTTAATTCATCATACTCAAAGGCTAGGATGCCTAGAGGATTGCTTGCAGTTCAGACTAGAAACATTGATTCAATGAAATCATTCTGGCGTGGTGTTAAGGAGAAGATGGAACAAGACCCACACTTTATTCCTGTAATGGGAATCGAAGCAGAAAATGGAAAGGGGTCTATTGAATGGATTAAGTTTATGGATAGCCTTAAGGAAATGGATTATATTTCTGTTAAAGACGACTTAAGAGATAGAATTTCTGGGTTCTATGGTGTGAGTAAAGTATTCATGTCAGATAACTCTGCAAGCGGTGGATTAAACAATGAAGGTATGCAGATACTTGTAACTAACCGAGCAGTAGAAATGGCACAGACTATTTGGAATAACTATGTGTTTCCTTTTATTATCAAACAATTTGGAATTACAGATTGGGAATTAGTATTGCCTCCATCAGAAGAGGAAGATGAAATTGCTAAACTAAGAAAGCGTGAAATAGAAGTTAACGTTGCCGCAGCAATTAAAAATCTAGGCTTTGAAGTTACAATGGATGATAAGGGACGATTTAAATATTCTAAAGAAAGACCACAAGAAAAAGGCGGTAAAGGTGGTGGGGAAGATGTTGAATTAGACCCTTACGCTGGAACAAATATAGACCAATCACAACTAGGACAAATGATGGAACAAGGTAATAGGCCTACTAAAGAAGAAGCAGGCCAACCAGCATCTGTAAAAGGTAATAGAAATAAACCATCTATGAGTGTTGGCCCAGATAAGCGATTTGCAGGATTACCTAAAGATGCTGGTAATCAAAACGTAGATAAAAGAACGGAGAGAAGAACACCATGAGTTGGGAAAAATTATTAAAAGCCAATAAAAAGAAACATGGGGTAGATGAATCTGATGATAAAATTACTCCTAATCCAAGTAAATATTCAGCAGCACCTTCTCCATCAACACAAGGTTTACATGTAACTAAATTTTATATGTTTCTGAAACGCTGGTTATCAGATACTCATACTGACCGATTTTTAGAATATTATATCCCTTATCCTGAACTAGATGAAAATGAAAGGCGACAAGTAGAATGGGCCTTACAATATCTTTTAGGTTTAAGAGGAACAACTAGGACAAATTTCCCAGGCATTGAAGTAAAAGAACTTTCAAGAGATAATATAGAATTAGTTTTTGATGACCAAAAACATTTAAAAGAACGTGATAAACATATAGATGAATCTATGGAAGGTAAAAACAAAAATACCTCTAGTTGGCAGAGATGGTGGGTAAAAGAACCACCGTTTGATTCTGCTATACAACGTGCATGGAATGAATTAACTCGCGTAGTTAAAGTATCAAAGAATTTTCGTAGAAGATTCGGTGATGATTTTTGGTGATAATATGACAGAAGAAAAAACAGAAAGACAGTTAAGAGAAGAATTAACTAAGAAAAGAAATGCTGATAGAAACAGTGTAAAAATAATTAAGAACAAAAACTTTGACCATGTAGGGCCAGACCCTGATGCAAAGGTAATAGAGCGACCAGATAGTGCAGATGTACCTGATTATATTGGTAAGCCCAAGACAAAGGTAAGTAGAAAGTTACAAGACAGTTTACCATATTAGGTGATTAAATGAACTTTTTCGATGGGTTATTAATTAGAAAAGCAATGTCTGTAGAAGACGTTCTTTTTGAAAAAATACAACAAAATCCATCAGCAGTAAGACCATATACTGAGCGTCAAATTAGGGCTATATTACAAGATGCAAAATCTAAACTTAGGGATGCTGATATTACATTAGATGCTACTGAACCAGAAAGACACGTTAAAAGAGAGAGAGCAACAACTACTACTGGTAATCAAGTAATGAAAATTAACGATGCTGTTATTTTGGGAGCAATTAGACAAGTTCAAAGTTATTTACCCGAAGACTTAGTTTCTAAATTAGTGGATTTTTTAACTCCAAAATCGAAATCAGAATTTAAAGATATGCCAATGGATAGACCTCAAGAATTAATTTTAGAACAATTAATGGATGTAATTGCAAAAAGAAATCACCTTTCTGAAACTTTACAAAATAAATTATATGATAATGGTTTATTAGAACTTAAATTTTTATTGATGCTGGATGAAATGGCTAAAACAGGCGTAAGGAAAGTTCACCCAAATCTCTATAAAAGACTAATGCGTCAGAAAGAACGGCCCGAAAATACTCCGCCATCTCCAGAATATGCAGGCTTTGAACCTACAGAATTATTTGAAAATGTTATACAAAAATTAGAAGAGTTAGCGGGTACAACACGACCAGATAAAGAATCTATTTTAAGAGAATATAGGCTATTAAGAGACCAAAGAAAACTTTCTGTAGTAGATGTAGTTAGATTAGTTAATACTGATAAGTATAGATTTCAAGGCAAACAAACTAAAAATGATTTAAGTAATATAACAGAAAAAATTAATGATATGCTTAGAGAGTCTTGGGATGAAATAATTGGTAGATTTATAAGAGATATTGAAATTACAGATGCTAATGGTGAGACTAGAACAGATAGAAGTTGGAGTACCGCAAACATAGATAATGAATTAGTTGCAGAATGGGAAAGGATTAAAGAAAACCCAAAGGTTAGTTTTGAAAAGATTAGAGGAAAAAAATATCAAGATGAAATAGCAAAACTAGAACAAGAATATTTTAGGATTTCAAAACACTTTAAAGCGGCTAGAAGAATTATTCAAATGCTTCAAGAAAAAACATTTATTTCTGATGATGTAAATTATAATTTAGAACAAAGGGAACAAGAATTTCATAATCAATATAAAATGATTAAAGAAAGTGTAAAAGACTTTGAAAAATATAAAAAGGCTTTTCATCGAGAACTCAAAGATAAAAAGAAAAAGCAACAACAACTTGAGGCTAGATTAAGAAGAAAAAGAGATGCTGATAAACCGGGAGTAAAACCAGAAAAAGAAGATACTGCTGAAGTAGATGACTTTATGGAACAAGTAGCAGCACAAAGAAAAAAGACAGAACCTACTAGAATAACACCTGGAATGAACATTGAAGAGTTAAGAGCCAAAGTTAAAGAATTAAATGAGAGGTATGAAAAATGACATGGGAAAATATATTAAGAAAGGCACATAGCCCAATGCTGGATAAGGCAAACCCAAAGAAGAAAAAGAAAATTAAAAAAGTTTTACAAAGTGTTCAGCCATCTGAATATATGGGACAGGATTTCACCAAATTAGGAGATTTATTAGATGAGTTAAAGTCTTTAGATTTTAACAAGTCTAAACCTATGAGGAAGAAAATGAACAGTATGGCTGAAAGAAATACTGATTTAGTTGCGAGGGCTGCTGAATTAAGAAAAGATTATGAGATTCTATATCGTCAATTACGAGGGATGGTATATCCAAAGAGTAAAGGTGATTTAGGAGATGAAAAAGATGAGTGACGAAAGTGACAATGAAATGCTAATGTTGTTAAAGACATTAGTTAATAAAGTAAATGAACTGGAAAGAGCAGTTTATGATAAAGATAATCTGTTGATGAAATCAGGTTATGTTATTGTAGATACTCCTACTCCAGTTATGTCTGCCGGAGATGTTGGTACAGATGTAGATGCAATTGCCAAAATGGATTGGGATGATATAGGCAAGATGATGAATAAGTTGGAAGGTGGTTATTAATGCCAGAAAAAGTAACAAAAGAAGAAAAGATAGCAGAACTTCTGCTAAAGGCAACCGAGAAGGCCGTTGAATTAATTGGTAATAAAGATGATTTCAACGAAGATGATTTGTCTGGTGAGACTGTTAAGTTAAGCCGACCAAAGGCCACTAAGGTTCCTGATGCAAAGGGAAGCGATGAAGAGAAGACAAAGATAAGAGATGTAGTAGAGGGGTAACTATGAACAATGATTGGGCTAATATTTTAAAAGAGGAGTATTATCTTGAAAACAGGGAAAATGCAAGCCCCCTTGATACGTTGTGTAGTTTTCTTTTTGTTGATGAATTAACACATAAAGCGGGAGTCTTCTTTGAAGAAAATAAAGCCAATATTCCTAAAGAGGTTAGGGGCGATATAGAAAAGTTTTTAAGATATTATGAAGACTTTGAGGATAGAATGATGACTTTCTTGGAGAGATATGATGAAAGTTATGGTGGGGATTCTTCTTCATTAACTTATGATTGAGGGGTAACCATGAACAATGATTGGGCTACTATTTTGAAAGTAGAAAGAAGGGATAAAGTTGAATTTTACAAAGACCATAAAGTATTACAAATAGTTGAAGTAATTTGGCAAACAAACCCAAACTTACCAGATGGTAAAAAGTATCCGCCATCTTCTACGTTTTCTAGTGATAGAAATAGTGCAAGAGATGAAACATATTCTGTTGATGACCCAAACTCACCTATTAAGATTAAAAGTATTAGACAAGTTGGTTCTAAAAAAATACTTAGTGCCGGAGAGCACCCAGATGAGCCAGAGGCAAAGCATTCATTTGTTCCTATAGATTTTCTTTTGAGAAAATATGACAATGTTCTGATTTATTTATCGACAGACAAAGGTTTGAATGACCCAAGAAAACCTTCTCTAGAAATGTATTCTGTTGAAGAACACCATGAGCATGGCAGTAACGATTTAATATTTATGTTTGGTAGAGGCTATTGATATGCCTTTATCTGGTGTCTTTGATAAGAAGAAACCTTCGTTAGCGAAGCGTGTCTTAAACTTCTATGAAGACGTTAGATATAATTATTTATCAGCAAGAGAAGACCCAAAAAGTTATAGTAAAAACTGGAGAAAATCTGTCAAGAAAATACGGGATGACTTTGATGGTTTAAATGATTTTTCAACAGAAATGAAGAAATATCTGTCTGAAAAAAATGTTTTTGATAAGGAAACCCTTGACCCAACATCACACCAAGCAAGAGATTTATTCAAAGAAATTAAAACTTTACGCTTTAATTCTGATGAATTAAATGACCCGTTTGCTAAACAAATGGGCGATAGAGTGATAGAAAATCTAACAACGAAGCCCTCTATATATGCTATGTTTATACATTATGCATTACGCTCGCACCCGCATAGCATTAAAGAAGAATCGTGGGAGAAGCATAGCCGTATGGCTGATAATATCACCGAGGGGGCTATGGGGCTTGACCTTGCGGTGGAAGACATACCAACTTACATTATAGAACACTATGGTGATGATAAAGACACATCAAAAGTTAAACCTAAATTTAAGTCTGCATTAAAATTACTAAAAGAAGTATATTTAGAAGATAATACTCTTGAAAACTGGGAAACTCTTTTAGAATTAGATTTAAAGAAGAGTGAGGAAGAAAAAGCAGAAATAGATTTTTTAATTCCCAATAAACCAATGTATAGAATATTTGAAATAGATGATATAAAAGAACTAAAAGGATTTAGTGGTGAGTGGGTAGTTCAAGAAAAATATGATGGTATAAGAATCCAAATTCATAAAATGGGAAGTAATATAAAAATTTATACTTATAACGAAAAGGATATAACTTCTAAATGTAAAAAGATAGTAGAGCGATTAAAGAATAAACAGTTTGGAGATTTAATTTTAGATGCTGAATTAATTTTGTATGATAATGATGAACCACTTCATCGTGCTGATACTATTGCTCACTTGTTTAAAGATAAGTATAAGGATGCTGAATTAAAGGCTAGAGTCTTTGATATTATGCATCATGAAGATAAGAGTATTGCAGATGATACTTTAAGAGAAAGAATAAATGTTCTATTCTATCAATTTTCACAAAATTCTTCTGATGAATTAGGTTTCCCAAATAAAAAGAATACTAGAATTGCTGACTCTTTAGAAGAACTTAAAAAATATGGTAAAGAGATTATGGAGTCTAGAACAGCAGAAGGCGTAGTAATTAAAGATATAGAATCTACATATTATATTGGAACTAAAAAGAATCCCAAATGGATTAAATGGAAGAAGTTTGTAGATTTAGATGTAATAGTTCTTGAGAAGAAAACCACAAAATCAAATCTAAATTCTTACGTTGTTGGTGTTGGGCCATTAACAGGAGAAGAAGCCAGAGAACATGATGGTGTTGAGTTAAACGGTAAAACATATCTCAAAGTTGGTAAGGCTCTAAATACTAAAGAAAGTGTTGATGTTGGTTCTATTGTAAGAGTAAAGGTTGATGAAGTAAAAAGAAAAGGAACAGGATATAGTTTATTTTCTGCTAAAGTTATAGAAATCCCAGAAGTAGAAACACCAGAAAAACTAATTACATTAGAATTGTTAGCAAAAGATAGTAGAAAATCTCTTGCTTATGACGTAGAAGAAGCCCTGCAAAAATATATTATAACAGATGGTATTCATGGCACAGCAGAAATAATATTAAAGAATGATTATGAAGGGTTTACTATCTATGGCTTTGAGGGAGATTCTTTAATGGAAAAGAATGCTTTAGTTGATATGGACTCTTGGACTGACCAAATAACAGAAATAAATAAAACAAAAAGTTCTGAAGCCAGAGGCGCAATTAAACAATATCTAAAGGAAAATGACCCAAAAGAGGAAGGAATATCTATTCAAGATATATTAGAATTTGTATTAGAACACCCAGAAGTTAAACAGAATGCAGATACTTTATGGGATAAAGAAGCAAGAAGATTAAAAAATTGGATGAATGACCAAGATGAGTTTATTCCATTACCAGGAAATAAGTTTACATTTAATTCAAATCATATTTCTAAAAAACCAATTAAAAAAGAAGAAACTACAACTGGGACATTTAAGATATTATCTGGAGAAGACGGCAATATTAGTTTAGTATTTACAGTTAATGATAAAAGACAGGCTTGGAATATTGACATAGAGGATACAGAAGATATATTCAACTTATTCGGTAAAGCAGGTAAATTCCCAGCAGAAATTGCTGAGAGTATAAATGGGGAAAAAGTCTTAGATAAGGGCAAGATTGAGTTAGGTGTTCAAAAGCATGGTTATCATGAATATAGAATAGATGGGGATAAGTTTGATACTAGACTTCATTTTAGAGTCGTACCTGTAAACGAACAAGATACTTGGTTAGTTTGGACAGGATACAAGCAAGAGATGTTAGATAAGAAAGAAAACGAAGGAATATGGGATTTATCTGAGGATAGGTTTAAAAAATTAACCATGCAAATCCCCGAATAACGTGGACTTCATATAGTAAATTGAGGAAGTGAGTTCATGCCGGAATCGGTTTTACTAAAGTCGGATACAGAAGGCTCCTTTAATATATTAAAATCAGATGAATTAGTGATTGGTGGGTATGCATCTATTGAAGTAGTAGATAAACAAAATGATTTAATTACATTATCCGCATTAGAAGAAGCAGTAAAAAAATACATGGAAGTAAAGAAATACAGAAATGTAATGTCAAACCATTCAAATGTTCAAGTCGGGGAGGTCATAGAAAAATATAGAGATAAACATGGTATGTTACACAAAACCCATGTTGATGATGTTGGCTTCTATGTAGTAATTAAACTCCGAGATGATATAGAAAAGGCAAAAGAAATTTCAAGAGGGATTAGAAAAGGAACCCTACGTTCATTTAGTATAGGTGGACAAGCACTATCAAAGAGAAAGAAAACATCTAAAGAATTAGGTGAATATAACGAGATTGATAAATTAGAACTCCATGAAGTAACAATTTGTGAGAAAGGAATAAACCCAGAAGCAAAGTTTGACATATTAAAGGAGGAACGTGATACCATGAGTGAAAAATTGGAAAAGACGTTGGAGGAGATTAATGCGCTAATGAAGCAAGTTAATGACCTTCAGAAAGAGGAAGAACCTGTTGAGGAAGAAAAGGCGGAGTATATGGACACCGATGAAGAAGGTGAAGAGATGGCAATGTCTGATTCTGACACAGGGGATTCAGAAGACGAAGGTAGTGAAGAGTTAACCCTCTCTAACTTCGACAGTGAGGCAAAAGGAAGGACTGGGCCAGAAGGCTTTGTTGAGGCAGGATTAGCCGGTGAGGAATCACAAGGCAAGAAACTGCCACAATCATCGCAGGTTGGGCCATTATACAAGGAGTGGAAGAACGAGGAGTTCGCTACTTTAGACCTTTCTACTGCCAATGTAGAAAAGGCGTATGAGGCTTTTAAGGCTGAACAACTTGAGAAGTTGGCATACGACTCCTTAAAGAAGCAGTTTGAGACTCGCTTCTCCGAGGAAACATCAGTACGAAAGTCTGATGTTGCAAGGCGTGAGTATGACGCTAAGAATGAAGTGGAGGCATTAAGGGAGGAGTTCGCTACTCTCCGAAAGAGCCTTGAAACAACGAATGATGAGATTGTGAAGTCTCAAACCATTGAAATGCCAGATATTGATGTATCTGAAATGAGTTGGGGAGATGTTCATAACTTTATTGCTGAATATGAGAGGTAGATAATATGAGTAACTATATTAAGACTATGAAAGATTTAGAGGCTGCAACCTACGGTAGTAGGGGCAGTATGGGTGGTAATAGCCTATTAAAGAGCGCAGGTGTTGTTGGTGGATTGCATACCGGACATGGTGGTACAGAAAGCCAAACAGGAACAATGGCCTCTTTTAATACAAGTGCGCTATACAACCTTGTATATGGAAAGAAAGTTTGGTCAATGCTTAACCAAGAAGTTAACGCATTGGCTATGCTCGCAAAGAGGCCTTATACCTCTAGCGGGTGGAGAATAATGACAGATAGGCCTGAAGGTGGTGCAGGAACAACCTTTGAAGTTTCGACTTCAAACGATGCTAGTGCTGCCGCAAATAAATCTGGTGGTGCAACACCAAGAATTGATTTGATTGGTGGACACAATGAGAACGCAACAATAGGAGCAGCAGGCGACATTAAGCCTATTGCGCCAAACTACACCGTTCTACATACAAGCCCCAAGACTATCGCTCACATGTTTGAGTTCTCAGAACTTGCTTTAGAGATGGCAAAGATTGATGACGGCGTTGGTGATTTAAGAGCCTTAATCCGTGAGGATATGGGTAAGCACCATGCTGAAGTTCAGAACAAGATGCTATTAATGCCTCTTGAGAACTATGACCAGACTGAAAATGGTAGTGATGGCGGAACGACTGTTGATGTAACCGGAAACTATACTTCTTTAATGAAGATAGTTTCTTCATCTGCTGAGTTAGATGCTATGGTTGCAACTTCATTGACGGATGATTCAGCATCAACGAATGCTGGACTTATTACCCAATTAGTGAAGTTATTCGGTAGTACGGCAAGGCAGTTAGATAGTAGCGGTGACGCAGTAGCATCCTTTATGGATGCAGAAGTGGACTTTGGTTCATCTTATGCTGCTGCTGATGCTAGGCCTTTGACCTTAACTATCCTTAACGCTATGTTAAGGAGAATTAGGGAAAATGGAGGAAGCCCCAAGGTTATCTTAACTGGATATGATACTATCCAGCATCTAGGTGACCTATTACAAAGCCAAGAGAGGTTCTTAGACCGAAAGGAGATTATCCCTACTCATGGCGGCGTTAGGGGAGTAAAGGGTTCTGAGGTAGGATTCAGAGTAGCGACTTACTACGACATACCCTTGATTCCATGCAAGGACATGCCTAAGACTGGATTAGGTTCTAACCAACTAAGTGACATGCTTATTTTGGATACAGACCATATCTGGCTATCAGTTATGAAGCCAACCCAATACTTTGAGGACGGAATTGACAACGGAAACCCATTCGGTGTTGGAACACTAGGAAACCAAGCAATGTATAGAACCATTGCTGAAACTGGTTGTTCTTTCTTCAAGGGACAAGGTAAGATAACGAACATAACGAGTGCATGAGGTGATTAAGCATGACAAATGTAGTAACAGTATTAGGCGACCATAAAGGTATGACTACTCCTAAAGTATCAGGAGATGAGTATTATGTGGATGCTAAGGTAAACGTAACAGATTACCGAGGAGCAGCAGCATTGACCCCAACGGGTACGTTTGATGCTGATGCTAATACCTTTACTAGAGCAAGCGGTAGTTTAATAGCAGGTTTAGAAGTGGGTGCAAGTATAACCATTTCTAACGCTGAAGATGGTGGAAACAACGCAACAGTTTACATCACATCTAATGATGGAACCACACTAGGTTTGAGTGCGGTAGCGGCTGCTGAATCGGGTGATGCAATAACTATTACACCTGATTATGAAACGCTAACGGCGGCTTCATTTGGCTTAAGTACAATTAATAGTATGATGGTGTTAGGAAGTGAATCTAGCACACTACTATTAACGCAACATCTACATACAGATGGCACTAATTTGAGGGGTCTTAATAAAAGGGCCGTTGAAATGAAAGTGCTTGCTATAGCCAATGGTGCAAATCAGGCACTTAATGCTGATGCAGGAATGTTCTTAGTAAGAGTTTACGGTAATCTTTGATACCGTATAATGTGGCCTTTGGCCCCCTTCGGGGGGTCATTGGTCACTAACAAATAAGGTGAAACTATGGCAAAATTAACATTTAACCCTGTTTACAATAAAAACAGGAGAGGATATAAAAGGCTAGTAAAGGACTTTAAGATAAAATCCGGGGAAACAATAGATTTTCCTCCAAGACTAGCATTAGCCTATTATGGGGATAGGAATTATACAATAACATGGGAAGAGAAAGACAGAGATGAACTCTCAAAACTTGAAGAAAGGAAATTTAAATATATCAAAGACAAAACTGGCGCAGCAGGGGTCAAAGATGTCATTGATAATGTACTACTACCAAAGGCCAAGAAAAAGGCCTTTTCCAAGAAAATAATAAAAGAGGCAGCAAAACCAGAGGTTAAGAAACCTGCCCCTAAGAAGAAAATAGAGAAGAAAGAGCCAAAGAAAGAAGAGTTGAAACCTCCGATTGAAAAGAAGAAACCTGCTAAGAAAGCAGCACCAAAGGCTAAGAAACCAACAAAGGATTCCGAACTTTAATAAGGGAACCGTGTTTAGGACAAAACAAGGGAGGAAATGAAAATGACTTCGGGTTCAGCAGCAAGTAAAAAGCACGTTTTTGGTGCAACAGATGGTACTATTAACAGCGTTGCAGGAAGACAGGCTAAACAACTATTAACTGGTAAGGCAAGAATTATGTCACTTAAAGTAAGCAATAATCAAACAACGGCAATGACTGTTGATTTTATTGATGGTGCAGGTGCATCAGCCTTTAATGGAAAGTTAATCCAAAGAGTTAATGTTGGAGCAGTTAGAGAAAATCTAGACTTTGATATGCATGGGGCCATCGTAAATGATGGGTTATATGTTCTAGTTAGTGGGGCAGGAACTAAAGTTCAAGTATCAGTTTCTGCTCAATATAACTAGGTGAAATAATGCCAGCGTTAGAAAAAGACACAAAATTAGTAATGACTATACTGTTCGTTGGGGCAGTTAGTGGCGTAAATGTTTTCTTTTACGCAGAATACGGGAGTTTGTTAGCATTCTCCCATTATGCACATGCGACTGTATTTGCACTGATGACTATTGGTGCAATACTTGTAATGAAGGCAGTTTTTGACCTTGCCTTAAATGATTACATTGAGATGAGCCTGTTAGATAGACGTATAGCGGCTTATTGGACAAAGAGAGCACGTGATGAACAACAAAGAGAAAGAGTTAGACAAAGTTTACAACAGTATAATCAACAATGGGGATATACCCAACCACAAGAAACTGTTGTAAATCCGGTTAAAACACCGCAGCCTTCTTTCTTAGCAGAAATTGAGCAGTGAGTGAAATAATGTTAGAAGCAATAGCATTTGGAATGGATGAGTCAGCCTTAGCATACGATATGCAAAGGGCGCATTCAGCCGATGTATGGTTTTTAAGAGCCAGATTTTATTTTTGGGGATTAGTAGGATGTTTAGCAAGTTTTACTGCTGGGCAGTTATTGGCTGTTGCTGGAATAAATACATTAACAATAGCATGGGAGGGTCTGTGGAACTTCGTACATCATTTAATATGAGGTATGTATAATGTCAGTAATGACGGGATTTGTAATTCTTGTTGTCGAACAGATAGGCATTTTATGGAAAAAAATTAACCCTCATGCTTTTGGAATATATGGTGCTACACAAGTAGGGAAAACAACATTACATCATCAATTAAGAACAAGAGGAGAAGTACCACAAATTAAAGAAAGAACAATTGGTAGAGAACGAGCCAGTAGAAAAACTATTAAAATTGATGGAGATATACACACAATTAAAACATCAGATGTTGGAGGAGAAAGTCTTTATTGGGGTGAGTGGCTTCAAGATATGAAAAATAGACATGTTAAATATATTATATTTATGATAGATGACAGACACCTAGCAAAACACATTGATATAGAACAACAATTATGTTGGAAGTTTTTAGTAGATTCTATTGTTTCACCTTATTGGGATATGATAAATAAGAGACAAAAAAAGAAAAGGAAAGACTATCCAATAGCAGTTGGTATTTGGGCAAATAAATTTGATTTATGGAAAGATACATACCCTTATGATGATATAATGAAACACCCAATATTTGACATATTTCAAGACGGAATACAAAGATTAAATGATAAAGGAATACCAACATATAGATATATAGTAAGTGCAAAATCAGATTCAGAAATGGTATATAGAGGAATAACAACAATGATAGAGGATTATTAATGGAACCAATAAATCATTCAAGCGGAATATATTATATATTATATGAGGAGGAAAAACAATGAGTATGCAATACCAACCACCAAGTTTAATTGGTGCACAAAATGCGAATGTGGGGAACGCCTTTTTACCACCAATAAAGTATGCAAGAGCAGCAGGGTCTGTTATGCAATATGAATATAAAAGCACAAAGCCAAAGAAGCAAGTTAAAGAAATGTTAAAAATTCTATGGCCTGAGAGAAAGTCTTTCCTAAAGATACCTTATGGGTATAAGTTTAATATTCAAGATAGATGTGTGGTTTGTGGCACTCACAAGGTTTGGGAGGCGGGTGACCCAATGAGGCCCACAATACCACTTCATAAAGTTAGAAAGGGTTATCCAATGAGAGGAACTTATTGTGAGAAACACGCACAATTACATAAACAATATGAAATGCTAGAACAACAAAGAATAGCGGAAGAACATGGGCTTTCTTTTAGTGCATACATACCTACACCCAAAGTACCTAAAATCTTAGAATCTGCACCGCTAACTTCATTAAGGCAATCCGATATTGAGAGTTTGGCCGCTAGTGGGTGGACAATCAAACCCCCACAAATGGCCGTAGAAACACCAGAAGACGAATTATTTAGATTAACAATGGAAAGCCATGCCAATAATAATAGAATAATTGCATTAATGACACAAGGAACACCAATTCAAAAAACAGAAGAAGAAGAGGTAGAATAATATGGGACTTTTAGGAACAAGTAATTCAAGTATTGCTGCACAAATAGATGCACAAGGGGCGGCTCAATTTAAAGCCACTAACAATTTATTAACATTACAGACTAATCATGTTGAAGAGTTCTTTGAGTATCACGGTGAAGGATTTTTAATGGCATTGGATAAGTTAGTAGAAGATTCTGTAGAACGAGTAGTAGCAAAAATGCTCAGTTCATTAAAGTTAACTCAAGGTTCTAGTGGAGAAATGATTGTTCATCCTGATTGTACTGCTACATTTAATGCAATAACTGATGCTAATATAACATTAGATATTCAAGCAGTTTTAGCATCAGCAGTTAATACAGAAGTAGTTGCTCAAAGAAAAATGGCTAAACAACAGTATTTAGAAACACAAGGGTATGCACCATCTCAGATGCAACAAACAACACCACAAGCAATGCCTCAACCATATACACCACAAGGCGCAAATATGCCTAATGCTGGAGGATTAAACCCCGCACAAATTAGTGGTGGTAATCCAATGGTTCAGGCTAATAATGTTGCAATGCAACAAACACAAGCATTTAACAATCCATCAGGGTTTCCTGTAACACCTGCTGGTTATGATACTATGGGGAATGCATATTGGATAGACCCGGCAACAGGACAGCCAACATATTCACCGCCGGGTAGTGGTTTAGGTTTAGCAAATGTTATTTCCAAGACGGCTGCATGGGCGGCTTGGTTAGCATGAGTGATTTAAATGTCTATTACTATACCTGATGATATTAGGTATAATGGTAGAAGTTATGATATTGGTGAAGTAATAGAACTTGAAGATTCTATGATGGGTTCCCAACCAGAACACCATCCTTTATTCAAGTTAATGCTACAATATTTAGCCTCACCATTTAGTGACAACAATTATGATAGAATAGAAGATGTTTTATTACATTTTTTAAACCCTTCATTTTTAACACGCTTATCTGAAAGAGATAGCGATGTTATTTTTGATGAAGAGGAATACAGAAAACATGTTAACTATGCATGGTCTAAACTTAATGCACTTCAAGTTGATAAATTAATTCAATTATTAATGGATTATGTGGGTGACAAAAAACAATTAAAAACAGTTTTAAGTCAAGGCTTATTAAAAGAAGGGAAAGAAACATTAGTAAGTGAAATAAATACTGAGTTAGGAACTGACCATATATTATCTGCACATACCAAAAGCATTGAAACTAAGAAAATATTTCAAGCAGCAGATAAAGGCGAGAAATATATGCCAGCCTTAGATTTAATAAATGATATATTAAAAGACGAAGAAGTTAAACAAAGTAAATATGTTAGTGTAGAAGTGGCTCAAGAAGATACTAAAATACAATTACCTAAAACAAGAAAAAAGGTAAGTGTAACAGAACAAATATATACAATTAGAATAGATTTTGAGTCTTTATTTTATAAATTATTTGAAAATGAAGGAATTTTACCAATATCTAAAAGAGGAAGAAAACCTCCTTCTTTTGCTCACAGTCGTAATTTTAAAGTACAAAAGGCTGAAAATAAATATCAATTACATTCTGACTATCCGGCTACAGAAAATGATAAAAAATTATTAAAAAGAATTCATCTTAAACAGGATTGGAACACATTACATGATGAAGAAATTTCTGTTGATAAAGATAATTATGACCCTAAAACAGATATTTTATCTCAAGAAGCACGTGGGTTTTTAAATGATATTAGATATATTGGTGGTCAATTAGTTGAAGCAAATTTAATGACCGAAGCAAAATTAGATAAAGTTATAGAAGAAGGAAAAATATTTAGTAAATTAAACTTTGATGACTTAGATGTTATGTTAGTGAAGAAAGTAATAAAGTGGAAAGAAACACAAGATATACGTCCTAATGAATTTGAGTTAAAAATATTAGAAAAACAATCTGAGAAAAGAACTAAGCAAATATTTGATTCTAATAGAAGAAGAACCCAGCCTATAATTCATGCACCAGAAAATAGTCCTAATGGTCATAAGAGATTTTTTATAAATGATAGTTGGAAATCACCCGATGGTGTTCAGTTAGATTTAAAAAATGCCATGTCACATTCTAGAGCACTAAGAAATACTTTAGATGATATATTGATTCCTAATAAAGTTGGCATATTACAAATTGAATTATCAACAGTTCATCCATCTGATAGTGAAAGACAGGATAGAATAAAATATGCAGAAGAAGATGATGATGAAGATGTACGAGAAAACTCAAAGTATTTGTTAGATAAAATATATGATGTATTTTATTTAGAAGGTGTATCTTATCATATAATAGATGAATTTGAATTTAGAGATTGGACTGAAAGACTCCCAGAAGGGAAAGGTTCATGGCAAAAACAAAAGAAATTAAGAGGTTCACTTAAACAACCTAAAGCCAAAGGTGGTGGTTTGGCTGGTAAAACACAAACAGGTGGACAGCCCACAAATGTAAATGTTAAAACAAATACTATTATATATTATATTAAAAGACAGATGGCAAATCTACAAAGGGTGTTAACATGAGTAAAATAAGTAAGAGTGATTATACAACAGGTGCAGTAACAGATTATGGAAATGGTATAGGATACTATACTAAACATCAAGATGTTTCTGAGTTATTACAGATTGGAAGTTTTAATGATAATACTACTCCGACTCATGGGGCAATAGGTAGAATCATTAAAAGAGTTGAGGGTAAAATTGATGATAAGTTAAAAGTTTCTTTTAGACCAGAAATTATAGAAAAAGAAATTCATGATTTTGATATGTCTAGAATGGCTGCTTATCCTGTTCAACCTTGGAAAGACTATGTTGGATTTATCCAATTAAATAGTGAAAAAATTAGTAAAATTCTTAGATTAGAAGTGTGGCAAGGAGATAAATATGTTGATATGGCTTCCGCTTCTTGTATCTATACTCCACAATCAACCATTCAATCTAGTGGTTATAGTATAAAACTACAAGTGGGTGATACTAATGTATGGGTATTAACAGACAACGTTCATACTGGTTTCTTCGACCAATTTGGACAAAAAACAACAGTCTTAGAAATTTGTGCTGCAATTAATGAAGTATTTCCTTCTAAAACTGCACCGTTTACAGGTGCTACTGTTGCAAAATCTGTACCTATTACGACAGGCACTAGAAATATTTCTGATTTTTTCTATGCTTGCCCGACTGAGGATGGAACTGGCGTTTATATTTCTTCTAAATTACCATCTGATGCAGGAACTATCTGTAAATTAACTGAAACAGTTGGCGGTGTAGCACAAACCCCAATTAATTTTACTGATAATGAATCTGGTGGTAGAACTGAAGAGTTTTGGACTTTGACAGACGAGGGGAAGTTATTTTTTAGAACAGAATACCCTCATAACCAGAAACATTCAGTTCGTATTACTTATATTAGAGGTAGTTCAAAGGTTCCAGCAGCCATTCACGAAGCAGCCACTAAATTAGTTGCAGCAGAAGTGTTAGTAACTGATGATAATACTATTTTAATTGCAGAAACCGGCTCTAATATTGATTTGGCTAAGAAGCATGAAATTTTAACTAATGAGGCTAATGCTATCCTTGAAGGTAAAAGAAACCTTGTACATTTAATAGATTGATAACATGAAGAAAAAAATTTTAAAGCAGGAATTTTCAAGAAAAATTCGTGAAATGAAATTGCGTATGTTAGAAAGAGAGAAATTAGAAAAGGCATTAGGTATTCCTACTTCCGAAGAATTAACTGCACAATTTGTGGAAGAACAATCAGAAGTCATTATGGAAGAATATGTGGCCAAGGTTCTTGAAGAGAGGTTTGCTCAAATAATGGGTGATACACTTGGTTGATGAAGTTACTTTTGTTCTTAAATTATTAGAGAATAACTGGACAGAACCCCATCTTTCTGCTGGATTAGACCAACATAAGCCTGGTACTGATGGTATCAATTTTATTGATGTTAGGTCTATTGAACCTCAAAAGGGGCGAAGAGTTGACGCTGACCAAAAGGCCGTAATTCTAGTTTATGAGGAGAGTAATAGTATTACTCATCCTACAATTGATTGGGGAGTTAGAAACGAAGAATATACTTTTACCATTCATTTGAGAGTATTACACCAACCTTCGTGGGGTGAATTAACTTTTTCAAGAGACAGACTACAAAGTTTATATCAAATCGTGCGTAGCATCATAGAGAAGAAGGGGCTACGCCCTAAAGTTGTTGTAAATAGTAATACTTACACAGCAGATTTAATTGAAATTACTGGCAGAAGTGAGGCTAATGATAGAGGTAAGCGTTTATTAGGTTATAAGTTGTCAGTTACCATGAAAAGGTTCGGGAGAACCACATAGTTTGTTTGTTTGGTGAAAGAAAATGGTGTTAAATGAAGTATATACAGGAGCAGGGTTATCAGCAACGCTGATACCAGAAATGGATTTAGAGTTATCTGAATTAGTAGGAACTACGAATAACTCAGTAAAAAAGATAAGTTTGAAAGAGGATTCAGACATTGGTAAAAAGACTTTATCGTGGACAGTTGGTGCTAATACTACATTAGTAACTGATATGTATAAGGGTTGCATGGCAACGCTAGGAAGATATGCAAATAACTCTGCTACATTAATAGACACTGTTACTTTAATGATTAAATCTAATACTGAAAGAACTATTATCTTTAACCAAAAACTTTCAGACACACATACTGATGATTTTACTTGTAAGATATTAGCGTTTGGCACACCATGCCCATACCCAAGATATGATGTAGTGGGTAACCTATCAATGCCTTTATTAAATGCTAATAATTGGCTAGGATTAGTTAATACAATTTCCCCACCAACTGTAGATGCAGAAATGAAACAATTAAACATGGCTCTCGGTGGAACGCGTAATTTTAATTACCAATACAAAGGTAGTGAAACTGTAGGAAATGCATCAATAGATGTATCTCTTAACAACGGTTCTTGGTTATATTATGCATTGGGTGGAATGACATATTCTCATGCGGGTTCTGAAATAAACACAAATGAAACTCTTGCTACAAGCCTATCTAGTAAATCAGGGCAAGCCTATGGTTTAGCATCTGGTGGTACTAAGATATACAAAGTAAGAAGTAGTGCAGTATGGCCTCCATTACCCTCATCTGCAACACCGGCAAACTATAAAAGAATAAAAGGATATACAGACTACATATTTTCTGAAAATGATTCAGGAGATTTACCTTCTTTTGCATTAGAAGTTACTGCTGAAAAACACAATGTAACTTACAATGCACAGGATTCTACTGATGATAAAAGAAAACATTACAGTAAAATATATACTGGAATGCAAGTAAACACTCTTACATTAAACTTTGAAGAAGGACAAGAAGTAAAGGCTACTATTGATGCTGTATGTAGAAGGGCGCATGATGTAGAAGAGGCTTATGCGCCTAGAGCAAACACAACCAATGATAATCTTTTCAATAGAAAGGCATTAGAAGGACAAACAAAAACAGGTGATGATACTAAACCATATATGTATTCAGATGGTTCAGTAAAGATGTTTGGGCAAACTCTTGCTAGAGTAAAGAGTGGTTCAATTACCATTACAAATAACTTAACCCCACAACGTTACATTGGTAACTATGATAGAACGATTGCTTCTGCACACGTTGCAGGACAAAGAACATACGAAGTTCAACTAAATATGTTAATTGTAGACAACACAATGTGGGCTGAACTGAGAAAACAAAATGAAACTGATTCTACTGTTGGAGATATTGAAATAGAATTTGAGAAAGATGGCAACTCAAACGATAAGATATTGTTAACATTAAAAGATTATCTTACTACTGCGGTTGATATTCCATTCCCAGATGATAAAGGCCCACTTGAGGTTTCTCTTACTGCACAGGCTCGGACATTTGGGACATGCACCTATACAGGAAAGTGGGTTATACAGGGGTAAACACCTCTTAAAACGTAAAGATATGATAATAAAACTTTTTCTGGACGGGTGGTGGCGAAAATTACAAGAACATTTCAACCGAGGCGGGTCTATCCGCATTTCGGGGGTCGGAAATCGGCCATTTTACGGGGGATAAAAAGGTAGATAATTGCATTTAATATTCCACTAACAAGTAAGTTTGTTTGTTAGTATAAAATTGTAGGTGGAAAAATGGAAAAAATAGTAAGTGATAAGAACAGGTTGTTCGCAGCCGTAGAAACAAAGTGTCATCATTTGAAAGTTGATGAAAATTCAGATGATGTATTGAAAGTGTGGGTAAAGGAACCTACTTGGTTACAAGTAGAACAGGCTTTATCCAGCATAATGAAAATGGATGAAAAGGAAGGAATGCAGTTAGACTTAAACGCAATGTATAAGTTTATGGCTGAAAACTTCGTTGAAAAGACTGAACCCAGTCTTAATGGTATGGAACTGTTAAGACTATCTCCGTACATCGGGGCGCAGTTAAAGGAAATACTGCCTAACCCGTTTATGGATTTATTAGGGGATGATAAGGGAAATTAGAATATCGAAAGGCTTTGAAAGGTAGTCAAGTAAATACAAAAGTTGCAATGAAGATTTTATTATATACATATTGTTCTACATTCAAAGTCAACCCAATAGAAGCACAAAACACACCATTAGAATTGATAATAGAAATGTTACAAATACATGGTGAAGTAAAAAAGATAGAAGCAGAAGAGTTAGAAAAACAATTTAAGTGATAATATGGCAGGCGTAAAGATAAGCAAATTGGAAGGCCAAATATCTTCAATTGAAGAAACAATGGCTGGTGCTTTAACTAAGTTTGGTGAACTGGGTGCAGCCAATAATAAAACTTGGACTTTATTTGCTAGAATTACTTCTGGTTCTTGGGCTTGGAGATTCCAGGCAAGATTGAGAGCAATGTCAAATTTTGTGGAACTAATGAACAATGCTCAAAAAGAAGCAAATAAAGAAATGCTAGATGGGATTAAAATAAGAGGTAAATTAGACAAAGCCATGAAAACTACTCAAAAACAAATGGAGTTAATTGAGGCTGCTCAACCACTTTCTGCGTTTGATGGTATTATGGAGGGATTATTTAGAGGCGATGAAGTAATGGCAGGGCTTGTTGCTGAAACGGGAAACTGGACAGATGCTTTACAAAGAGCACATAATTTTTACAAAGACCTTAATGAGCAGGGAAAAAAATCCATAGAAATAAATAAAAAAGGATTATTTAGATATTATGGAGATAAAATGGGAATACCTAAAATCTCAGAT
>VTLG01002153.1_pt1 | contig 104341 bp, 99 predicted proteins | sample 4694571 | NCBI WGS metagenome assembly VTLG01 (sample SAMN12604809, study PRJNA352737) | marine metagenome | biome: ENVO:00000447; feature: ENVO:00000209|ENVO:00000569|ENVO:01000036; material: ENVO:00002151; isolation source: viral sequences binned using virsorter ... | reverse complement strand
TGGTGTAGGAGTAATATTAATTGCTGAATATTGGTTACCAATATTAATACTTACTCTTGGTGGTAGTGTTAGTTATGGTATAGTTAAATCAGTCTATCCTTCAAAAGATAAGAAGAAAGATGAAACCGTATTATGAACAATCGTATTGGGATAGTCTTTTTAGTTGGAAAGAATTAGAATACTTAATTAACATAAGACCATTAATGTCTGCCAATAGAATTAATGTATTGGGTGACAATGCTGGTCTTAAATGGAATAATACTGAATGGACTAAAGACTATAGTTGTTTACCACCTTCATTAATTAGGGAGGTGTTAGATAACTATATTGTCTTTATTGCAGACATGTCGAGATCTACTAAGAAGATAAATGACTTCGCTAAAATGTTAGAGAAGGAGTATGGATTGCAGTCAGATGCACACATTTATATCTGTATGAATACATCTATTAAACATCATTTTGGTACACATTTTGACCATAATGATAATGTTATAGTTCAATGTGAAGGTGAAACTAATTGGAAAGTATGGGATAAAATAACAGATACTAGACAACAACCATACTTAATGGATATTAATGATGACCCAATTATAGATGTTAATATGCAACCAGGAGATACAATATGGATACCAAAGTATCATCCACACAGAGCAACATCCAATACAGTTAGGTTATCTGTAAGTTTCCCATTAGCAAATCAAGGTGATTACTTTGAAGATAGAAATTGGGTTAAATTGTATTAACTAATACGTGTGAATATCATGACACAAGTATAAATAGTAACGTAGAATTAAGGCACAAGATGTAACCAAAACCGTTATTTATTATGAAAACAATGTTAGATGGAGGTTAATTTATGTCCAGGTCAATATCCCACAATCAAATGGCATCGTGGAACCATAGTGTAGTTCCTACACAAGAAGAAGAATTATTAGATGACTATTTTGAATGTTTAATAGATTGTGAGGACAGTCAATCTAGTTGTAGGAGGGTATGTAAGGAAATACTTATGGTATAGGACTAAATGACAAATTGCGTAAAAGAGGGTTGCAAAACCCTCTTTTTTAATGTATAATAGGCACATGAAAGACACAATTTTATTTGGAGATTGTCGTAAGACGTTATCAGCGTTCTTACCAAATAGTGCGAGGATGTGTGTAACATCACCACCATATTACGGACTAAGAGATTATGGAGGAGAAGACAATCAAATAGGACAAGAACAATCACCAGAAGAATATGTTAACGAGATGGTTAATGTGTTCAGAGAAGTTAGAAATGTATTGACTGATGATGGAACATTGTGGTTGAATATTGGTGATAGTTATTATAATTACAGGAAAGATGGATGTATCCCTAAACAAACATTCTCTAATAATAGACAAGATTTACCTGTAACTACACCTCGTAGATCTAACAAACTAAAAGGATATAAAGAGAAAGATTTAATTGGAATACCTTGGATGTTAGCATTTGCATTAAGAGCAGATGGATGGTACTTAAGGCAAGATATTATATGGCATAAACCTAATCCAATGCCTGAAAGTGTAAGAGATAGATGTACAAAAGCACATGAGTATATCTTCCTCTTAAGTAAGAATAAGAACTACTATTATGATAATGATGCTATTAAAGAACCTGCTAAAGATTGGGGAACTCGTGATAGATCTAAAGGCAAATATCACAATGAAGGTACAGGTTTATCACCTCATACTGGTCTCACTAAATCATATCCAACAAAGAACAAACGTAGTGTATGGAGTATAACTAAGAAACCATATAAGGGTGCTCATTTTGCTACTTTCCCACCTGAATTAATTGAACCATGTATCAAAGCAGGTTCAGCACTAAATGATATTGTACTCGACCCATTTATGGGTAGTGGTACAACAGCAGCAGTGGCAAAATCATTAGGTAGGTATTACTTAGGGTGTGAATTGCATGAGGATTATGGTCATTTAATAGAGGAGAGAGTGAGAGAATACCATGTGACACCTGACAAAGAGGCACACAACCCACTGACAGACCTCTTGAATGATGTATAATAGATATGTTGAGGCAAGGGTTCAATCATTTTGGATACGGCATACACTTAATTAGACTGAGTAAATCAGTTAGCATAGTGTACACTCCTTATATGATTACTTCCTCAACACTTTATAAACATCTGATTTCTTAATCTATGCCAACTGCAACTGCTCGTAAGACTTCAACTACACCACGTAAGAGAAGAACACGCAAGGCATCTGCATCAAAAGTAACACCAACTCCACTAAATACAACAGTCGAAACTAAACTCAATGGAGACCCTATTGTGACTGAAACTGTTAAACAAGAAGTGAAAGTTGATGTGAAAAGAAGAAACATAAGCGAGTTAAATGGTCTTGAGTTAGTAATACTTCCTCTAGTATATCTTGAGGGATTTGTTAAACTAATTCTAAAAGAGACAGGAGTAACCGCTTAGTGTGACAGTCAACAAACCTGCACACAACCACCCCACAAGGGTGGTTTTTTTGTTTATAATGATAATGTCCTTTAAAATGAATCTTTGAAAGACACATTGAGACCACACCAAAGACGTGCTTATGATAACATGACCGCAGCAGATTGTGGTCAGATTATTATACCTACTGGTGGTGGTAAAACATTCATTATGATAGCAGATTGCGATAGAATATTATCACAAACTACACGCAAATCACAGACGATTGTTATAGTAGCACCACGCATATTGCTTGCTAATCAATTATCTAATGAGTTTGAATCTGCTATTCCAAATGTACAAATAGCACATGTACATAGTGGTGAAACACATCATTTTAGCACCACAAAACACGAAGAATTAACACACTGGGCATGTAATAATGCTAGTGATAAGTTGATATTTACTACCTATCATTCACTCCACAGAGTATTAGATAGTAGTGTAAATATCGATAGAATATACTTTGATGAGGCACACAATGGCACTAGCAAAGTATTCTTTCAGCAGATAAAGAGAGTTGCTAAGTTTCAAATACCACGCTACTTCTTTACTGCTACTCCACGCATTTCACGTTCTAAGAATAGTGTTAGTGCGGAACGTGGTATGAATAATGCGGAGATATATGGTGAGAAGTTAGAAGAAACTGCTGCTAAGGAGTTAATAGATAGTGGCACTATCTTATACCCTAAAGTTATACCATTTAAGACCGATAGAGAGCGTACTAAACAGAACGCACATGAGGTTGATTGTGATAACTTAAAGGACATAATCACTTCCTTAACTGATAAGAATCCAAAGGTACTTGTGAGTGCTCCAACAACAAGAATACTGTGGAATATGCTCACAATGACTGATATTAGGTCATGGTTATATTCACAGCAATATAACATTATGCACATCACATCTAAGCATGGTGCTGTTATCAATGGTAAGAAAGTTGGTAGAGAAAAGTTCTTCCAAACCCTTACAGATTGGGGCAAAGATGATACTAAGAAGTTTGTAATCTTCCACTATTCTATACTATCAGAGGGTATAAATGTTCCTGGATTGACTCATTCAATCATGCTTAGAAATCTACCTACCATTGAAATGGCACAGACAATAGGTAGAGTTATTAGGATACATGAGAAGGACAGAGTATCAATGAAGGAGGGTAAAATACCTGCTGGTCAGTATAACTTATACCATAAAAGTTTTGGTCAAATAGTTGTACCTATGAGTGGTAAGTATGGTGAAAGAATAGCAAAGAGATTACAGTCTATTGTTTCATATATCTTTATAGAGGGTATTCCACCAAGAGCATACGTTTAGTGTGCCAGATCTCAAACTGCACACTATTCTCCCATTTGGGGTGCTTGCGTGTGTATAATAATAGTATCAAACGAATTTAAAACTATGAGATATTCAGTTCATTGCCCATCCGCACCTTATGAGAATTCCTCATTTGTTGACCTTGCCGATTGTTGGGGTCTATGTCTTGACCTATCCGAAGAGTTTGGATATGCCGAGGTACGTCATGGAAATTGCGTGATGGGTTCCTACACAAATGGACAGTGAGCAAAGTGACCACTATTCTCCCCACTGCCTCTAAAATGACCTATAATAACAGAGTACCAAACAAAGACACCTTTATGACAGTCTCAAACCAATTACAAACAAGAGTTGAAATGTGGGCAATGGATTTGGTGGATGCTCTTGAAGCAAACTACAATTCACGTTACCCTGACTCAAATAGTCCTGTAAAGTTTGAAACTAAAGTAGGTAAGAAGTACATCAAAATTATTCAAGTTGATGGAGGTGTTCATGCTTTCATTGATAAGAACACTGGCGAAGTTTACAAACCAGCATCTTGGAAGTCACCAGCAAAGCACGTTAGATATGATTTAAGAATCATTAATCAACGTGAAAAGTGTTTCGCAAGAGCAGATTGGGCGGGTGGTTACCTATACTTAAGGTAATCAATCCTTAGTCCTAAGTATGACTCTAAACTACTATTTGATGTTCCTTTCTTTACTACAATCATGGCATTTAATCCTGAAGTTGCTCTATTCAATCTACTTGAAGATGCACAAACAAGTGCAGAAGTTGTTCAAATCATTGAGGACTTCATAGCAAACTCTTAATTCTAAATGTACACTTATGGGGGATAATATCCCCCCTTTTTATTATGAACACAACTGTTAGATACTGGTTTCAAAATGAATCTATGTGCAGACATTTATCATTTAAAACATATCAATTGGCATTAGATTGTATTGAAAACTTTAAACTTTTAAATATAAGAGCAGAGGTTAAATTATACTAACTATGACATATAAAGAATTAGCAGAACATTTAAGCAAGTTAACTGATGAACAAAGTAACACTGAAGTCACCTTTTATGATGACTCTAATGGTAGATATTTCCCTGCTAATTCACTAGAGGTTATTGATATTGAACCAACATTTCCACCTTTAGTATATCTTACATTAGCACCTGATGTAATGATATCAATTAATGTGTGACAGATCTCAAACTGTCCACTATTCACCCCATTACCCTTGAATATCCCTTATAATAAGAATGTTCAAACGAATTCAACTAATGAAAACAAGTCTTTCAAAAGAAGTGTATGAACAGTTGTTAAATCCAACTCCAACGATTCGTTACTACTTCTTATCAAACTTAACAACCAAATCTACAAAGGGAGGTAACAAGTAATGCCAACTATCAAAGAATTAAACAAGTTTGTAAATTATGTTTGGGATTTCTATGCACCAAACAGTGACTTGTACCCTATTCAAGGTTTAACTAAGGGACACATTTATGATGCGTTCTTTACATATAAGAGAAGAATTGAGAAGGGTGATTTAGAATATGTTCATTATTCTTGGGGTGATGGTGATAGTTTAGACAGAGAAAGAGTGAGAGATATATTACTTGAGAATCCAAGATTCTTACATAGCATACAAGCAAACACAGGTTGGAGTTACTAACAATGAGCAAATCTTCAAAATCTCAGTTAGAAAGAGACATCGCATTTTGTATCGATGAGTTACAATTAAGTGATGAACATATAGGAGAATTCTTAAGAGCATCAGAGAAATTAGGTTGCTCAGTTGAATACTTCTGTGAGGAATTCATCTTTGATTGTGATAACGATGATGAGCAATTAGAGAGAGTTCATGATGATGAACACCTCAACATTGCCGAGTTCAATGCACTTTATTGGGAGAATTAAATGACAGAACTATTAAACAGTTACACATTTTCAGCAAAGAAAATTGTTTACTATTCAGTAACAGTTGGTGCAGAAACTAAAACTGAAGCAAGAAGAATTGCATCTAATTTTGAACATTGCCAACATTATGAGGAGGTTGAGTATGTAGAAGGAGATGAATATAAGGTCGGTAAAATGTTAGAAACAACTGATGAAAAGTGGTTAACATGAATGTAAACAAATACACTCGTGCTGGTAATAACGGCAAGTGGATAAAATGCCCTTGTTGTTCACAAACTGCACGAGTATTTCACTTCAGTTGGAGTGCCTTAACCTGCCAATGTTGCAGGTCTTCAGTAACAAAAACCTCTTGGAGATTAGTATGACTAAGTATCAACAAACAGCAAACCCAAATGCAACAGATAGTGAGTTAGATGCTAAGACTAACTTACAACGTGGTATTGAAGATTGTGAGTTGCCAGTATCACTAACTGTTGAACAAATTAGCACCATTCTATATGTTTTAGAAGGGTACATTGTTAACAGTGATGATACTAACGATGAGACATTTAATGAGGATGTTGATAACATCTTTGAGAAGTTAGAGACAGCAGTTGACATTCACGAGGCAGAGATAGATGCCCTATGTAACATTAACCCCGAACCATTCATTACAGGTTTCCATGACTAAAGTATCATTCACACCAGCACAAAAGAAGCAACTAATTGAGCAGTATGCTGAACTCTTAGTTGATAACATGGACGTAAAGACTCTTGCACAATATGTACTTGATGACCTCGTATTTACATACGGAGAGTTTACATCAACAGAGTTAAAAGAGAACATAGATGATTACGACCCTGAACTATTTGATGAGTTAGTTGATAACGTAACAGCACCATCTGTAACACTAAGTGTAGTTAAATAAACAGTCAACAGATCTTGTGCCAGTGGATAAACTGGCACATATTTTTCCCATTTGGGGTAGTTGCGTGTGTATAATAGGTATATACCAAAGAAAAGAACTATTATGTCAAAAACTCAAACCATCATCAACAGAATTCTAGAAGTTGAGAACTTCCAGAATGTTGCTTGCGTATGTGCTAACTGGATGGAGTTCTGTCAGGAGTTAGCAGAGTGGGGAGTTTATGGGTGTGCTAAAATCGATTTCGATGATGCTGACCTAGACATCGCTAGACTAGATGCTTTCATGGTAACCGAAAACGGTTACATCAGATAAACCCAGTGACAGCATACAAAGTGGCACAAGGTCGCTTGATTTTTGCTCAAATCTATGCTATATTAAGTACATAATCAAGGAAGAGCAAAATCACTTGATTAACAAGGTAACAAACATTCAATTTCAAAATTATGTCAAATTCAACTAAAACTCTTTTTCAACAGTGCGTCAATCTATGTGATGACTATCTAGGTTTCGAGTGGTCTCAGGGTGTAAGAACCTCTTCATTTGATTCTTACAGACGTGAGAATACTCTAGACCCTAATCTTTCAATCTATCACTACGGTGGAGACCTTTTCAAGGTTGAGTCTATGAACTATGATGACTCTAAAGGTTGCCTTATAGGTACATCAGTTAATCTCGGTTCTTTTGATAACATCGAAGACGCACAAGATTGTGCTGAAGATTATCTCAAAGACTTGGCAATGTCCCAAGTTTAATCACATTTAATTACACACATTACGGAGTTTATTATGCAACTTTCTTCAAAAACTGGTTCTATGGTTAGTGATTACTATCCTGTAAAAACACGAGACGGTGTTAAACAGTACGATAGAGTCCTTAGAATCTTAACATTTATGGGACAAACTATGTCCAAAAGAATTATGACTACTGAACAGTATGTCAATGAAGTGTATGATAAGATTCATACATTCTCTTACGTTGATAACAACGTAGACCACTCAAACTCATGGCAGTTTGTATCATCAACGGAGGTAACTTACAATGTATAGTAGTGACGCTTTCGGAAGAATCTTCTGGATTGATGAAGATTTAGAATTCAAATCATGCCCACTAAATGTTGATAATACAGGCGATTTTGACGCTTGGGATTATGTATCAGAGTGGACAGATTGGGAGGGAGTAGATATGTCTTTACTCTTCCAAATTCATAAGACTTGTTTACATCTAAAACAAGATTATGCAAATTCAGTATCATTAGTAGGAGTTTAATCTATCATGTCAGTATTACATCACGAAGAACTATTAGAGGACTGTTTTGAAACAGCGTGGGACAATTTCAGAGTTAGTAATAAACTAACAGACCACGAATTAAACGAGTTATGCACATTTAGCAAGGGCACATTGCTTGCAATACAAAGACAAGCAGAGAGATTATTTGAAGACCTATGTGAATAGATCTATCAACAATATGTCAGGGTTGTGGTTACACGCCCCGATTTTTTTACCTTCTAAATAACATCAAATGGACGTAATCATCACTCCTGATTTAGAACAACTCTACGCAAATCACACTATGCCAGTATATCGAGACTACGAGATTACAATCAATTTAAATGAGTTAGTAGAGCATACTATCCCTCTATGTGATGTCAGACATCCTGACCATTGTTTAACATCAGAGCAGATAGATGAGGTTGCTCATGATTTACGAGGTAGTCTTAATTTCGACCCTATCTTTAAACAAGCAAGAGAGATTATCTCTGAGTATGTTAAAAAGAGTGGTGAGGAATTGCCAGATGATAGTAACACTAACTACTCGACAGATTTGCACTATAAGTAAATGCACCCCATCCTAATCCCTTGGAACATATTAACAACTGGATGGGATAGTTACTCTGCTCAATTTAACACAAACGACACCATGACTTACCTTGATTTGTTAACAGAATTACAATCATTTTCGGATGATATGTTATTACAAGATGCCCTATGTTGGGATGAAGATTGTGTGGCAGTTGTGCCAGTAAGAAGATTTTGTAGGTTAAAAGATGACCCAGAAAATAACATTCATGGAGAGATATCTGGTGACCTACGTTATTACATACACATCTAATCATGCAGTATAAAGTATATGACAACTCAGACAAATTACATGGTACGTTTGAAACAGTTAGTGACCTAGAATTGTACATGGACGGTGTTAGAAACTCTAGGGGAGATAGATATAAAGATCTCCCACGTTTTTCATGCTTTGATTATATCAAATCAATCGGATGGTTTTGGGACATTGTTGACAATCACTAGGAGTAATTACATGCGATACAATGAGTTTAAGAAGGGACAAATCGTACGCTGGAATGATGAACAAGGAGAGGTTAATTTCATTGACAAAATGTATATAACTATCACAATTAAACGGTGGAAAAAGTCACCTGAATTAGCATTAGGTAGTTGTAACCCATATGGAGAAGTTAACCTCTTATGTAATAACAAGTATTGGAAAGATGTCCACCTGTTAAATGTTACGGAAGCACCTGAAGATGGTGCCGCTATGTATAAATCACAAGAAGGAAGATACACTGACCCACAATGACAATTAACAAGAAGGATTACAGTCACTACGATGTTACCCACGGAGAACAATTGCATTATGTGTTTATTACTTTAAAGGAGTTAATCATCATACAGTGGGAGTATATCAGAGAGAACAGATTATGGGTCACTAAATGATACTTTTCCACAGGTAATCTGTATTTTGTGGAAAACAATTAAATGGTTAAATAAACTATGTTGAGTGTTAGTTACCTGTGGAAAACCTGTGGAGAAAATGTAGTCTTAGCACGTAATCTACCGACTGTCAATGTTAACGAGGATATCACAATATTCTTGACAGATTATAACAAATGGTGCTATAATTACCTTGAGAGGTAACAGAAACCCATGACAGATCTTCGCCCTTAAGTAACACTTAGGGTGTGACAGTAGACAAAGTGGCACAGGGAGGGTTACAGAGTGCCTCTCAGGTGGTTATAATAAGAGAGTAACAAACAAAGGATTAATCCTAAATGAAACTAACACCTATCGCTGCTAATCAGAACGAAGTTACTATTAACGACGGAACACAAATCTTCTTCAGTTATAGAACACCAGTTGCAGCATATTTACCTTCTGAAGGTTATGTTAGAACATCTAAATTCTGGTCTGTAACAACATCTAGGCACATTAATAAGTGGTTAGGAAGTGTTACAAACGTCACAGAGATTGAGCAGTCAGTTCTTGACAATCTAGCAGCATAATGTTAGAATGGGAGTGTTAACCAAGCACTCCCTTTTTCATGCCTATGTAACACTCAGGACAGTTAAATAGGTTATTAAATGTAAAGAACTCCGCCCAAATCGCAGTGTTCATGGGGGTTCTCGGTCTTGATGGGGGCCGTTATATTAAAAAGCAAACTACCCTAACCTACAAAGGTTCCCAAGAGCAAGTGATATATAAAAATATTTAAAAAATTTTCCCAGTACAAAAACATGACTCCAGAGTTTTTCCAAGATTATCAAGATGACAGAACATGGTGCTTAGAGCAATTGATACGCAAAGAAGGGCACTTAGAAACTCGGATGTATGCTTGTGCAGACCATGCCCTAACAGAAGGTATATCCAAAGATTTGAAGGAACTATATACCTTATGGGAAAGATGGAAGAATAGTACACCTGATCCAAATACACAAATTAATCGCTTATGAAATATGTCCAAGAGATTTACAATAAACGTAGAAGAGGATGAATATGGAGATCTCTTCATGTATATCCCAGAAGAGGTATACTCCGAACTAAATTGGGAGGTTGGTGAAGTGCTAAATTATAGTATAGATGAAAACTCACTTAAATTATTAAAAGATGACTGAAGAATCACCGTTTGCTGCAGAGAATCCTACAGATCTTGACAAACAAGATGATGAGGAATATCAAGCACACTTAAAAGCAGCAAAAGAGGAGATGGCAACTCCTTATGAGAGACAATTAACAGATGAAGACCTACCTCCAGATATAGATGAGATACAGAAGGGTGGTATAGGCACAGCAATGGAATTAGATAAGAGAGAACAAATTGATGAATTCTTAGATGACCTTATGAAAGGATCTGCTAGAGTAGACGTTCCTATACCTAATAGTACAGAAGGTGATGAAATAGATTGGGAATGGATTAAGTACTGTCTAGATGACAACCAAGAAGCACACGTTGCTCTTAACCAATGTATCGAAGTACTTCATAAACGTCTAGAGGGTATGGAGAAGTATCTTGGTGAAATGGAGAGACCTGAAAGAATATTACAAGAGTTTTTAATCAGTAATGAAGGTACTAAACAGTTTATGACATTGGAAGAGAATTTCAATGCTTTACATAGTAAGATGGATTCATTTGAAGCAAGACTTGATGGAGTAATTCAGTCAAGGGTGATTGGTATGGAACAGCAATTTCAAGGTTTAAGTTTCCTTATAGGATCACTTAACAAGAGATTGGATTCACTAGAAGGTAAGACAGATGGGGTGCAACCCACAGAATGATTGTAGTTCCAATTCCTGTGAAAGGTTTGAACCTGGAACAGGAGAAGGAGTTACTCTTGTAGAATTTAAAGAATATCCAACTAATGCGATAAGGGGAGGTGCTTATAACATCCCTGGAAGAGATGGGTCTACAGTAATGTACCCATCTATCGCATTGAGTGGAAGTAGTGGAGCGAATTGTGGTAAGTATACTAAGTCAGCATGTGGTGAGACGTTATATTTCGATTATTATCCAGATGGTCTATCATATGACCACGGTTTCTCAGATACATGGTTCTCCTATCTGTATGACACCTCAAACGATGCAGGTGTAGTAGGCACTCCTTGCTACCATATAGAGACTGAGAACGTCACAAACACTCAGACAGGTGCAAGTTCATCTACAGACACTTGCTACCCTTGTGGGGCGTTTTCATGCACCCCTGCGACAACCACATTAACTTATGATGTACCTGGTGCTGCTGAATGTGGGTGTGCCGACCCCGACTGCCCTCATCCAACTCTATTTTCAATAGGAACCCTTAGTAAGAAGGTTGTATTCAGTTATAACTCGCTTTCAACCACGTTACCTAATGGAGTTTCTGATTTTGAGGTCTCTGACGACGGAACCACATGGACTGACGTATGGAACGAGAACACTGTAGTCGGTACAGAGTACGTTTCTGGTGATAATCCTTATATGGCAGGGGATGAGTTCTTTGATGACTTTAAAATCTTTACCCTAAATTCGGGAGCGTCCACAGGTTTCAGTGTAAAGGCAAGAATTAAGGCAGTATATGACGATAGTGGGGCAACCACAACATTCTCAGGTACCTCGTGGACTATTTCAGAGATCTTATCACCAGGAGTAGGGTATAGTGCTGGTCAAACGTTTACCTTAGAGTATACTCACACTCACCCTGATAATAGTACCTCCGTACTAAACTTAAATTTAAAAGTAAAGACAGTACAAGCGTACCAAGCAACAGAAGGGCAAACAGGATTCGATGTTTTACGTTCTGGTGATACTATTAATGGACATACAGTTAAGAGGGTATTTCACACTGATTTAGACAATTTTCCTTACCATATTGCCTATATTGATGGAAATGGGAGCAGTTTTGCTAAAGAAACGCAGTATACTAGCAATAGATCGCACGTTATTACGGTAAAAGCTGGTTATATGGTGCCAGATAGGGCAATTTTAGTCGGATTTTACGAATTTTTGGACAAATCAGTGCAATATGTACCTGCAGACGTTGATCAAAACGCTCCAGACACATATAATCTACTTGTGCCACCTGTTATTGATGTGACCATTACGAATGGTATTTTGACTGGTGTTACATTAGTAGATGGTGGGTCTGGATGGAACCAATACGGTAGAGAACCAGATCTTATAGTACCTCCACCCTATGCTGTTAGTGGAACACAGGCAGAACTTAAGCCAGCATGGACTAATGGAGTGCTTACTGCAGTCAAGGTTAGTCGTGGAGGGTCTGGATATACTCAAACACCTCTACCACGACCATATGTGCAGAACATTTATAAGGAAGAGATTGATAGAATACAGAATGCAGCGTATAGAGATACTGATGTTAGTGATTTTCAGAACATTCTTAACTCAATACCTGGTGGAACGGATACCGAGATGCTTAATAAGGTAGCAGATTGTTGGTTACGGCACCCTAGAGAACAAGCCGAGGTCAATTATGCACCAAGAATCACTCTAAAACAAGACCCAGATCTGAATAGAGTGCAAAAAGTACCTCAATACCACTATAAGAGTACAACTATGGAGGAATTTGACGCAAGATTCGCAGTTAATTACTCATTAGTGCATGTAGGTGACATATATCCCGCCTGGTTTGGTGATGTATTGGTGCATGAAAAGGATCGTAACAAAGAAATGCGGTTACAAGACATAGAAGATATAACACAAGCGTCAGTTCCTGCGTATGCTGTTAACCGTGAACGCATGGTTACCACTGTACAAGGGCGTTTTAGCGGTTTACCTCATGCTTCTAACTACACTAAATACCATATGCGTCAATATAGAGCTGATGCAACCAAGAAAGTAGACATTAATGTCGCATTATCATGCACACCTGTTAATACTGGGTGTGGACATATAGGATGTAGTGCTCCTAATACAGGTAATGTTGATAATACTAGCGGAAATACCGTTACTACATACACTATGTCACCGCTTCTTGGATCTGGATGTCAAACATGGAATGCTACTGGAACGCTACCTATGTACAATTCTTTGACAAAATCTGCTAATGTCTGGAAGGACGCAATTACAGAGTACGGCAATCCATTTAATACGGGAGAATATCTACCATGACTACTCAATCTATAGCAACATATAATGGAAGTTGTACTGGACACGGTACTTCTTTACCTTCAATACATCATCCTGGGTTTGGTGGAGGCACTCTTTCTAATTGTCCTCATTCTCCTACGGATAGTAGTATTGTTGCAAAGACAGTTGATGAGATGGATCCTACAACTTGGTGGCCACCAGAAAGACAGTTACCTGATTCATCTACCCAGGTGACAAATGTAGTAATTAATGGTAAAATACCAATACTAGATGGTGATGAGTTAATACCTCATTCCACACCTACTATGCATACTACTAAGTCTGCAAATGAGGATTGCACTAATACAGAGCAAACCCCAGCTTATCATTGCGTTATAGGTACTGCAGCAGGTCGTGAACCAGCTACAGGACACAAACGTAAAGCATATGCCACATCAAAGTCCGTTAGAATTAACGGTAAGTACGTGGCAAGAGTAGGTGACCCTTTGGGTAACGGAACTACTGAATATCCCTGTAAGTCTGTAATTGCAGGTAGTAGTGCAAATGTATACATTGGAATTTAATTATGGCAAAAGCAAGCGGTGCATGGAATGATTCGGGTGATTACATCCCATCAAAACCTAAGAAAACCCGTCAAGGTAAGTCTCAAAACACTAAAGTAAGTGCTACTTCCCGTAACGTTAAAGCGAAGAAGTATAGAGGTCAAGGACGTTAATGGAAACAAACCCTGGACCTTACGAATACATAGACACTGCTAATAGAACTCCTACGGATTGGGATTTTGTTACCGCAGTAACACCTCCTGTAGGAGGATGGTTAGAGGTTGAATTACAACCTCACCAAGTTGACCACATTTGGAAGTGTATTGAACAGAAAGGACCAACTCACACTAGAACTTTAGTGGGTCATATAGATAACAGTTACAAATTAGAGGATATTGATAATATCTTTTGGGATACTACATTATATCCATTATGCAACAAATTTGGTGATGTTTTTGATAATTTAGGTCGTCATATACCTGTTGAGGGGAAACATCCATATTATTTGAATAATTGGTGGGTAAATTACCAAAAACAACATGAATTCAATCCTGTACACAACCATGCTGGTGTTTATAGTTTTGTTGCTTGGTTAAAGATTCCCACAGATTCAACAGAACAGAATAATCTTCCTATTGGACAGAATAGAAATGGTAATGTAGTATCTGACTTTGAATTCGTTTTTACGGATATGGCAGGTAAGATTCAAGGATATCTTTATAAAATGGATAAGTCCCGTGAAAATACACTATTACTATTCCCATCTGGTTTAAAACATACGGTATATCCATTTTATAATTGTCCTGATGATAGAATTAGTATATCTGGAAACGTATTTCTTGATACTAAAACGGATTTCTATGAGACTCCTCCCGTTGTAGGAAGTATTAGTCATAGAGAGCCTGAACTTGAAGAATATAGAACGACAGATCTCAATCGTGTTGTTGATTTCAATGGTGAACAGCAAGTACAATTTAAACGAGAGGTACATGGAAAAGTACCTTCTGGTAGAGATATATCTCAGTGTATAACATATGCACATGAGGTTGAGATTAAAGGTAAAGAACCAAAGGAAGTTACACCTATAGTTTCCTCATTTCAACCAAAAATGTCATATAGTTCAAAGGCATTTGCTCATACTGATGAAATAAGCATTGAACAACCAGATTTTGATAAGTATTTTAGCCCTGATAAAGACCGTAGAGGAAACACCCCATTAGGAGGAGGGAAGAAAGAAATGCCACTTAACTATGAACCATTCCTTGATGAATGGGAATATCCATTTTGGGCAAGAGATAATAAAGGAATGATGGAGTGGATTGATAACGAACCATCATTTGAATTTACACCACAAGCGTGTAAAGCTCATATGACTCGTTGGGATGCACACGTTCAATGTCCTGAAGTGGAGAAGTTGTGGAATTGGATGCGTTTAGTCCTATTTCCTGAAAATTACCATAGTGCAGTTAATGGACTGTATCCAGTTAATGCGGAGATCTGGGGTGTTAGATATGATAAAGGTACAAGAATTGATTGGCATAATCATAGAACTTCTACACGTTCCTTTGCATATTACATTAATTGCCCAGAAGGTAGTCCACCACTGATGTTTAAAGATGATAATGTAGAAATTGAACCAGCTGAAGGTAAATTGATTCTATTTGATGGCAGAATGAGTCATAAAGTACCAGAAACACCTGTTGATGGTAGATACGTTCTTTCAGGTAATTTATTTTTTGAATAATTATGACAACACTACAAGAAGGTCCATTTTCCTTACAATTGAAGATGGGTACAAAAAAGGCTCACACTATGGCAGAGAATACTACCTTTGTCAAACAATTTCTTAAGGGAGTTGTTAATGAGAGTAACTATCGTCAATTAATTGCTAATTTTTACTTTGTGTATCAGACTATGGAGTCTGAGATGGAAAGGCTTAAAGATGATCCATATGTTGGACCTATTAGATTAAACGGTTTGGCAAGAAAGGATGCGTTAGTTGCGGATTGTAAGTATTTTTGGGGTGATAATTGGGAAGAGCAAATATCTCCCACGGAAGCGACTCAACAGTATGTAAATCGCATTAAAGAAGTAGCAAACGACAATCCTAAACTACTAATAGCACATCATTATACAAGATACATGGGAGATCTGTCTGGTGGTGTTATTCTTGGTGGTATTGCTAAAAATGCTCTAGGTCTACTTGATAGAGGTCTAGACTTCTATGAATTCCCTGAGATTCTTGATAAGAAGATGTTTAAGCAATCATATCGTAGTGTTTTGGATAATATGATTGATGTTGACCAAGGAGATGTTAATGCTATAGTAGTAGAAGCAAATTATGCATTTAGGTTGAATATGTACATGTTTGAGGAGATACAGGGTGAAGCGAGTGTATCATTCAGGAAATTAGTTCTTAGTGCTATTAAAGGGTTTATTGAAGAGATGACATACGCTAAAAGGTATCGTTGATGCCTGATGTAAATCCAGCTCATGTAAGTGATAGGTTTATCATCAATAATGATGATGTAATCCAAAATCTATACCCAACACCCATCTATTCCGCTAAGGTGAGTAATTTTGATGATATTCAAGAGGAAATGTTCGGTGCTTTGAAAAAGACTGAATTTGAAATGAATCCTTGTTGGTCTAGTCATTATTTGTCTGATATATTCTTTAAATTGAATGTAGTCAAAGAACATCAAATGGATGCATTTGTTCAAGAACTATCCAAACATATCGTAAACTATTGTCAATATTTGAATTATAATGGAAATTGTTCCGTTGCAGAATCTTGGTTTTCATTATTTAAAAAAGGTAATTACGGACATATACATCATCATGGGGCTACAGATATATCGGGTGTTTATTATATTAAGACCAATGGAGAGGATGGAAATCTATTCTTTGAAACTCCAAACCCCCATTTAGGTACATCTAAGATATTTTCCAATTTAACCCCTCGTCATGAGTATAAACCCGAAGAAGGGAACATAATGTTATTTCCTGGATGGTTGATGCATGGTATTCAGACTAATACAACTGATAATGAAAGAATAAGTCTCTCATTTAATATTTCTTTTGAAAGGACTGTTATCCACGATAAATAACAATAGGGTATCTCCTATTGTTAAAGATAATGGCACTAAAACCGATTAGTAGTAAAGATCTAGCACAATCTAGGTCATTTAATGATATTGGTATGGCTTTCGGTAAGAATCCATTCACTGATGACATATCTGTTGTCAAGAATGATAATGCTATAAAACAGTCTATCAGAAATTTGGTAATGACTGCACCAGGTGAAAAATTATTTCAACCTACTATAGGTTGTCAAGTATATGCTATGCTATTTGAACCTTTAGATGCATTTAGTGTAGACGCAATTAAGAGTGAGATAATAAATACCATTAACCAACATGAGAGTAGAGTACAACTTAGAGATGTTAATGCTGTTCCGTTTAAAGGAAATAATAAACTGTCAGTAACGATATCATACCAAGTAGTAGGCATACCTATTGTTGAAGAAGTTAAATTTGTTTTACAAAGAGCTGGATAATGCAACCGAATAATCTGACAGCATTAGATTTTGATGATATTAAATCATCTATCAAAACTTATTTGAGAACTCGAAGTGAGTTTTCTGATTATGATTTTGAAGGGTCAGGATTGTCCTATCTTATCGATACTTTAGCATATAACACTTATTATAGTGCATTCAATGCTAATATGTCCATGAATGAGGCATTTCTTCCTTCTGCGACATTGCGAGATAACATTGTTAATGTTGCAAAGCTTTTAAATTATGTCCCAAGGTCAATTACATGCTCTAAGGCATGTTTGAAATTGCATGTTCAAACCTCCCAGACAAATGGTGCTTATCCTAGTAGTATAACGCTCTCTAAGGGGCCTGTAGCTAGTGGGGGTAACTTTATATGGAATATCCTTTCCGACACTACTGTAGAGGTTAATACGACCTCTGGTATTGCTGAATTTGATAATCTTATGATTAATGAAGGAACTATTGTAGACTTTGAGTATACTGTGAGTAGTTTTGAGAATCAAAATTACATAGTTCCTGCTGAAGATGCAGATATAAACACTCTAGTAGTAACCGTTAAACCAAACGAAGCATCTACTACATCAGATCTGTATAACTTAGTTGATACTGTTACTAATTTGACTGCTGCAACTAGGGTTTACTTTATTTCTGAAGGAGAAGATCAAAGATATGAGATAAGGTTTGGTGACGATAGTGTTGGTAGAAAACTTAAGGATGGTGAAATTATCGGTCTAGAGTATTTGGTTACTTCTGGTTCTGAAGCAAATGAAGTTCAAAAGTTTACTTTTATCGGTTCTCTTACTGATAGTCTTGGAATTAAACCACCAAACGGAAATGTTACTCTAGCAACAAAAGAAAAGTCACAACAGGGGTCTGCCTCCGAGTCTGTAGAGTCTATCAAGTATATGGCTCCCAGATACTATTCTTCCCAATATAGAGCAGTTACAGCACAGGATTATGCTGTAATTACTAAGAAGATCTATTCTAATGCAGATTCAGTTATTGCATATGGTGGTGATTCATTAAACCCTCCAATCTACGGCAAGGTTTATATTGCTATTAAAACTAAGACAGGTTCTTCCCTGAATGATGCTACTAAGAAAAGTATTGCTGCAGATCTTAGAAGTTATGCAATGGCATCTATTGACCCTGTAGTTATTGACCCAGACCAACTTTACATCTATCCTAAAGTATTTGCTTTATATGATACTGGGGTAACTAGTAATACTTCCGAAATTAAGACCAATATACAGACTTCTGTTAATGATTGGGCAACTCAAACTCAAATTAATAACTTTAACTCAACATTTAGGAATCAGCAGTTCCAGAAAGCAATTACCTTATCTAATAAGGCAATTAGTGATGTTTCTGTACAAACTTCACTTTTGAAGTATATCAAACCTCAAACCAATCAAACTAATACTTATTGCATATCAACAGGTTCAACCTTATATGATAGTGCTCCAAGTAACGTTGATACCGACACTACTGGTTGTAAAAAAGAACCAGTGATACTATCTGGTAACTTTAGAACAGCAGATAGACCTGGTGTTGATCAACAATTTGAAGATGATGGTTTTGGTAAGTTAAGAACCTTCTATAACACTGGAAATAAGAAGGTATATACCAATACTTCCGCAGGTTCTATAAATTATGAGACTGGTGATATTTGTATAGGACCGATTAATATAGTAGGAGCTGGAGATAATGTTCCATCATCTACTAATTTAAATCTTTCGGATGCTATTACTGGCACAGGTAGTGTAATCGACACTACACTATTACCAACAGATTTGCAGTTACCAACTCTGTTTATACCCTCTAACAGTTCCACTATTCCAGCATCTACTCCTGGAACAATAATTAATGTTATAAATCCTGAAGTCACAGTAAGTCCAGTTGGTACAACACCACCTCCTACTGTACCTCTAAATAGTTTGACACCAAAGGTCTTTAACCAAGCACCAACCTTAGTTGAAGTATCGACAATAGGTAATACAGGTTCTCTCACTTCTAGTTGTTTCTAACTTAGATGGCAAATATCAATAAAGTATCCCAGTCAGTCAAGTCACTGACTCCAGCGTTTATCGAGGATGAGTATCCTCTCTTTAATAAATTCATTGAATTTTATTATAGATCTCAGGAAAAAACTGGTCTAGGACAAAATATTTTAAATAATTTCCTTCAATATCTAGATATTGATAAACTGGATATAGGAATACTTGATGGTGCAACGAAGATAGTAGAACCTCTTGGAGTGACTGATGATACGATAGTAGTAGAGACTGTAGACCCATTTTTAGAGAGCGATGGATCTGTATTGATTGGTGATGAAGTAATTTACTATGAATCCATAAGCCATTCACCCCATATTGCTTTAAGTCCAGGTATTTCATACGAACAGGTTAAATTAAAGTGGTTGGGTCTTGCAAATCCTATAACATTATTTGATGGATCTCGTACAAGTTTTCCGTTAACTTCTCAGAATAATCCTGTAGCTCCACCTTCTGCACAACATTTAATTGTGCAGTCTTATGGTGAAGTTTTAGTTCCTAATATCGATTATACTGTAGATGGTACTGATGTAATCTTTACATCTGCTCCTAGAACAAAACTCGATGCTGATGGTGCAGATTTAACCTTCATTACATACTTGAGTGGTTTTGTTGAGAGTAATATTGTTCCAATTGATAATATATCAAATAGTTTTGGTGAAGGTAAGCGTCAATTCACTATAACAAGAGATGGTGTTCCATACGAACCTGTTATAGATGAGTATATTTTAGCAGTATACGATAACGAGCTTCTTATCCCATGTGATGATTTCTTCCTTGATGGAGACCAGTTTATATTTAAGAATGCACCTCTAAATGGTAGATTCTTATCTCTTTACTCAGTTGAAGCTCCAGTTCCATCTTTCGGTTCAGGTGCTATAGGATATGCACGTGTTAATGGTCTAGGAAGAGTAAATGGGATATCTATAACCAATAACGGTAAAGATTATAGGTTTGAATATCCACCAAAAGTTTCTATCGGACAAGATAGGATAACAACTGGTACTGGTGCTGCTGCTACAGCATTAGTTAATGGTACTAAGAGTGTATCTCTTCTTGATGGAGGATATGGATATAGTGATACAAACCCACCCATAGTTACTGTACAAGCACCTACAAAACCAGGTTCTACAACAGCAAAGATAAAGGCAACTGTTACAAATGGTGCTGTAAGTGACTTAGAAATACTTAATTCTGGTAGTGGGTATACATTCACACCTAGACTTACTTTTACCCAGCCTGGAGGCGGTCAAATTGCTCCTCCAACGATATCTAATGGTTCTATTAGTGGTGGTATTACTGTAAGTAATGGTGGTATTGGATATACAACTGTTCCTATCATCTATATTGATGAACCTACTGAAGAAGATGGTATTAGAGCATCATTACAGGCAGTTCTAACTGATGGTGTGCTTACTAGTGTAAATGTATTAAATGCTGGTCAAGGATATACTGGAACTCCTAGAGTTGCTGTTATAGATCCAACAGGAGCACAGATCCTTCAAACACAAGTTGATGGTGATGGAAGAGTAACTAATATTGAACTTTTGAGTGGTGGTAGTGGATATCAAGATGTTCCGTCTGTTTATATTGTTGACGAAAGACTAGATGGTCAAGGAAATTATGCTGGTGGTACTAATGCTACTGCTGTTGCATCTATTTTCAATGGTCAGATTATTGATATTAATATAACTAATTTTGGTTCTGGGTATAGTGCAACTGAACCTCCAACTATCTTTATTCAACAACCACCTTCGGCAGAAGCTTCTGCTACAGTTGGACTTAATGAAGTTACTGGATTTACAGTAAATCAGGAAGGTGCTGGATATAGTAAAGCAAAACTTGTAGGATGTGCTAGAGCAGCAAGTGGAATTAAAGAATATTCAGAAGATGGTAATGCAGTATTCTCAGGAGATACTGTAGCTGCTGCAGCTTCTACAAATACTACTGTTAAATGTTTAGATGCTCTATTCATTAAAAGATTACTCGATAAGTATACAGAACAGTTCTTACCTGATGTACCTAGTCTAGATTATACTCAAATAGACGTTAGAACTTCAATTAAGACTATTAAGGACTTTTATTCATCTAAAGGTACTTCTTATAGTATTGCATACCTCTTTAAGTTACTATATGGTGAAACCGTAAGTATTTCATATCCAAAAGACCAAATAATTAAGCCTTCTGCTGCTACTTGGTCTATTGATACAATTCTTCGGGCAACTTTAGTTAGTGGTGATTCTCGTAATATAAAAGATGCTTTATTAATACAAGATAGGGATATAGCAGATAGTAATGTTCAAGATGCAAGTGCTCTTGTTGAGAACTTTATTTCAATTAAAACTTCAGAACAGACAATATACGAATTGGTTCTTTCCGAAGAAACTATTAATGGTACATTTACAGTTCCATATAAGACTAAACTTGCAGAACCATTGAATTTAACTGATGGTATTATAACAGTTGACTCTACAATTGGTTGGCCTGAAAGAAACGGTGAATTTATAATTGGTACTGGTACTGGATCTGAATTGGTACAGTATAAAGAAAAATCACTTAACCAGTTTATTGAATGTACTCGTTCAGTTAATGGTGTTGAAGAAGATTGGGATTCTGCTACTGAAGTAACATCTAATTTCAGAGTATATCTCAATAAGGGTACAATTCAAGAAGTTGTGATGAATATTGTTGGTATTGTTGATGCTCAACAAACAACATTAACAGATACTGGTTCTTATTACTTACCTGGAGACAAATTAACAGTTTCTAAGCTCGGTGGTACTGGTAGTGGACCAGATCTGACTACTTGGTTGTATAACGTTAAAAAATTAATCGATGTTTCAACTGTAACTTACGGTGGTGTTAATAATCAGTCTGCTACTATAACTTGTGTCAATCCTCATGGTTTATTAGTTGGAGACCAAGTTACCATTTATGGTGCTAACCCAATCATCTATAACGGAACGTTCTTAGTCACTTCTAGGGACAGCGACGTTATTTTCCAGTATAATCTACCTCAACCTGCTACTGTTATACCACAAGGTAATATTCTAGTATCTGTTGACCTTAACAAAGGTAAATCTATTAATTCTGCTGTTAATAATGCAGTTAGTCCTTATACTACAAACATACAAAACTCATTCTTTAATGATGATTATGTTTATGTTGCCTCTACAGGTATTCCTAACTATGAAATTGGACCTTTCCCAGGTTCTGCTCTTCTTCCAGGCAACCAACGTAAATTAAATAGGTTCCCTAAAATACCTACTACTATTTCAACTAAGAATGCTATTACTTCAGGTCCGATAGGTACTTGGGTTAATGGTGTATCAATTTGGTCTTATAAGTCAACTGAAGCAAAAACTTTTGGTGCTGTAACCGATGTTAGTATCACTAATGCTGGTTCTGGGTATGATGCTGCATCTCCTCCTGCGATTACTATGACAGGTGGTGGTGGAGAAGGTGCAACTGCTAGTGTTATAGTTAATGGTTCTCTTAGTGAAATTACTGTAACTGCTGGTGGTTCTGGATTCACTTCTTCCCCATTAGTATCAATCGTCGGAGGAGGCGGTTCTGGTGCTGCTGCAACTGCTATTATAACCAAAGGGTCAGTTTCACGTATTCTAATCAACTCAGGTGGTTCTGGATATACTTCACAACCACTTATTACTATTGTTGGTGGAGAAGGTGCTGGTGCTGCTGGTACTGCATCTGTTCGTGGACCTATTCAGTCAATTGGTATTAATAATGGTGGTGTAGAATATACTTCTAGTCCTACAGTAACATTAAGTTCTGGTAGAGGTGCTGTTGCACAAGCCATTGTTAATGATGGTAGAATTATATCTATTGCTATCATTTCTGCTGGATCTGGATATACTACTGCACCTGAAGTATCTATTCAGGGTGTTGGATTTGGTGCGATTGCAAGAGCAACTATTGATACAGATGGTGAAAATGCTGGAAGAGTAACCAATATTGAGATTGTAAACAAAGGTATTAACTACGTTCAAGGTACTACCATTATCAATTTGACTTCTGTTGGTCAAAATGCTACCTTTACTGCAAATGTATTCCAATGGAACTACAACCTTCAAGCAACTTCACAGTTTGACACTGCTAAGGGTTCTGTATTTACTGGTTATAATAATGAGTATGGTGGTGAATATGCTCACCTATCAAACCCACAAAGAATGAGATACATTCTTGGTGATAACCTTTATGAAGAAATTGGCACAGGAAATATTCTTGAGCAAGAAGAGCAGTTAAATCACTCTCCAATTATCGGTTGGGCATTTGATGGTAACCCAATTTATGGTCCTTATGGATACAATGATCCTACTGACCAAAGTTCTGCTACTGTTAGACTTAGAACTTCATACAAATTGAAGGATGAATTAGTATATGATGATACAACTAACCCCAATCCAAATAGAACTGCTGGTCCTTTATTAACAGAAGAACCTTCTGGTAATTTTGTGGAAGACTATGAGTATAGTTTTGGATTAGGTGACTTAGACCAGTATAATGGTCGTTTCTGTAAAACCCCCGATTTTCCTAATGGTAACTACTGCTACTTTGTTACTATTGATGCTACCGATGCAGGTGCTCCATTATTCCCATATGTTATAGGACCAAGTTTTAACTCTGTTGTTGATTCTTGGAATCTTAGTGCAAATGCAATTCAGCAGAATATACCAACTGGAGTTGTACGTTATAGAGACCCATATGAAAATGTTGATATTGATGTTGAAAGAACACCCAATGCTTCTACTGCTGCTTTAACAACTGAAGATGGAGAAATCTTGTTGTTTGAAGTGGAAGATGAAAATAGAGATGGTATTATAGGTGCAGAAGAGACTGCAGATCCTGATCAAATGTTTGAAGAGTCACCTTTACAGTTATTTGATTACTTCCCTAAAGTTAAATTTGACTCTAAAGTTGATATTGAAGTTGAGACAACAACTAAATTTGAAGATGCTTCTGTTACTGGATTTACTGTTGAGAACACAGGTAAGAATTATCAGGTAGATGATAGATTAATATTTGATAATACTGATACTGATGGATCTGGTGTATCTGCTCGTATTTCAAAAATTAAGGGTGAAAGTGTTGCTGCATATAGTTTCGAGAATATTAGTGGTGCTAACTACGGTGTTTTACAAACAGCAGATCCTCATAATCTAGTTGCTAGTGACGTTGTTTATATAGATTATACTCCTATAATGCAGAACACAAACAAAACGTTTGTAGTTCGTCAATATAAAGGTATAGAAGAGATTGTTATTGATCAAAGAGGTTCTGGATATAATACAGATATTCCACCAACTATTACAATTGATGGTGATGGTAGTGCTGGAAAATTAGAAGCAGTTGTATCAACTGTTGGTGCAATTGATACGGTTAATATTTTAAATTCTGGTTCTGGATATACATCAAATCCTCGTGTTATATTATCTCATCCACAGGTCTTTAAGAAAGCAGATTATTATCTTTCTAAAATCGAAAATCAAAATTATGTTAAGATTAATGATTCTTATGTTAGTGATAATAAAGAGATCTTTATTTGTGGTAAAACAAAGGATGCTGTTGGAAATACAGTAGGTTTTGTTTCTAAGTTATCTGCTACAGGTGTTAAAGAGTGGGAGAATACTTTAGAGAGTACTGATGGACAATTCTATACAGAGTTTCAAAAACTTTATGTAGATGGTCTTGATGTTTGGGTAGTTGGTAATAATCAACCAAATAGCACTTTACTTAATGATTATAATCCAGATGTTATACTCGCTAAGTATACTCAGGCAGAAAATGGATTGAGTGCTGGATTACAGTTCCAGAAAGGTTATGCTGGTATCTCTGGTGCTACTCGTGCTGACTATGTGTCTTCAATTCAGAAGTGGAGTGATACTCGTTTCATTATCGGTGGTTATACTAATACAAACTCCAGTAATCCATATGATGCATTCTTAGCATCTATTGATAGTACTGGTAATTTTGCTATTAAGAGAAAGCTTGTATCTACTAGTAAGTCTGAAAAGATTGTAGATATGAAGGTCATAACGACCACTGCTGGTGTTACAGAATTATACTTCTTAATGGAAGTAGGATTAAATCAAGCTACTACAGATGTCAATATGGCATTTGGTAAAGCAACTTTAACTACTAGTGCAATTAACATAGACTTTATTAAAGAGTACAGCACATCTGTATATTCATTAGTTGATGGTAGTCTTGTATTTGATGAATTTAATGAGTGCTATATTTCTGCTACATTAAGACTTAAGTCTGATCCTGCACAGAAAGACAGTTTCTGGGTTGGTAAAGTTAATACATCTGGTACTATACTTTGGAATTATCGTTATGTTGCTCCTGGTAGAGATATCACTATGGCAGATAGGAGTTCTATTGATATATTTGGAGATCTAAACCTTGCATTTAGTAGACATAATACTACAACTGGTGTTAAGACTGTAGATTCAGTTAAAATTGGATATGATGGTAAGATTAAAAATCATAGTACCAACGAATTTAATCAGAAACGTGTTGAAGGTATAACTGTTCATGCATGTAATACTGATAATTCTGGTGATATTTACCTTTCTGGTCAAACTCAATGGAATAGAAATGAGTTTATCTTTGATTTTGCTGCTAATGAGCAAACAGATTTAACAGGTCACTATACTTTAACTTCAGTTGGAGGAAGTAATGCCGTAACTTATGCTGATAATATGGCAAAGATCTATGGTTATCAACCAGCTGGGTCTAGTTCTACATGGGAAAATTCATATCTTAAAGTTTCTGGAACTGATTTAGCTACTACATTAGCAAATGATTGGACTCTAGAGTTCTTTATTTACAAATCTGCGTCAGCATCTCAGACACTATCTCAAGGAGCTCAAACTCTAATGGGTATTGGTGGTGCTCAAGATGCTACTGGTGGATTATGGTTAGGTTATGATAATAGTACTGGTGAATTACAGATGGTTGTTACTAATAATACAACTGCATTAAATGCTGGATCTGGTATATCTTCATCACAGACAACAATGTATGCTGATAATTCTTGGCAGACTATTGCTGTAAGGAAAGAAGGTAATATATTTAAGGTATTTGTTAATGCTATAGAAGTTATTACTGGTACATTGGCAAATACTGCTCTTGGTGCCAAGGACTTGTATTTTGGTAACCAAATTGGTTTCGGATCTGGAGCATCAGACTTTAGTCAATCTAAGCAAGGACAATTCTTTATTGATAATATTAGACTAAGAAATAGATCTGTTACACCAACTGTACCTTCTGATATATCAAGTTTACCACCCGTAGCATCATTTGCATTTGCATTTGCTTGGACAGATACTGCTTGGTTTACTAATAATTTAACTAAGTATGATTATATTGACTATAATGGATGGAATTTAAAAGTAGATAAGAATGCTGATGCTACTAGATTAGGTGATAAAGGTTTACAAACAAATACTCAGTTAGGATTTGTTAGAACTGAAGTAACTCCTCTTACTGGTTCTTCATTGGTAATTGGAGAAGCTGATTTTGCATTGGGTGATGCAGGTCTACAAACTCTAGACTTTGATGATGCTACTATAACAATGACTCCTGGTACAGAGACATTAACTTATACTAATGATATTTGGAGTTCTAGAACAGCAACTGTTCCTTCTCCAGGTTCTCAAAAGTTACAAGTATCTGCTGTAGTTAAGGATAGGTACTTCTTTAAGGTTACTAATACAATTAAGATTGATAACATCCAAGAATTAACTATAAATCAACCATTCATATTTACTACAGGATCTAAGTTAAGACTTAATAATCTTAGCACTGGTTCATTTATTAATAGTGGATATATCATCAAATCTGATATACCCAACAGAAAAATTTATATTGCTGTTCAGAATAATACTTGGAGTGATGATCTAAACAATGGTATCTTAGTTAGTGAGCAATTTGATGAGCAAGATACTTATGGAATAGTTGGTCCTGTTCCAAATGATACTAATGAAATGAAGGCGTATACCTTCGCACAGGTTGATAATACAACTCCTGGAACATTTGACATTGATATGTCCACTTATGATGCTCCTGCTAATATAGGTGGCACTAATAACTTGGATGACTTTGCTAGATTTAAACCATTTAATGTAGGTGACTATTCAGTTAGAATTGATGAAATTGGTGGTAGTTCATCTTTCATTGTTGGATCTGTAGTTTCACTCACATCTAATGATATATCTTTCAATGCCAATTACAACACATGTCAGATAACAAATTTAGTAGGTGTTACTAAGATTACCTTGATTTCTAATCTAGAGAGAATACTTCAAGTAACTGCTGTTAATAATAGTGATGAGGTCTATGTAATTACAGGAACAAGTCATTATTTAAGTCCTGGAGAAATCGTTTATGTTGATGGTAATCCATCACAGACAAATGGTGGTCTTGTTTATGATGAGTATGATGGTGCATTTGCAATTGATACTGTAGTAAGTCCACTTGAATTTACTTACAAGTTACCACAAACTGCTATAACTGCTCCTGCAACTAATGCTTCTACTGTTGGTATATTTGTTAAATCTCCAACCTTAAAGATGTACTATGGACACCAGTATATCTTTGATTTGGGACACTCTACATTAGAAGGTGGTAACTTATCATTTGCTAAGGATAATCTTTATAAGTTGGAATATTCATTCAACTCTATTGAAAGAATTGGAACTCCTGGTTTAACTGGTCAAGGACAACCAAGTCCATCAGTTAAGTTAAAAGTTGATAATGATATAGTTACTAATATTTCTTATTACTTCGATCCTTCTAGAACTGGTAGTGATTCTCCTGTAATTTCTGATAGTTATCTTGATGTAACAGATTCACCTTATACTGGTACATTTACAATTAGTAGTACTTCTGGTCAAACAATTACCCGTGGTGCTGATGTATTTAAATTCCCATTATTGAATGAACCAGAAGGTGTTGGTGATATTTCACGAACAACATATACTACAAGTTCATTAAAAGCAGTTGGTGCTATTGGTGATATTCGTATCATTAATCCAGGTGGTTTCTATACTAAGTTACCTATTGTTACTGGTATTGGGTCCACAAGAAAAATTGAAAGAGTTCAGATTACTGAACCAGGAACTGAATATGCAGTTGGTACATACAATGGAGTACCTATTGGTGGTGATGGTGAAGGTGGATTTGTTCAAATTACAGTTGCTGATGGACAGGATGATGAAGGAATAACAATTCCAGGTCAGATTCAACAAGTTTTAGTTACATCTCCAGGTAAAGGATATACATCTGCAACAATTGATGTTGAGGGTGTTAGTGGTATTCTTGGTTCTGGATTGACTGGATCTGGTGCAGATTTAGTAGTTGTTATACCACCTTTCGGTACTGAAGCATCTATCTTCACTAAGGGTGATAAGGTTGGTAAGATTAAGAAACTTAAAAATAATAACTTTGGTTATGATTATCCTCATGACTATACTTTACGTCCTGAGATTACATTCCCACTTAATGCTCAGTTAACTTCTACAAGTATTCTCGAAAGTATCACCGTTACGAATCCAGGTTCTGGATATTCTCTAGCACCCACTGTTGTAATTACAGGTGGTGGTGGATCTGGTGCGACTGCTGAAGCTACTATTAAGAATGGTCGTTTGGATGTTATTGAAGTTAAAGACCCAGGTGCTGGATATTCTTCTACACCTGCAGTAAGTCTTAGATCTTCATTCAACTATGTTGTTAACCTTGACTTAGGTTTATTACAGTTTGCTTATCCACATGGTATTGTTAGTGGTTCTGAAATTAGTGTTGCTGTAACTGATACTGGAGATGGTGCAGACTATCCTCTAGCTGCTGGTGCAACAGGTCGTCTTAATCCAAATACCACATACTATGCTATTTCTGGTGCAGCAAATTCTTTAGAAGATGACCAATTAAAGATTGCTATTACTCCACAGAACGCAGAATTGGGTGATGCATTATCATTTGTTAACGCTGGTGATGGTCGTCAAAGTATCTTGACTGAATCATTTGGTGGTGCTGCTACTGCAAACGTTGTCACTTCTACTTTCCTTGAAGGTGAACTTGTATATCAAGGTGACTCTTTAGAAACAGCAACAGCACAAGGATATGTTTCAATTAACTCTGGTTGGCAGATTGGACCTAGAATTCTTAAGATTGTTGACTATACTGGTGAATTTGCAGAACTTCAAAAAATAACTGGTGTTATATCCAAGTCTTCTGGTACTATTAGCGACCTTAAGTTTGCTCGTGGTGTTCTAGATATTGGTTCTATCACTAAGACAACAGGTCAGTTTATTGATGATGTTGGTAAACCATCCGAAATTATTCAAAAGATTCAAGACTCTTACTACTATCAGGACTTCTCTTATGCTGTTAAGTCTGCTGTTTCTATTAGTGAGTGGAAAGAGATTCTAATTAGAAACGTTCACCCTGCATCATTTAAGGTGTTTGGTGAGTTGAACTTGAATGAGTATGGACAAATTCCTAATAAGGATACATTCTTTGAACTCACTAAGTCTGTAGAACTTGCACAAGAAGCAATCGTTCCAAATATTCAGAATTTTGCTCTAGTTGAACCAATTTATACTGAGTTTAATAATACAGAAGTACTATTCAGACAGAAGAGATTAACATCTTCCGAGAATATTCTAACTTCTGTTGTACAAAGAGTTGATGATATATCAGAACAGTTTGATGGTATTAAGACTTCGTTCCCATTAACAGTTAATGGTGGTACTGTAGTTGCTAATGCCAATCAGTTAATGGTTGTTTTAAACGGTGTTGTACAGAACCCAGAGACTGCATTTACAATTCAACAAGACTCTATTGTATTCAGTGAGCCTCCAAAACCACCAGCAAGTGTTAAATATGCTTCTGTTACCATAGCACCTATCCAAGGATATGAGATGGTATTTAATAATGCTAGTGGAATTTATCCTGGTCTTAATAATGTAATTAAAGGTAGTTCATCTGATGCTAGATTTACAGTATTGAAAGTAGTTGGTACAGTAGTTACTGGTTTTATAACTGATGGTAGTTTTGTACTTGGTGAATTATGTAACGTTGTAGCAACAGGATTTGCTGGAAACTTAGCATCTATAACTCCAGTAGGAAGTATTGGATTGTTTACTTTCGGTGAAAATATAACAAACTTAGAAGGTAATACTGCAAAAATTGAATCAGTTAACTTAGAAACTGGGCAAGAGATGCCTATTGCTAAGTTGAGATATTCTATCGGTCCTTCAACAACTGTATTTGAAGTTATTGATCCAACTGCAAGTGGTGAGCAACCAGTACCTACAGGTACTTTTACAGCAAATATTAACTATCAGGTAGGATCTGAAATCTTTACTCTTATAAGCACTGTAGATAATGCAAATTCTACATCACTTACTGTTGTAAGAAATGTTCTTGGTACAACTGCTCAGAATCAGCAAGACAATACTCCACTTTATAGTACTAAGATTGAGGTTACTGATCAACTAACTTTAAGTAAGACTGCAGGTACATATACATCCTCTCCTGGATTATTTGATATTCAGTTAAATGATGTTATCTATGGAGCACAGTCTGGGGTTATTGCACAGATTACTGCAACATCTGCTTATCAAGATCCTGTAACTCAGGAGTTTATTGGGCAAGTTGATATCTCTCCTGGTTCTTCATTCTTTGGGTTACTATTCAATAGGATTACATCTCAGACTTATCCAAACGTTGTTCTAGATGATATTGCATCATCTGCAGTAAGTATAGTTGACTTTACTGATAATACAACTGGATATAATGGTAACTTCCCATCTAATGAACAGATTAATAATTACATTATTCCATTCAATAATCTAACTGGAACATTACAACTTAATGAAGAAATCCGTAATTATAAGATTGATTATGGTAATAACACTAATGAGTTTGTAACTGGTGAAGATGGTAAAGTTAGAAAGATGTCTTTCTATGATAGAGAAGGAACTGGATTCTTTAGTTCTGGTCAAATTATAAGATCTAGAGATACTAAAGCAGAAGTTATTGGATTTAACCAAGCACGTAATACAGTATATCTTGGTAAGATTGGTAGAACTAAGTCTAATGGTGAAGACTATTTTGATTTCGATTTTGCTGGTAATGCTCAGATTGATACTACACAGAAGAAGTATGGTAATGCTTCATTACAATTAACTGCTGGAACAACAGATTATATTTTCTGCCAAACAACTAATGAGATTGCTTTTGGTACTGGTGACTTTACTTTTGAATTTTATATACGTCCTGATTCTTCTTCATTAAGTGGAACTATTGATATTTTTGACACAAGAGTATCAAGTGCTAATGAAGTTGCATTTAGAGTATATTGTGAAAGTGGACAAGTTCGTTGGAATGTTAATAATGCAGATCTTGTAACTTCTGTTGGAACAACTTTATCTGCTGATACATGGGCACACGTTGCTTATACTAGAACAGGTACAACTGGTAAGATGTATATTGATGGTGTTGAAGTTGGTACAGGAACTGATAATACAACATATGTTGCTAAACCACTCTTTATTGGTGTTGGTTATGCTTTCTCAACTGGATATATTGGTCATATTGATGAAGTAAGAATTTCTGATAATATTAGATATTCTACTGCATTCTCACCTTTAGCTGGTATATTCCAAGGTGATACTAATACTAAGATGTTACTTCACTTTGATGGTAAAGATGGTGAGCAATGGGTACAGGATTGGTCTGGTAGTGAGTCATTTACAAAGGGAGAATACTTTAATAATGATGCTATAATTTCTACTGTTCGTTATGTTGGAGATCACACATTTGTACCTGGCACTTCAAATGCTGCTCTTACATTCAATGATGGCACTATAAAGGATGTTACTGCTGCAACTTATGATGGTGAGACTGGTATCTTAGTCATGACTATTGGATCTCATAGTTTCACAACATCTAATACTGTAACGATTGGTGCTAATAAATTACCATTTACTTGCGATAAGGATAATAATGCAACTGAGCACAGATATCCTAGAACTTCAGATCCAGTACATAACACTGCTATAGCAATTACTTCAGTAACTGGTACAACGATTACAGTTAACGTTGGTAGAGCAGTTCAAAAAGGATTTGTTGGAAATACAAATAGGTATTATAATGCTGCTACATTGATTGAATCTAACCTAGAATTTATTGCTCATGAGGCAGTATATTTACTAGAACAAAAATTCCCAGATTTCACTGTCATTAATGGTAGTGCAAATTGTCAGGATGATGTTAAAGATATTTGTAAGTCTGTTGCATACGATTTACGTAATGGTAGTAATTCTAAGATTTGGGATGCTGCATCATACTATGTTGATAGAGTCGATGTAAACAATGTTAAACTACTTAACGTTGAACAAGAAATTGTAGAAACTGTTTGGACATACGGTAAATTAAATCAAATTTTAAGATATATCATAACCAATGATGCTTGGGATGTACAAGGTCATCATGGACATAAACAGAAATTTGATACCAGTATTACAGAATCTAGTGGTAGTGCTGCAACTAAGTTTACACCTACAGGAGCAGAATATAATGCTTCAACTGGTGAATTGAAGATATTAAAAGGATCACATGGTTTGTTTAGTAATACATCATTATCAATCTCAGGTGGTGGATATAACCCTGTTACTGGTATCCTTACATGTACAACTAGTGGTGCTCATAATCTTACATCAACTTCTAAACTTCAGATTGAAGACGAAGCTCTAACATTTACATGTTCTATGGACCAAAACAGGTCAGAGCATAAGTATCCAAGATCTTCTGACCATGCAAGTCAAGGTTGGTTAGATGTTACTGTTGTTGACTCAACAACATTCTCACTTGATGTTGGTAAAACACCAGATGTAATTTTTAACCCAACTGCTGCAACATATAGTGGTTCAACAGGTCTTCTTAAGATGACTATTGGTGAGCATAGATTGAGAGCTGGTACAAATATTAAGGTTGCTACAGGTAGTCTTCCATTCAGATGTACTATGGATGGACTACAAGATGTTAAGACATATCCAAGAGAAAATGATTTCATCTATCAGGATAGTGTACCTATTCTATATGAAGGAACTTCTCATACAGCAAATGCTGCATCATATACACCTGACTCAGGTCTATTAACAATTACCGTCTTTAATCATGGGTTTGCCTATGGTGATAAGGTTCGTATTGTTGATGAATCAATTACATTTGAGTGCTTGTTAGATAACAATATAACTCAACATAGATATCCACGTTCAACAGACCCATCTAGCGGTAGATTACATAAGATTGTTAATGTAACTACTAATACATTTGATGTAAATGTTGGTGTATCTCCTGACCTTTCATTACATACATTTAAGTCTGCAGATCCTAATGGTATTATTCATAAGGATAATACAATTACTTTAGATGTTGGTAAGACACATAATATTGCATATGATGTTTCTAGTGCAAACTATACTCCTGTAACTGGTTCATTAGTAATTACTTCTTCTGCTCCTGGTTCTCCTGGATTTGGTGGACATCCTAATTTAATGGTTGGTGATAGCATTAGACTTAGAGATGGAGCATTCCTCTTTGCATGTAATATGGACGGTCAATCAACTGACCACGCATATCCAAGATTAACTGACCCTGCTCGTGGTACTGCTGTTGACGTTATTGATATTTCTGAAGTTGATAAGACTGCATCTGATGCATCATATAACCCATTAACAGGTATGATGACCGTTACTATCGGTTCACAGTTAAATGCTCCAAGTACTAGAAATTGTACTGGTGCTGCTTATGACCCTGCTACTGGAATGTTAACCATTACATCATCTGCTCATCAGGTATACAATGGTAACCTTGTTCAACTTAATGATGGAGCATTCATATTCCGTTGTGGATTGGATGATGAGACAACAGACCACTACTACCCACGTTCAGGTGACCCTGCAAGAGACCAATGGTTACCTGCACAGAATAGAACTGCAAATACATTTGATTTGTTTATTGGTAAGTCCCAAGACCTTAGTGAGCATACATGTGTTGGTGTAACTGCTAACCCTTGTATGAAAGTTAGTGGTGAGATGGTTAGATTTGAAGAAGGTGCTATTACCTTTAGTTGTACTAAAGATGGTAATGCTTCAAACCATGCATATCCTCGTAAGACTGACCCAGTGTTTAGAAGAGGATGGAGTGTTGTAGAAGCTTCTACTAGTACTACATTTGATGTATTTGTTGGTAGAACTGTATTTGGTGCTTATACACATACATTTGTTTCTGGAGTAACTAACGGTGTTAAGGTTCATAATAATGCCTTTACTGTTAATGTTGGTCCGAGTAAGTTCCACGGATATACTCCTTCTGCTGCTACCTATGATCCTGCTACGGGTATCATGGACTTGACTGTTGGTAATCATTGGATTAAAGATGCTACGAATCATACAGCAACTGATGTAAATTATATTGCAACAACTGGTGTAATGACAGTTACTATTCCTAATCATGGATTTGTAATTGGAGATAAGATTAAGGTTGCTGATAATGCATTATCTTTAACATGTTCATTAGACCAACACAGTAGCAATCATACCTATCCAAGATCTACCGACCCTCAGTCTGGAAAGTGGATGTTAATTTCTAACGTTACTGATAATACATTTGATGTTAACGTAGGAACTTCACCACAATTAGATTTCAATGTTTCTAATGCAACTTACGATGCTGTATCTGGAAACTTAGTAATTACAATTGGTACACATAGTTTAGAAGTTGGAACTAGCATAAGATTAAAAGATAATTCAATCACATTTGTTTGTGATTATGGTGGAGATGGATACAGTACTCAGAAGTCATATCCAAGATCATATGGTGCTAATACAACTGATAATGAAGACTATGCATATAATACTGCACTTAATATTACTGCTAAGGATGCAACAACCATTACTGTAAACGTTAACCAGTCACCAGGAACGGCAATTAGTCATTCTGGTACTCATAACTATCATTCATCTCTAACAGGTGCTGTAATTACTGGTGGTGATTACACTCACACATTTGTAAGTTGTGTTCAAAATGCAATTACAAGAGCTGGTGATTCTGTATACATTGAGCAAGATTCATTAACATTCCGTTGTGATCTTGATGGTCAAACAACAGATAAGACATATCCTCGTGCATCTGGTTCTAATGCTCCTGGTGGTGCTGACTATGCATACAACACTGCAACTGCTGTTCAAAATGTTGTAACTACTTCACATACTCCAACATTAGCAGGATATAATCCAACCACAGGTATGATGACCATAACTATGGCTAGTCATGGATTAACTGCTCCAACTACAAAGACTGCAGAAACTGGTACAGCATTTAATCCAGCAACAGGTGAATTGCAAATAACATCTACTGCTCATGGATTTGTAACTGGCGACATGGTTAAGATTGCTGATAATTCTTTAGTCTTTACTTGTGCTGAAGATGGTAATGCTACTAACCATTCATATCCAAGACCTAGTGACTTTGCTAGTGGAAGATTCTTCCCAATTCTTCGCACAAGTGCAAACAGTTTCAATTTGACTGTTGGAAGTGCATTTGGTGATCAACCTATTTCTAACAATACAACTCATGTATGGGTAGCAGCAACCGCTAACGGATTAATTAAGGCAAATGATAAAGTTAGATTGGATGAAAATGCAGTAACATTTACTTGTGCTAAAGATGGTGATGCTACTAACCATGCATATCCAAGACGTACAGACCCATCTTACTTTGAATGGTTACCATTAGATAACGTTCAGACAGATACGTTTGATGTCTTTATTGGTAAGTCTAGCGATACATCAACTCATACATTTGTATCATTTGTTGCAAATAGTATGAAGAGACCAACTGGTGTAATTACAGTTGATGTTGGTATATCTTCAAATACTTCAACTCATGCATTCCAGTCTGCTTCTGCAGATGCTATTAAGTGTGGTGGACAATACACTCACGTTTGGAAAGGTGGACTAACAGTAGATAAAGCATTTACTCTTGGTGGTGATTATACACACGAATTCGTTCCTGGTGGTGAGAAGTTCACTATAACTGCTGCTGCATTTACTCCTGGTACTGGTTCAATGACTGTAACAGTTCCTAATCATGGATTTGAAAATGGGGATATGGTTAAATTTGACGATGGTTCAATAACATTCCGTTGTTTACAAGATAACTATCAGACTGATCATACATATCCACGTTCTACTGACCCATCTAGCGGTACATATTTGCTAGTATCTAGTGTTACTAAAGATACCTTTGTTGTTAATGTCGGTACTTCTTCTAATACTACTACTCACCAATTCCAATCTGCGGTAGCAAATGGATTAACTCGTGCTGTAATTAGAACTGGTGGTGCTTATACACATACTCTTACAGGTGCTAAGGGTGGATGCTTTACAAAGAAAGGTAAAGCAATATCTATTGATGATCATGGATTGACCATGACATGTGAATATGATGATAGGGGTTCAAATCATAAGTATCCACGTACAACAGATCCTTCATCTAAGCAAGTATTACCAATTACTAAGTTTGATACAAACTCATTCACTGTTAACGTTGGTACTACTTCATTCAATAAAAACTATAAACCATATAATCCAAATAGTGCAACATACGATCCAAGTACTGGCTTGATGCAAATAAATCTTCTTGCTCATGATATTACAACTGATGATTTTGTAACCATTGATAATGAGTCTCTTAGATTTACATGTACGATGGATAATAACCAATCCATCAAGTCTTATCCTAGACCTGGACATGATGTTCGTACTGCTGGTAAAGAAATGGCAGTTAGTGCCACAGACGCTACCTCAATAACAGTTAATGTAGGAACGGCTGGAACTAACCAGACATTTACACCATCTGCTGCTACTTACGATGCATCAACAGGTGATATGACCTTAACAATTGGTCAACACGGAATGCGTAAAGGTTCTAGTATTGTTATACAGAATAATACTTTACAATTTACTTGTGATATGGATGGCAATACTGCCACTAAGACATATCCACGTGCAACAGATCCTTACGGTGCTGAGAAATCAATTCCTGTAACTGATGTATATTACAGTTCAGGTACTGCTAGTAACGCTGCATTTGATCCTACAACAGGTGTAATGACAATTACACTGACTGGTCATGGACTTAGTAATGGAAATTACATCCAACTTGTTGATGAGTCATTAACCTTTAGATGTAACTTAGATGGATATACAACAGACCATAAGTATCCAAGAGCAACTGACCCTGCAAGTGGAAGATGGTTAGCTATTTCAAATAAGACCAATGATACATTTGAAGTTAATGTAGGAATATCTTCAGACACTTCTACTCATGCTTTCTTAAGTTCTACAACTAATGGTGTTAGAGCACAGAATGGTATGATTAAAGTTAATGTTGGTAAGTCTCCTATTAAAGGATACAATCCTTCATTAGCAGCTGGTTCAACAACAGCATACAATCCTAACACTGGAGCATTAACCATTGATATTGGTGCTCATGAACTTAGTATAGGTGATGGTATTAAGATTGCTAAACAGGCATTTGGATTCATTTGTGGTCAAGATGGTGGTAGTACTATTCACTATTATCCTCGTACATCTGACTGGGGATATAATAAGTCCCATCCTATTACTGCTACAACTTCAACCTCTGTTACTATTGACGTATCTAATGGTGCTATTAGCAATACTACAGAACATGCTTTCTATACAGTATATGATAAGTATACACCAACTGGAATAACATATAGTGGTTGGACAGGAATAATGACTGTTACAACTAATGTTGTTCATAATATGGATGCAGGTGAGTATGTTAAGTTTGATGATAACTCATTAACCTTCACATGTACTAAGGATGGTAATGCAACTGAGCATAGATATCCACGTGCTACTGACCCTGTTTCTGGTAAGTGGTTGAAAGTTCTATCTACAGGATTGACATCATATACCTTCCAAGTTCAAGTTTTAGATATAACACCTTCTACCAACGTTACTACACATACATTCGTAGCTGGTAAAACATATGCAACTAACTGTATTAAGAGAGCAGCAGTTGTAACTGGTGGTGATTATGTTCACACATATACTGGTAATGCTTCTAGCAATAACGTTATATACAGTCCTTCAAGTACTCATACATTCTCAAGTGCAGACCCTGGTGCAATTAAGAAGGTCTTAACAAAGCATTCATTTGTTTCTGCAGTAACTGATTGTGTTACTGTTATGGATTACAGTGTAGCGGATTGTGTAGATGTACAAGCAACTGTAGAAAACTTAATTGATATAGTTACTGATACTTTAGAATCTGCTAATGCAACATCACCTACAGACCATCTTGGTTTAATATCAAAATTAACTTCAGATCCAGAAAATGAATTCCTTGGAGGTCGTGTATATGCATTCTTGGAAGAATCATTCCCAATTTCACTACACAATGCAACAGATGATATTATCTACGCAACTCAAATTGGTGGTGATAATAAGTATAGATTCCAAGATGCTGCAGATCTAGTTGAAGCAAATGCTGGTCCTATTGTAGATAAAGCATCACATGATATGTTAACTTTATATCCAGATCTTCTTTTGGATATGCCTAGAAACGCTGATGGTAGTGGTAATGGTACTTTACAGTGTAAGACTGACTTAGCATTAATTCTTAGTGAGTTTATTAAAGACCTTAGACAAGGTGGTAACTTTAATACAGTTAACGTTGCTAAGAGATATCTTGGTGCTAATGATGTTATCTTACACATTCGCTTACAGTTATTCCAATCTGCATACGCTCATTTACGTCTTGCACATTACATGAAGCAAGCGGTAACTGGTAACTTAACTTATGAGAATACTGATAAAATTATAGTTGGTGATTGGGGTATTACACAATCAACTCCACTGCCATTTACTGCAACTGGAGCAGTATATAGTCCAACTTCAGGTAGTTTAGAAATCACAATTGGTTCTCATTCACTTATTGTTGGAAGATATATTCAGATAGAAAATAATTCACTAACATTCTCTTGTAATCCTGGTTCAGGTGTTGCGAATGGTACATATCCACGTCCTTCTGGTGTTGCTGGTACTCCTGATGGTAAAGATTATGCAAGTGGTAGAAACCTCAAGATCCTTGCAGTAACAGCAACTACAGTAACTGTTAACGTTAATAAGGAACCAGATTATCCTATTACTAACACTGCTGCTCATACGTTTGTCAGTGCAACTGCTAATGGAATAATAGCTCCTGGTGATTGTATTGATGTTCAAGAATCAATTGATAGTTTAGTAGAAATTGCTAACGATATTATTGCTCCTACAAATAGCGATTATGCAATCTCTGCTGATAGATTGTATTTCAACAGAAAGTCAATTGGTGATGAAATAACAACACTAGTATCTAATGAATTCCAATTCCAATTAGCAGAAGGTGGTCCTCTTTACAACGCATTCTTATATCCAGAACCAGGCGGTGTTTCAACATGTTCTCGTGACATAGGTCTTATTATGTTGGGTGTTATTTCTGACTTACAAACAGGTGGAAATAATAGTACTATTGCAGCAATGGAAAATTATCTATCCACTGCAATGCAAATTAACTTCGTCGAAGATGAGTTATTAGCAACAACATATGCTATTGAGCAGATGAAGTGGTTGGGTGAGCATGCAATTCTTAATAGATTATACACTAAAGATTCTAATGAGTCTCCTCCAGCATATAACTTCAACTACACTACTATAGCTGCATATAGAGATTCATTATTACCAATTGATATGAGTCCAGTTGTTACTAGGTTCAGGGAATTAGTAGATCTTGCACTCAATATGCTTGCTCCTGGTAAGTTGGCAATGAGAGGTGCTGCTAAGAACTTACTTTATAACCAGAGTTACTATAAAGAAGAGATTACAACTCTTGTAACACAGCAGTTTGGTGCTAGTGTTTGGGCATACGATGATTGGCTCAATACAATTGTTACTAACTTAGTACACGATTTAATTACAACTGATATTAGCGATACAACCATCGGACATAACATTAAAATTGAAAATGTTACGGGTGCCTTCCAAGTTGGTGAGATGATATTTAGTGAGAGAGCTGCTGGTGGTTCTGCTGTAGTTCTTGAATATAAGAGTGAAGGTAGTTTCTTAGTTGTTGGAAATTGGTATGGTGCTCCTTGGGAAGCAAATGATAAAATAGAAGGAACACGCTCTGGTGTTGTAGCAAATGTTCAGGTAGGTGGAGTTGGTTATCCATATACTTGGATCAACAAACCAGCAAATGTTAGAACAATTGCGTTTGCTAAGAATATACAATCTAATATTCAAGGTCAAGTATCCGCACCTAACTTATTCACAAATCCAGAAGCAATTAGAAGTGATTGGATGCCTGGTTACATTGTTATTAGTGATGATTTTGCACAAGCACCAGATGGTACACAAACTGCAGAAAAATTAATTGCTTACCAAAGTAGTGGTTACCACTATACTAGCAGAAACTATAGTTTAACATCTTATGATACATGGGATGATGGAACTATCAAGTTTGACGATACCAACAATACGTTTGACGAAGGTGGAGCAGCTACCGATGACGATAATCAACAGTACACATTCTCAGTATTCTTTAAGGGAGATGAGTTTAATAAAGTTAGATTTGGTCTTGTTATGGATGCTGGTACAGTTGGTCAGCAAGATGTATTCTTTGATTTAGATCTTGCTTCAGGAACTGCTGGAACACTATTCCAACCTCAAGGTGGTATAAGTGGTGATGCTTATGGTTCAGTACCTTATGGTAATGGATGGTATAGAGCATATATCACAACAACAATATCATTCGGATTTAGTGAATTACGTGCTCAATTCTTAATGTATGATGATACTAATTCTTTATCATACTTGGGTGATGGTGCAAGTGGTATGTATATGTGGGGTGCTAAATTATCTATTGGTACTATTGACCCATACACATCTCAACTTGGTGAAGTATTCTATGCAGACACTGAGTATAATGTTAAGACCTATGCGTTAAGTGCTTTAGAAACTTATACAAGTGAGGCAATAAGTGATACACTTACATCACCTTCACCTGCTGCAAGTTATATTAAGTACTTTGATTCTGCATCGGCATCAAACTATTCAAATAAAACAGTAACTAGATGTATCAGAAGTAACTTAGATATCCTAAAAGGACAACTAGGTTTAGATACATTCTACACTAATATCACTATTAATAATGGTATTACTGTACCTACTTACACATATGGAACTAGAAATGTACCAGTTGGTTTGGGTGGTGGATTAAATGATTCTGATTACTTATATGGACTTAACAGTGGTGCATATGCGGAATTAGAAAACATGACTGTCAATGAAGGTCAGATTGTTCAGATTTATAAGAGATTTAGATTTGATGCTGTGATAACAGATGGTCCATTCTGGGTAGGTGAGACTATCAGAAAGGTATCCGATAATGCTGTAACAGGTACTGTTCATAGTATATGGGAAGATGAGAACTATAGATACGTGGATGTGATAGTTAATGCTGGTACATTTGCAGCTCTTGATGTAGTTGAGTCTGATAGAGCACAATTACCACCAACAGGACAAATTAGTGTAATTACAGATCGTATTCAAATTATAGACCTTAAGGGTACATTCAGTGCGTCAGTTCCATTCAAGGCATACACCAGTGGTGCTACTGCTACTCCAACATCATTCATACGCACAGAAGCTGCTGTACTTGATAATACAGGTGGTACTCTGACAGTTGATACTGAAACTTTACAAGGATCATTTGAAACAACTTCTGTTGTTTATCCAGAAGTTTCCAGACAATATATTGAAGTTAGTAAGTTTGATGGTTTTGATATATCAGTTGGTGATAGGATTGCATCTGCTGGATATACACGCTTGGGTGTCGCAATCATCAGTGGATTGAATGAATTCACTGTTGGTAACAGACTTTATAAAGTTGTTGGTGGTATACAAGACTTCGATAATTACGCAATAATTTCTGAAGTTGATCTAGATAATAATTTCATATATGTTGCTGACTTTATGGGAACACCTCTTACAAATGGAGATCTCGTAGGTCATTATGGAGTTGGAAATAACTTCCCAGTTGGTTACGCATCCGTAACTACAAGGGTTGTGACACCTGGTGTTGGTTCTGCTCTAATTCAGGATATACGTGATAGTGGTATTCTTAAGAGAGTTTATCTAAGTGATATTAAAGGAACGTTTGTTACTAAGGACGCTATTATCAGTGCTGATAATTATAAGGCAATCGTAGTAAATAAAGTTGCACTTCTCGCACGTGTTAAACGAGCATTTAAAGGATTTGATGGTGTTCAAACTACGTTCAAACTTACCACAGGTAATGGTACTCAGTACCTACCAGATCCAGCTGGACATCTCCTCGTATTCGTTAATGGTATTCTACAACCTCCAGGTGCAGCTAACGCATATACAGCGTTCTCTGACTCTATAGAGTTTACAGAACCACCAGAACTAGGTGCATCCTTCACAGGATTCTACGTAGGTAAGTTGAGACAATTGGATGATATCTCATTCGAGTTTGACTCCTTACGTCAGTCATTCAACCTCAAGCGTAATGATGTATTCTACTCACTAACGCTTACAGATGGTGTTCAGTCTACAACTATTAGACCTGAGAATAATATCATCGTTTCACTTAACGGTGTTATTCAGGAACCAGGCGTTGGTTTTGAATTGGTTGGTTCACGTATCATCTTCTCTGAGATTCCTCGTGTAGGTTCTACATTCGTTGGATTCTCCTACGTTGGTTCTGAGGCAGACGTTGATGCTGCTGAAGTTATTCCACCTATCGAACCTGGTGACTTTATTGACATCCAAGGTGAGACATCAGATAGAGAAGTTGCTGTTATTGAATCTTCAAACTCTTTAATCACATTTGATTATCTTGGTTCCGTATTCGGACAGAATGCACAAGGACAAGCAAATCTAACATCAGGGTTTATCAATAGCGTACAGGTCACTTCAGGTGGATCTGGATACACAAGTAGACCAAATGTTAGAGTTGACTCTATATCTGGTTTTGAAGGGGATATTAATGCACTAGTTGGTGTTGGTGGAGTGGTCATTAATAATGCTGGAACTGGATACAACACTCCTAACATTGATGTTGAGACATCAGTTCCTGATGATTGGACTGCTCCTGACCTTTCACTATATGGTGAAGAGTTAGTAGACCCTGAAGTATTAACATAAATAACTAAAAATTGTAGCAGATAATGGCTAAGCAATCACTAAATCTTGGTACGGTAGCGAATGACAACACGGGGGATACCCTCCGTGGTGGAGGCGACAAGGTTAACGATAATTTTAATGAGATATATTCGGCAATCGGTAACGGTACTAACATCCAACTTAGTGTCACAAACCCTGCTGTTGGACAAGTATTACGCTATAATGGCAGTAATTTCATTCCGATGGATCTTACGACATTAACAGCTGCATTAGATGTAAATGGAAATTCTATCGTATCCTCAACTAATGGAAACATTGCTCTCGCTCCCAATGGGACAGGCGATGTCACTATCTCTGCTGGCAGTGTTACTGCTACTTTTGATGGTGCAACTGGAGATATCGACTTCCCCACGAGAGTAGGGTATAAAAATGAATTTCCAGCATTAGGTAATGCACCTTCTGCTGCATCTTATGGTGGATTCTTCTTTACTGTAGATGGTGATGATAATCCATATGTTAACATTAATATCACTACAGGTGGTGTTGGTGATGTAAGAGCAAAAATAGCAACAGAGTATTCTAGTGTTGATTTGTTTTCGGACATTGATACAACAACTGTTGCTCCTACAAATAATCAAGTTTTAAAATGGGATTCAACTGCTTCTAAATGGAAGCCAGGCGATGATGCTGCTGGAGTTAGTTCCGTAAACTTATTTGCCACTGTTGCTGGTGATACTGGTTCTACAACTGCCAATAGTCAGACTGATACGTTAACTATTGCTGGTGGAACAAACATTACTACGACTGTAGTTGGTGATACTGTAACATTGGATTTTAGTGGTAGTTTAACAACTACACTTTCTTCTCTAACTGACACTGATGTTGGTGGTTTAGTGCAAGGAGATTCGTTATTTTATAATGGTAGTAACTGGGTTGTTACTCGTAGTCCTATTACTTGGTGGGAAGTAAATGCTTCTGGTTCATCCGATTATACATTTGCTGGACCTGGATTTTCATCTGCAACTGCTGATGCAACTCTTTCTGTTATGAAAGGTATGACGTACGCTTTTGATAATACTGTTCAATCATCTGCACACCCATTTAGAATACAGAGTAGTCAAGGTCTAAGTGGTAACCCATATACTACTGGTCAGACTGGTAGTGGCACTGCTGTTCTTTATTGGACAGTTCCAATGGACGCACCATCTATTCTTTATTATCAGTGTACATTACACGCTGCTATGAATGGTACTATAAACGTAATCGGTTAATAAGATATGGCAAGAACTGTTCCTGGTAGTGGTGCTGTAATTGAACCTATTTTCGATAAGATATTTGGTGTTCGTGCAGTAAGAGTAGTTGACGGAGGAGATTCATACTCTCAAGCAGATCCTCCACGTTTAACTATTACTGGTTGTGGTACTCCTGATCAGGCAGCATTATTGTATCCAATTATTGATGATGATTCTGGTAAGATAATACACGTTAGAGTTTTAGAAAGAGGTAGAGGATACGATCCTTTAAGGTTACAGATAATTCCATCTCAGGATACTCCTAATGTTGTTACTTCATTTGATATTAACAAGATATGGCAGACTCATCCAAATTCCCCAACTGCAGGAACGTTTACTACTAACTCAGATAGGATAACTATCACTTCTGATAATCATCCAAAACCAACACCACTTATAGATGAACGAGCACCTGGAGGTGGAGTTGGTGCTGATTTTAAACAATATACACCTGGTCTAATTAATTATAATCCTACTAGTGGTTTGATGGAAATGACCATTGGTAGTCATACTCATATTGTAGGTGAACGTATTAGAATAGCAACTAATTCATTAACATTTACTTGTGCTGAAGATAATCACGCAACAGATCACACATATCCTCGTACAGGTGATCCAGTATGTAACACTGCTATACCAATACTTTCTACTACTTCCACAACAATTACAGTACAAGTATTATCAACAGCACCAGCATCTAATACAACTGTTCATACATTTAAATCTGCAACCTCTGGTGCAGTTACCATTGGCGAAGCATTAATAGATCGTACTTTTAATCAAGAATTTATTTATAGGGGAGGTAAAGATGTACCAGATCCTGATACTAGAGAAGAACAATTAGATAAAGTTACTGGTATATTGGCAAACGGTGGATTAGTTCATACACCAGAATGGGGTCCAGATGGAAGTCCACCTCCAGGATTTACAATAGATGCTGTAAAACATACTCATATTAAAAATAGCAATGCCTATGATGCAGTAATTGATGGAAATCAATATTTATATCAATCGAGTAAAACTGTTAATGAATTTGCTTCTAAAAATGGTGTCTTTGAATGGGGTAAGCAACAACAATTTGTTTGGAATATTAAAGTAGAATTTGATAATGTAATGTTGCAAGTTGAAAATGTTGATGAAACATTAGGAACTGTTGAAGTTGGTAGAACAGTAGATGAGATTGGTGGCAATGCTAGAGGAGAAATTGCAAAGGTTGTAAAGAATAATCTAGGAGTAATTACACATGTATATCTAAGAGATCTTAAAAATACATTTACTGAAGATGATGTACTTTTAGGTTCTACTGGTTTTAGTTTTAGAATTGCAGAACCAGTAACAACATTCCCTAATGGTATTTTCTATATTGATTTTGGAACTGATGCTGCAGAGTTTGGTCCATTTGTTCCAGGACAGTATTATCTTTCTCCTGAAAATATTAAAGTACAATCAAATTATTTGATTATATGGAATCAATCTGATGCTACTAATTCTCCTGGACATCATCATGTAGATGGTCATCCTATGCAGTTCAGTACTACACAGGATGGTTTATTAAATGGAGGCACTCTTTATTATAATAGTACAGGTGCTAGTGCTGCACCATCTACAGATTATGAGACTGAGTTGCAACCTCTATTCATTATGAATAGTGATGAGAATAATCGTATTTACTATTACTGTAAGAATCACAGATACATGTCTGGGTATGCAGGTCACGAAGGATATATGATATTAGATCCTACTGTTGAGGATCATACACCAACTAATGATTATTATATTACTGATTATTATGCTGGTGGTGCTTCACCAGATTACAGTAGACATGCTGATGGACACTCTAAGATCTTGGGTATGTCTTATGATGGTTATCCAATTTATGGTCCTTATGGATATAATTCTAGTGGTGTATCTGCAAGGGAATCGACTGGATATAGATTAAAAACAGGTGCTGAAATAGCAGGTGCAAGACCACAAATTACCACACCAGCAACTGTAACTTATGCAGTAACTCTTGCTAATGGTACTTACAATTATGATGGTAGTCAGATTTCATTCTTAAATCTTTTAAGAGGTAATACATATATTTTCCAACAGAATGATGCATCGATGCATAACAATCAGATGTTATTATCTGCAACAGAAGATGGGTGGCATGTATCATCTACTCCTCAAGATTCTTCATATTTGTATAATGGAGTTGGTATTAGTTATTGGTTAGAAGGATCTGAAGTAACGTATGCTTCATATAATGCTGGATTCAATACAGCTTCTTCCAGAGAGATAAAATTCATCGTTCCTGTGGATGCACCATTAGCATTATATTTCTTTGCTTATACATCTGCTGCAATAGGAACAAGAACTGTTCAAGATGGATATGTTCTTGGAGATTTAGTAGAAGATAATATTTGGGATAATCAAGGAACTCTTGATGAATACAACGGTAGATTTGCCGTAACTCCAGAGTATCCTAACGGTACATATGCATATTTCATGACTGAGGATGGATCTGGGAATCCCACTTATCCTTATATAATTGGAAATAGCTTTTATGGTTCTCCTACATTTGAAGGAGATACACTTCCAATACAAGAATCTATTTTCCCAGGTGGAGCAGAAGGTGAAATTGTTTTAAGTGCTGCAAATCCTGGCCAGATTGATTATGTTAAGATGACTAAAATGGGTGATAACTATTTTGGTGCTGCTACAGCAAGAATTTTAGGTGGAGAAGGTAGTGGTGCTACTGGTAGCCCTATAGTACAAACAATTACTGGTCTTTCTTTAATGAATGGTGGTAGAGAATATGCAACTCCACCAACTCTTATATTTGAAGGTGGTGGTGGACAAGGTGCTGAAGGTGCTGCTTCGGTTGATACATTAGGACAAGTTAAAAATATTTCTATAGTTGATTCTGGTGAATATTATGAAGAACCTCCTTATATTCTAATTACTGGTGGTGGAGGTATAGGGGCAAAAGCAGAAGCAAGAATCGCTCAAGGTTCTATTAGTGAAATAATAGTTACAGACCCTGGTAGTGGATATGTTAATCCACCATCAGTTATATTCACCAAACTTGTTAATCTTAAGCGTAAAACTAGAGCAAGACAGGCATATAATTCAGGTGCTAATTACCTTACAGGTCTTGTTAAAGATGTTGCTCCTGCAGATACAACAATATATGTTGATTCTACAGATGCGTATCCTGGTTCTGGTACAATCATTCTTAATAAGGAAACTATAGCTTATACCAATAAGGCTGCAGGTAAATTTTCTGGATTAACTAGAGGTGTAAACTTTAATTATGACCAAAGAGTTATTCTTGATATCGGACAGAACAATCCTGATGGTTCATCAGCATATGAATTTAATGTCGGTGACAGAGTTATTAGAAAGGTTGAGAATGCTAGTAATAAGATTGCTAAAGTTTATGACTTTAATAAATTTACAAGAGAACTTTTAGTTACATTTGAAGTTGATGAATTGGCATTTATTGATGGTGGTAGACCATCTACTGAAGATGCAATCGTTCAATTTGATGCAGGTGTTGCCAATAGTGCTACTGGTGGATTTAATCCCCACGTTCTATTAGATGATCTTGGAGGACCAGGTATTGTTACCTTGACGGTTCCTATCGGTCTTATGATAGATAAGAAGTTTGAAGATAATGATGAATTAGATGGTGCTGGAGATGGTATTATTGATTTGGTTAATACTAGTACAACATTTGAAAATCAAATTAATCTTGATGGTGGTATTTACAGTTCGTTATATGGTATTGAAGAAACACTTGGTGGTCAAAACACAACCTTATTCCAAGTTGGTGACCAGATTAAAGATGCTGCTATTCCGTTTAAATACGCAACTATTAGTGCAGCAGGAACATTGACTGATGGTGTAGAACATGAGGCACTTGTTAATCTATACCTAGATCCATCAGTGGGTAATGGTCTATCATTTGGTGTTAATGAGATTGTTACTGGTTCTGTTTCTGGCGTTAGAGGAACAGTTGTTTCTTGGAATCCAGTAGATTCTATTTTACAACTTAAAGATATTGTTCCGTATAATACGGGTGATGTTAATAAAGGCGTGAACGGTTACTTATATGAATTTTCATACAATACAACTGTAATAGATTTTGTTATGCAGAATCCAGGAACTAACTATACTGCTGCACCAACACTAGTTGTTGAAGACATCGGAGATATAACAGCAACTGGTATTGTTAATATGACAACTGCTGGTGACCAAGTAAAGGATATTACTCTCACTAGTGGTGGATTTGGAATAGTACAAAGTGTTGATGGGTTCTATGCCCTTCATCCAACAGTACAGTTTACTAATGCTGCAGGAGATACTACTGGAGCTGGTGCATCTGCACAAGCAATATTGGGTGGTGAAAATGCATCTGGTAATAGTGGAGCAAATTATAGAATCAAACGAATCGAGTATTCAACAACAGTTCGTTCCAAATAGACATAAATAAACAAGAGGACAATAGTCACTAGGAAATGGCAGCTCTATTAACTGATCAATTTAGGATTTTTTCGGCATTAAAATTTATTAAGGCTCTCGAAGGTCCAGACGCAACCCAAAGCGATACAGCTGCAGGTGCAACACGAGATCGTGTTTATCTTTTTATAGGTAGACCGCAAACGTGGGATAATGAAAACTCGCCTCCACAGGCAGTCGATTCATTCTCCGAATTTTCGGGTTCTTACGATGACATGATATCGTTGAAGAGAGTCCTCGCTTCTGATACTGTTCAAGTCTCTCGTAGAATTGACTGGGTTTCTCCAGAACAAACTACTGGTGGTCTAGGTTTCACCTATGACATGTATAGACATGACTATTCTCCAAGTAAAACTGCTGCTTCTGGTGCTACTAAACTATATGACTCTGACTTTTACGTTGTAAACTCTCAGTATCAAGTTTATAAGTGCATCTATAACGGTACTTCTCCTAGCGATCCTAACGGAAAACCTTCTACTGTTGAACCTACTGGTACTTCTACCTCTATTGTTACGACTGGTGATGGTTACAGATGGAAGTATATGTATACTATCCCTGTTGCTTCCGTCCTTAAGTTCTTCTCGAACGACTATATGCCTGTGTTCACCAATGATGCAGTGAAGACAAATGCTGTTGAAGGTGAAGTTGATACTGTAGTTATTAATGCTGCAGGTACAGGTTACAACAACGGTACTTACGATAATGTTTCTATTAACGGTGACGGTACTGGCGGTAGGGTCTCTATTGTTGTCGATGGAGGTAAAATTATTTCTGCTACTGTTACTAGTGGTGGTACTGGATATACCTTTGGTAAAATTTCTGTTGACAATATTACTGGTATTGGTACTGGTCAAGGTGGTCAAGTCGATGTAATCATTCCACCTCCAGGTGGTCATGGTTCTGACACTGTTATCGAACTTGGTGCATTCCGAGTTATGATTAACGCTAAACTCTCATACGATGAGGGTGCTGGTGACTTCCCAGTTGATAACGACTATCGTCGTATTGGATTAATATCTAATCCTCTTAAGTTTGGTACAACTGAGTTGATATCAGACCTTACAGTTTCTGCTACTAAAGCAGTTATATTTTCTCCAACATTCCAAGGTAACTATGTCCCTGACGAAATTATCACTCAAACTAGAGTTGTTGGTGGTACAAACGTTACTGCACGTGGAAGGGTTATATCCTGGAATGCCACAACGAAAGTCTTGAAATATTATCAAAATGAAATTGATGGTATCTTCCCAGAAGTTACTGGTACACAGAATGAGTTTGATGGATCTAACGTTATAAGTGGTGCAACTTCAGGTGCAGCTGGGCAACCAGATGTAAACTTCCCTGCTGTTCCAAACTCTTCTTCTAGAACTATTAACAACACTGAATACGATTTAGGTATGAGATTTAATTCTGGATATGCTAAACCAGAGATTAAGTCAAATAGCGGTCAGGTTGTTTACATAGATAATAGGAGAGCAATCAGTCGTGCAAACGACCAAGTAGAAGACATTAAAATCGTAATCGAGTTCTAAACGAATGGCACAAAATACTAATTTAAACGTAACACCGTATTACGACGACTTTGATAAAAGTAAGAACTTTTATCGAGTGCTGTTCCGACCTGGATTCCCTATACAGGCAAGAGAACTTACGACTTCTCAATCGATTATGCAAAATCAGATTGAGAATATGGGGTCGTACAATTTTAAAGATGGTGCGATGGTCATACCTGGCCAGATTGGTTATGACAAATCAGTTGATTGTATATTGCTCCAAGAAAGTTTCTTAGGTGCTGACGTAGAATCATACCGTAGTCAACTTGATGGTAAAATAATTACAGGTTTAACCTCTGGTGTTAAAGCACAAGTACTTTATAGTATATCTGCAACAGAGTCTGAGAAAGGTTATATTACAATATATCTAAAGTATATTGAATCTGGTGGTACAGCAAATAACCAAACTACTTTCTCAAATAACGAACAATTAGTCACTGAATCTGACATTACCTTTGGTAGTACTTTGATTGAGGTTGGTTCTCCATTCGCACAACTTCTACCTACTGCTTCAATTTTAAAGGGTTCTGTTGCTTATGTGCAACCTGGTGTTTATTTCATCAGAGGATTCTTTGTTGACGTACCCTATCAGTATATACTTCTTGATCAATATGGAACCTCTCCAAAATATAGAATCGGACTCGAAATACTTGAGTCAATTGTTACCCCAGAAGATGACCTTAGCCTCAATGATAACGCTGCAGGAACATCTAATTATGCTGCTCCTGGTTCTCACAGGTTCAGAATAACAACCAACTTAATTAAGAAATTACTTACAGATGATGCTGATAAAGACTTCATCGAATTACTTCGTATTAACGGTGATAAGATTGAAAAACTTGTTGACCGTACTGCTTTTGGTGAGTTAGAAAAATCATTAGCATTAAGAACATATGAAGAATCTGGAGACTATGTTGTACAAGACTTCCAGATCTCTATGAGAGATAACCTAAATGATGGGTTTAATAATGGTGTGTATACTGCTGGAGAAACAACCAGTAGTGGATTTACTGCATCCGAGAATTTATATTCTATTGAGATAGGTCCAGGAACTGCATATGTTAGGGGTTATAGAATTAAAACTATGGCTCCAACTTATATTGATTTGGAGAAGCCTAGAGATACAAATTCACAACAGAATACTAATATAGGATTTACATTAGGTAACTATTCACACATTAGTAATCTTTATGGATTCCCTAATGTTTCTGGTTCTACTATTAGTAATGCATACCAAACTGTAGAATTGCATGACGAATTTACAGCAACTCCTGGTGATGCTCAAGGTAATATAATTGGTTATGCTAGAATTTCTTCATGTGAATTTGTAACCGATCCTAATAGTACATTTGGTGATGCTGACGATAGATATAAGTTAAATCTATTTGATATACAGATGATCACTGTAGTTCAAATAGGTTCATCTAAAACTGTTCCTCAAGGTTCTATAGTTACTGGTTTAACTACAGGTGCTAAAGGGTACATTATTGCTTCTACTACTAGTGCTCATTTACAATTGTATCAAGTAGAAGGTACTTTCCAAAAAGGAGAATCATTACTTCTTGATGGTGAATTGTTAGATACAATTAGTAATACACATGTATATCAATACTCTGATTCAAGACAATTAGTTTCTAGAGATGAGAATACTCAAGCAATAGAATTTACAACAGATCTAAGATTAGAAGATGTTAAGATTGTTCAGGGTGCAACATTCACTTATGATGCTACTGGTGGTTCTGAAAAGATTACAGGTTTACAATCAAACTTTGCTGCTGACCTAAGACCAGGAGATAGAATATACTTCTCTGCAACACAATATGTTACTGTTGATTTCATTACACCAGCAGCTTTAGGTTCTGGTAATACATTAACTATTTTTGATTACTCAGCACAAACAGTTAATGTAACACCTCCAGGTTCTAACTATCCTAGTGCAGGTACATATACAACTCTAATTCGTTATAGATCTAAACTGAATGAGACTCTAGATTCATCTCTATTGAGTCAAATGCCTAAGCCATACATTAAGAGTATCTCTGATGAATCAATGGTTTGTAGAAGAACATTTGATGCTCAGACTGTTGCGTCTGATTCAGTATCAATTACTCTTCCAGAGAATGAACAGTTTGAAGCAATTACTAATGAGAATTATACATTAACAGTAATGGGTGGTACTAATGGTACTCATCCTATTGGTGATCAACTTCCAATTGATACAGCAAACTCTGGTGCTTTAGGATATACAACATTTACTTCTGCTGATAAAACAACTATCCAGATTGATAACCTAACAAACATTACATCTATTAAAGTAACAGCAACTGTTTCTAAGAACGTGACTGCTAGAAAGACAAAAGCAGCACAACAGATGTTTGTTATGAAAGTCAATAAGACTATCTCTAACAAAGATAAGTTGAATTATGGATTAACATATTCAAACCTTTATGGTACAAGAATTGAAGATAGAGAACTTTCTCTTGGGTTAATGGATGGATATAAGATTCATGCAATATATGAATCTTTAGATGAGAATGATCCTATAGTTCCATCTATTACATTAGTTGAACCAACTTTCTTTGCTACTGGTACTGTAGTTACAGGTAAGACATCCAAAGCAAGAGCAATGGTTGTTGACTTTAATACAAGTACTTTAAAATTAACTATCATATATCTTGATGGTAATTTTGTATCTGGTGAAACAGTTGAAGGTATTGATAGCAACAATCTTGCTATTAGTGGTATTATTAACGATGCTGTTGGATCTATCATTGAAGGTTCAAAGGTAATTACAGACCGTTATGTGTTAGAGAATGGTCAAACTGATTTCTTCTATGGACCTTCTAAGTTAGTAAGAAGAAAGGGTTTTGCAGTTCCAATTAGAAAATTAAAAATTGTATTAGATTATTATAGTCATTCTGCTACTGGAGATTACTTTGGTGGACAGTCTTATTTGAATACAGATTATAAGGATGTAACAATATATGGAGATAAGTTCTTAGCAGATTACTTAGACTTCCGTCCAGGATGTAAGAATCTTTATACAGGAACAGGAACAGTTTCTTCTCCAGCATTTGTAAACTGTTCTACATTTGACTTTAAGTCAAGAGTATTCCCAACTTCGGGTACACCATCTGCTACCTTATTTGATATACCGAAAATTAATAGTAACTTTAAGTGTGATATTGATTGGTATCTAAGAAGGATTGATAAAATTTATATACTACCTAATGGCGAATTCCAGATAATTAAAGGTAAGTCTGCAGAGATTCCTCTTGAGCCAGAAGGTTTACAAGATGGTATGCAATTAGCAGTCTTAAGACACAAGCCTTATGGATTTGAACCTGCTGATGATGTAACTATTATCAAGTCTGATAATAAGAGATTTACTATGAGAGATATTGGGGCTATAGAAAAACGCCTTGGTAGTGTTGAGTATTATACTTCTCTTAATATGTTAGAGACTGATACATTCAACGTTGAGATAACTGATGCCTCTGGTAAGAACCGTTTAAAGAATGGATTCATTGTAGATGACTTTACAGATCATTCTAAGTCTCTTACTAAGTCACAAGACTGGGCTGCTTCTTTAGACTTTACATATGGTCTTTGCCGTCCTTCTCACTATACAACAAACGTTTCTTTGATTGTTAATGACTCATTATCTCAGAACTATAGGAAGACTGGTCCTATCATAACATTACCTTATGAAGAGGAAGCATTAATTATACAACCATATGCTTCAAGAGTTGAGAATGTAAACCCATTTAACGTCTTTGCTTATATTGGACGTGTTGATTTAACTCCAGCATCTGATGATTGGGTTGAAACAAACAGAGTTCCACAAAATATACAGAACTTAGAAGGTGATTTTGAGGCCACTGCTGCTAGCTTTAACGTTGACCAAAATGGTTTTGCTCCAACACAATGGGGTAGTTGGCAGACTACTTGGACTGGAGAACAGACAACAAGAACAGGACGTTGGAATTCAGGACAACCTAACAGAATGCCAGGTGGTTGGGGTCGTGCTGTTATGGAAGGCATACGTGTCGAATCTGTAACTAATCAAACTAGATCTGGTATCAGAACAAGAGTTGTTCCAAGAATTGATAGAGTTAGTGCTGGTGATTCAGTTCTTTCATCCACATCTATTCCTTGGATTCGTTCTAGGAACATTGATTGTAATGTTGTTCGTATGAAGCCTAGAACATCATTCTTCGCATTCTTTGATGGACAGAGGGTTGATGCTTATTTAACACCTAAGATTATTGAGGTTATTAAGGATTCTACTACCGACTCTAGAACAAACTCTACACCATTTGTTGAAGGTGAAACTGTAACTGGTTTAACTAGTGGATGTAAGTTACAAGTTGCTGCACCTAATGATTACTTCACATATAATCCTTATGATGATACGGAACTTCCATCATCATATGCTTCAACAACTAACTTTATTAACATCAATACCACTTCTCTTGCTGCTCAAGCTGTAGGTGAATACTTTGGTAACGTTCAAGTTGGAGAAGTGCTACAAGGTGCTTCAGGTGCTAGAGCAGTTGTTAAAGACCGTAGATGTATTTCTGATAGAAGAGGGCAGTATAGAGCGTCATTGTTTATACCTGATGCTGGTATTAATACCAACCCTCGTTGGTCTACTGGTACAAGGCTATTAAGATTTACCACTAATGAAAATGATTCTAGACTTCCAGGAACTGTAGATTCTGCCGCACAAGTAGAATACAGGGCAACTGGTTCTTTGAATACAGTTCAAGAAGTTATTCTCTCTATTAGAAATGCAGAGGTTACTCAAGATACTCAAACTCAAAGTCAGAGTATTACTACAACTATTAGGGATGAGACTCGTCAGGTTGGTTGGTGGGATCCACTAGCACAATCATTCTTGGTTGATGAAGAAGGTGGTACATTTATCACTTCAGTTGATATCTACTTTGCTACTAAGGATGTTAATATTCCTATCTCTATGCAAGTTAGAACTATGGAGAATGGATATCCCACAACTACGATTCTTCCTTTCTCTGATACAACACTAACTCCAGAACAAGTACAGATCTCTGAGACAGGTGCTGTTGCAACTAGATTTACATTTAGAGCTCCAGTTTATATTCCTCAATCTCAAGAACATTGTTTTGTTCTATTCTCAGATTCTAATACATATAAAGTTTGGATTTCTAGAATGGGTGAATTGGATATTACTGGAGACAGAACTATATCTGAACAGCCTTATGCTGGTGTTCTATTCAAGTCACAGAACGCAACAACGTGGACTGCTGACCAATACGAAGATATGAAGTTCATTGTTAACAGAGCAGTATTTGATACATCTGTTGCTTCTAGAGTTACTCTAAATAATGCTCCATTGGATAGAGGTAATAGAGGTAAGATTATATTACAACCTGATGGAATTCAAACATTCCAACCTGAATTGCAGTTGGTGATGAACTCAACTACATTACCATTTAGTGCTGGTGCTCGTGTTTATCAAAAGACAACATTAGCAGAAGGTACTATTAAGACAGTTGCTTCTAGTGCTGGAGGTGTACTTTTAACAATTAATGATATCTCAGGATCATGGTCTTCTGGGTCTAACACTGGTGGTGTTATTTCTAATAGATTAGTTTCATCTAAGACACTTGCTACTATGACGGTAACAGGTGCATCTGGTGACTTTACTGTTGGTGAAACAATTACTGGTAACTCTGCAACAACTCCTACTGCTGAAGTTGTTACTTGGACTCCAGGAAGTAACACACTAACTTTAAAATATGTTTCTACTGACTATACAGCATCTACTGAAACTATCACAGGTGGTACATCATCTGTAACTGCAACAGTTAATGCCATAACTTATAGTGGTGACGTAATTGAGACAGGTGCTGTTAGTGATGCATATCCTTCAACATCTCCAACATATACAAGTTCACAAAGAAGAATTAAAGTATTCCATTCAAATCATGGAATGCATGACAATGATAACAATGTAACTCTTACTGGTATTACTTCTGAAGTATCTACAACATACTTAACATCATCTATATCTGCTGCTGATACAAGTATTCAGGTTAATGATGGTACTGCATTCCACACAACCATTAATGGTGGTACTGTTGGAACAGCAAACGTTGGTTATGTTAAGATAGACGATGAGATTATATCATACTCTGCTGTTAGTGGTGATGGTAAAACTATTACTGCTTATGAAAGAGGTGTAGATGGAACTACTGCTGTTACTCATACTGATGATAGTGTAGTAGAGTGTTATAATCTAGATGGTATACCATTGACAGAATTGAATAAAACTCATGTTGCTATTATGGCACCATCATTAGATTCTTATGAATTGACAACAACTTCAATTGCTAAGTTGGGTATTAAGTCTGGTGGTAATTCTATTGAGGCATCTCAGAATATTCAGTATGAAGTTTTGACACCACAAGTTCAAAAACTAATACTACCTAAGACTTCAATAGATGGTACTGTTAATACTATTAGTGGAACATCTATTAACGATGGTGTTTCATTAGCACAGAATTCATTCTCGAATACAGGTGAGTTCTTTGATGTAGTATTGAATGACTATAATGAGTTCTTAGCTCCACAATTGATTTGTTCACAGATTAATGAATCTGCTGAGTTATCAGGTTCTAAGTCATTCCGACTAGATCTAACACTTAAGAGTGAGAAAGAAAATGTATCACCTATAATTGATACAGATAGGATGTCTGTAATTCTAACATCTAATAGAATTAACAGTCCATCTAATATAAATTCTGCTTTGTTACCAGTTGGTGACGAACATGAAGCGGTTTATATTACTAGAATTGCTACTCTTTCAAATCCTTCTGGTGCTATTAAACTAATGTTTAGTGCTACCCGACCACCTGATACACATATCAAGCCTCTATATAGAGTGCTACCTGCAGGTTCAACTGATAACATAGAGACTCTAGGATGGGAATTCTTCCCTACTGGTGGTGATTCAGTAATTCCAGCAACTACCGATGAGGAAGTTTATAGGGATTACGCTTATGAAATGAGTGGATTAGACTTTACACAGTATCAAATTAAGATATTGTTTGTATCTCAAAACCAAGCTAGCATACCTAAGATAATGGATCTAAGAGCAATCGCTCTTGCTGTATAATGGGGTACTTACCTATTAAAGATAAAGATGGGTGGTGGAAAGACACCACCTCTGGATGTATTGAGTCTACTGATAAGCATGCTTATGATAAGTATATGAAAACTTATTATGCTGATCAGAGGGAAAAGGGTGAGCAGATAGCTTTACAAAATGAGGTTTCTGAGTTAAAATCAGAAATGAGTGAAATAAAAACACTTTTACTAACGTTAGTCCAAGACAAAAAATGACAGATGATGCAACAGCACCTGTAGAAAAGGTGTCCCAAGAAGCGATGCTGGCACAGTTCCAAGAACGGTTTAATAAAACTGTTAAAGAGAACGAAGAATTAGCAAAAAAGATTAAAGAAAATGAAATCATAGCACTTAAGCTTCAAGGTGCTATAGAAGCACTTCAGTACTATCAAGAATCTCCTCCAGAGGAAGAAACAACGGTAGATAACCTAACAACTGAAGAATAATGAAAGGGGGATTAAGTTCCCCCTTTTTAATGACATAAATAACTTGGAAGCATGTTTTATAGAGTTGTTCCAATAAAATGGCAAATAGAATACAGTTAAGACGAGGTGGTGCTCAGGAATGGGCAAACTCAAACCCTACATTGGCACAAGGTGAATTAGGGATAGAATTAGACACTGGCCGATTTAAAATTGGTGATGGTGTTTCAGCATGGAACTCTTTGAGATATGAGAGACCAGTTGAATCGACATCCAATACCGCAAATACGTTAGTACAAAGAGACGCAGACGGAAATTTCGCTGCAGCAACAATTACATCAACTCTAATTGGTAATGCTTCTACTGCTACAAGACTTGCTTCAACACGTCAAATTCAACTTTCGGATGATGTTCAAGGATCTGGTGTCTTTGATGGTTCTTCTAACTTAAACTTAGTAACATCATTAGAATTAGTTACAACTCTACCTCATTATGACGGTACATCAACATCTACAGGAACTTATACTAAGGTAACTGTAGATGCTAAAGGTAGAGTTTCAAATGCTTCAACACCAACAACTCTTGCTGCATATGGTCTAGATGGTACAGTAGAAGGTTCTTCTGCTATGCCTTATGATGGTGATCTTGCTGCAGTTGCTGGAATTACTACAACTGGATTGATTGCTAGAACTTCTGCCAATGTGATGGCAACTAGAACTCTTCAGGGTAGTACTTCAAGAATCGCTATTACAGATGGTAGTGGTATAAGTGGAAACCCAACAATTGATTTAATAACTACTGCCGTAACTCCTGCTGATTATAATACAGCATCACTTACCTCAGTAGCTGGTTCACAAACAGTTAACACAACCACTTATACGGTTGATGATTATGGTAGATTAACAGCATCTGCTGATGCTCCTATTGCTACAGCAGTAGAAGGAACTGAAGCACTAGCATATAATGCTGCTACTGTCTATGTTCGTGATGATAAAATTACTAATGGTGGTAATCTCTATCAAGCACTATTAGGAATTGCTGCTGGAGAAGCAGCACCTACACACACTGATGCTACTGATGCTGGATCTTGGAGATACTTAGCTGCTGTTAATACAAAGCAGAAAGGACTCGCATCATTTGCACAAGAAGATTTTGATGTTGCAGCAACAGGTCATGTTACTATTGCTGCCAATTCTGTTGACAATAGTCAATTACAAAATAAACGTATCGGTTTTGCTGATGGAAATTCAGTAGAGAACTTTGATTTAGATCAAGAACTCACAGCAACAACTGGTTATAGAGGTTTCAATTATTTAAACTATGTTAAAGTTAACGATACTTCAGGGAATCTTTTATTCGGTGCTAATAATACTGGTGACAGTAGTGCTGGAGAGGTTGATATCAATGTAAGAACTTACATTTCAGATCCTGACATTACCCTTGATGGGACGGTTGCACAAACTATAGACAAGACTGGTGATGGTAATTTAACTATACAGTCCACACAAAGTTCTGCATCTAATAGAACAGTAAGTATTTTTGCAACTAACTTAGGTTCTGGTGAAAGTCATGTAATCATTGGTGCAGAAGATAAAGTTACTATTTCTGCTAATGATGCTAATGGTAAAGTTCATGTAGAGGACTTAAGGTTCCAAGCTAATTATTTGGGTGGTACTGGTGATATATTAATTGACCCTAATGATGATAGGGATATTACTGGACTGGTAACTATACGAGGAAACTTACAAGTAGATGGAACGACTACAACAGTTAATTCAACAGTTACTACGTTGGATGATCCTATTATCACTCTTGGTGGTGATACTGCTCCAGCGTCAGATGACAGTAAAGATAGGGGAGTTGAATTCAGATATTACGACGCTTCGGCAAAGGTTGGATTCTTTGGTTACGACGATTCAGCCAACGATCTTGGAGGACATTCAGGAGCGTTTACATTCCTCTACGATGCCACAAATACCTCCGAAGTATTCGCTGGAACAGATGCAGGGATCATCGCTGGTAACTTAAGTCTAACAACTAATACTAACTCAACCTCAAATACTACTGGAGACTTAGTAGTAGCAGGTGGTGCTGGTATAGGTGATGATGTTAATATCGGTGGTTCGGTAGATATAGATACAAACTTTGTTACTCATGGTACAGGTCGTTTTAATGACAGTCTTACTATTCAAGGTGCATCTAAGACACTTCAATTAAACAATGGTAGTGGAACTACTAGAGTAGAACTACAATCAACAACTGGTAATGCATCATTCTATGGTGTTGTTGATATAACTAACAACCTTAATATTAATTCTAACAAGTTTAATGTTGTAGCAGCATCTGGTAACACTGCTATTGCTGGTACTTTAGATGTATCTGATGCTACTACTATTAAAGCAGATGGTAAGTTCTTCAAGATTCAAACTGCTGCTGGAGTAGATAAGTTTACAGTTGATACAGATAATGGTGATACTAACAGTGAAGGTAAATTAAATGTTGCTGACCTAGTTCATCTTGAATCTACAGACAATCCTAATATCGTATCTGGTGCTCCACATACAATTGGGTCTGCTGATTATGGTGCATTGAGAGTAGATGGTGGTGGATACTTTGATAAGGATGTTCTCTTTAATGGTGACTTATATCTTAACGGTGACTTTAACCAGCAAGAAGACGCAACTGAGAACTACGGTTTAAGGAACTATCTATCTGTCAGATACAAACTTCGTACTGGTTCTGTTGGTGCATATACTCCAAGTTACTCAAACCATAACACTTCTAACTTAAGAGTCTATGGTGGTGCTGGTGTTAATACAACACTACATGTTGGTGGTACTGGATCTGGTGAAGGTCTATTCGTTGGTAAGAAAGCATCTGGAGACACAGTTAAGTTTAGTGTTTTAGGTGCTACAGGTAATACAGATATTCAAGGTACACTTGACGTTGCTGGTAATACAGAAATTAATGGTACTCTTGATGTTGATGCAGACTTTGCAGTTCGTTCTGGTACAACTGATAAGTTTACTATTGCTTCTGCTACTGGTAATGCAGTAAATGAGGGAGAACTAAATGTAAAAGGTGCAGTTGATTTTGATACTACACTTAATGTTGATGGTGCAGCAACCTTTGGTGATGATGTAACGTTCCAAGATAACAATAAGATATTCAAAATCAAGAATGGTTTTGGTTCAGATTGCTTTACTGTTGATTATGATTATGGTGACACTACCATAATGAGAGACTTGACTGTAGGTTCTGTAGGTAATAGAACTACTACAGAGTTTATAGGTCGTGTATTAATTGGTGGTAATCTAACTAACGACTATTTCCAAGTTAATGATACAAGTGGAAATATGGCATTCTATGTCAATATGAATGACAAGAATGCAACGTTGACAGGAAATACAACTTGTAGTGGTGGATTAGGAGTTGGTACTTCATTTACTTGTAGTCCAGTAGCAAACTTTGATAACACTACACAACAAGACATATCAGGTTCCTTCAGCATGGATGGTGCTGTAAGACTTGATGGTGGTCTTGGTGTTACTAAGCAAACTGCTTTTGGTGGTGATGTAAGATGTTATGCAGATCTTATAGTAACTCAGAATTGTGATTTTAATGGTGATGCTGATATTGCTGGTATAACAAATATTAGTAGTACTCAGGATGCTGCTGCATTAAATTCTTCATCTTGTGCTCTTAGATCTCAAGGTGGTTTAACTGTTCAGAAGAAGACTTGGATTGGTGGAGACTTTACAGTTTACGATTCAGGTAATGGAAGAAATGCATTTAAGGTAACTAATAGTAGTGGTGATGGAGTATTCCATAATGACCTTACTGTTGGTGGTAACCTAATAGTTAATGGTTCAACTACTACTGTCAATTCTACAGTAACAACTCTAGATGACCCTATCATAACTCTTGGTGGAGACACTGCACCTTCAAGTGATGATGCTAAAGATCGTGGTGTTGAGTTCCGCTATTATGATAGTTCTGCTAAGATTGGTTTCTTTGGATTTGATAACTCATCAAACCAGTTCGCATTCTTAACAGACGCAACAAATAATTCTGAAGTACACGCTGGTACAGACGGTGCTCTTAGAGCTGGTTCTTTAAATCTTACTGGTGCTGGTACTGCCCTTGATGTAGATAACAATGTAAACATTGACGGTACTCTAACAGTAGATGGTCAAGGTACTTTCCAAGTTGCTGATGGTACTGCTCCATTTGTTATTACATCTACAACAAAAGTCAATAACCTAAACGTTGACCGTTTAGATAATATGACAACTGCAAGTGCTAATACAGCATCTACAGTTGTTAATCGTGATGGATCTGGAGACTTTGCTGCTAATCAAATTACTGCTGCTAGTGCTGCTGGTGCTGGTGCTGGATTCTTAGGTAACGCAACTTCTGCTGATGCATTTAAAACTGCACGTAACGTAGCAGTTGCTGGTGTTGTTTCTGGTACAGTATCGTTTGACGGTTCTGCTGATGTAAGTATTACAACAACATTCGTTGATAGTGATATCACTGCTCTTGCTGCACAGTCTGGAACAGGTTATGTTGTAAGAACAGGTACTGGTACATATGCTCAACGTACCCTACAGGCGACAGCATCGTCTGGAATCACTCTTACCAATGCTGATGGTGTATCAGGTGATACAACGATTAACGTCGCTTCAGCGTCCACTAACGCATCAAACAACCTTGTCCTACGTGACGGTTCTGGTAACTTTGCTGCTAATGTAATTACAGCATCACTCACAGGAGATGTTACAGGTAACTTAGTTGCTACAACTTCTACTACTAAAGATTTAAATCCTGCTGCTGATAGTACATATGACTTAGGTACTACTTCAGTTAGATGGCAAGGCATATATGCAGATGCTGCAAACATAACTGCTATTACTGGAGACCTTACAGGTACAGCAGACATAGCAACAACAGTTACAGTTGCTGATGAGCAGACAGATACAACTTGCAACATACTGTTCGCAACAGATGCAACTGGTAATCTAGGAGTTAAGAGTAGGTCTACTTTCCTCTTTAATGCTGCTAACGGAAGAGTAACTGCACCTAGTTTTGGTGGTGCATTTATTGGTAATGCTGATACAGCAACAAAATTCTATTCATCTAAGACAATCGGTGGTGTTGCATTCGATGGTTCGGCAAATATAGATCTTGCTGGTGTTAACATTGCTGGTACTCAGAATACATCTGGTAATGCTGCTACTGCTACTGCCTTGGCTGCTTCAGTCAACATTGGTGGAGTTGCATTTGATGGTACTGCATCAATCAGTCTTCCAGGTGTTAATACAGGAGGTAACCAAGATACTTCAGGTAATGCTGCTTCTGCAACACAGGCAACTAACCTTAATAATCATAATACTGCTGCTCTTGCAGAAGGTACAAACCTTTACTACACAGAGGCAAGAGTACAGGCAAAACTTGATAATGCTTTTGAACAACTTAGTGCAATGCTTAACAACCTTGCAACTTCAACTACATTAGTACTGAATCTATCTGGAGACCCAACACCAGGTTCTGTTACAACTATTGGTTCTATTACTGCTAGTGGTCTTGGAGGATTCTCCAATGCATCTGGAGTTGCAACCTCTGGTGGTACTGGTTCTGGATTAACTGTTAATACTACTGTTGATGGAAACGGTGCTATTACAGGTCTTGCACTTAATGCTGCTGGTAGTGACTACTTAATTTCTGACACACTAACAATAACCAACCCAAATCTAGGTGGTGTTTCTGCTCTTAACTTGGGTACATTGGCTGGTGGTACTGGATACACTACAGCAACTGGTGTTGCTACATCATCATCTGGTTCAGGAACAGGTGCTACACTTAACATCACAGCATCTGGTGGGGCAATCATTAACGTCTCTGTTAATAATGCTGGTTCTGGATATGCTATTGGTGAGACATTAACCATTACTAATGCTAACGCAACTGGTATTAAGACTCTTGGTTCTATTGCTACTGCTGGTACAGGTTATTCTGCTGGAAGTGGAATTGCAACAGCAGGTTCTAATACATCTGCAACAGTAGATATCACAGTTGATGGTAACGGTGCTGTAACTGGAGTAACAGTTAATGATGATGGTACTGGTTATGCTGCTTCTGATACAGTTACTATTGTTAATGCAAATGCAACTGGAGTTAATACTCTTGGTTCTATCAGTGCTGCTGGTACTGGATATACTGAGGGTACATTCAACAACGTTGCTACAACCTCATCTGGTTCTGGTACAGGATTGACACTTAACATCACTGCTGATGCAAGTGGAAATGTTACTGCTGTTGCAGTTAACACTGATGGTTCTGGTTATGCAAACTCCGAAGTTATAACTATTGTAGGTGGTAATGGTGATGCACAGACTTCTGTATCTGCTATACATGGTAACAGTTGCACAATTCCAGTATCAGCCATCCACGGTAATGGTTCTTCATTGAACACTGCTGCAGTATTTGTTAATGCAACCTTCACACTATCTGACATCGCAACGATGGAAGTGGGTGCAACCGTTACAGGTGGTACTTCAGGTTCAACAGGAGTTATCACTGCTCTAGGTGCTACTTCAGTTACCGTTGATAATGTTGATGGATTCTTCAAGAAGGGAGAAACCGTTGGTGCTAATGATGTTACTAACTTGACTATCCAATCATTCGCTTAAAGATAAATGTCAGCTACAAGACCAGCCACTAAAACTGAGATAAAAAATTATGCTCTACGTAGGTTAGGATATCCTACGATAGACATCAACGTTGCTACTGAACAATTGGATGATCTAATTGAAGAAGCAATTGATTACTATCAGGAATATCATTATAACGGAAGTTATAAGACGTTCATGAGAGTTGAAGTTACACAGGCTATGTTGGATGCAGGACGGGGATTTACTCAGGAAGGTTCTGGTCCTTGGTATGGTGCAGATAATTATATTGACACACCTCCAGGTATGTTAAACATTAATCATGTGTATACCAATATTGGTATGTCGAAAATGTCTAGTGGTAATATATTCAATATTAAATATCAACTCTTCTTGAATGATATTCATAATATGACACATGGTCGTATCTTACATTACTTTATGACTTCACAATATCTTGAAACTTTAGATTGGATAACTAATTCTCAAGCAAATCGTAGAGTGAAATGGAATGAATTGCAAGGTAGACTTTATATGGACTTTGATTGGAAAGATATGGCAGTAGGTGATTATATTATGGTTGATTGTAATATGCGTCAAGACCCAGAAACTTATACTTCCATGTATAATGATAACTGGTTGAAGGATTATGTGGAATCATTATTCCAACAACAGTGGGGTCGCAATTTAAGTAAGTATGATGGCATTCAAATGCTAGGTGGTGTTACACTCAATGGTCGTCAGATACTTGAGGATGCATCTACTTTTAAAACAGATCTTGAAAAAGAACTGCGTGATCGTTATGAATTACCACCTATGGATTTAGTCGGTTGATATGACATATTCCAATACACCAGCACAAGATTACGTTCAGTCGGACTATAGTAATGCTGGAAGATTAAAGATTAACGGTTCTGCTCAAGAGCAGAAGTTCATGGAAAACCTAGTTGTAGAGAGCATTGAAATTTACGGGCAAGATATTTACTACGTGCCGAGAACTATTGTCAACCGTGATAACGTCTTCGGAGAGGACTCTGATGGCAAATTTGAAAGTGCCAAAGCGATTCGAGCCTATGTCAATAATGTTGAAGGATGGGAAGGACAAGGCGAGCTTCTTACGAAGTTTGGAATCCGCATCGAGGATAAGACAACGTTTATATTCTCCCGTGAAAAATTTAAAGAAAAGGTTGATGACTCGACTGTACTCAATGTCGAAGGAAGACCCAACGAAGGGGATTTAATTTGGTTCCCTATAACTAGACATCTATTTGAAATTAAGTTTGTAGAAGTCGAACGTCCTTTCTATCAGTTAGGTAAAGGATATGTTTGGGAATGTCAGTGCGAACTCTTCGAGTACAGCGATGAGGAGATTGATACTGGTCTTGCAGAACTAGATGCTGTAGAGACTGCCTTTGCTAATGCCATTACAGTTGGTTTAGTTGCTGGTGGTACAGGAGACTTCACAGTTGGTGAAACTGTAACTGGAGGTAGTTCTAATGTAACTGCTGAAGTTAAGTCTTGGGATTCTGGTACTAGAACACTTATTGTTATTAATAGATCTGGGACGTTTACTGTTCCAGAAACAATTACAGGTGGTTCATCGGGTGCTTCTTGGACAACGGCTACATATAATACAATAGATAATAAAAATATCGAGTACGATCAAAATAATGAGTTTGAGACTGCTGATAATGATATTATAGACTTCTCCGAATCAAATCCATTCGGAACAGTCGGAAGCTCAACTGATGTATCAATCTAATGTTAGGAACTTATTCATACAATGAAATCTTTCGTAAGACTATCGTGGCTTTCGGAACATTGTTTAACAATATTGAAATTCGTCGTTCTGATGAAGTGATGAAAGTGCCTTTGGCATATGGTCCGAAACAGAAATTTTTAGCAAGGTTAGATCAAAATCCAGACCCTACTAATAAGAGGGTGCAAATAACACTTCCTAGATTATCTTTTGAGATTAATAGTATAGGTTACGATGCTACCAGAAAGGTATCACCTACACAAAAAATTAAATTTAAAAAAGACACAGATGAAAACAAAAATGCTTTTATGCCTGTGCCTTATAATATTGGATTTGAATTGGCAATTATATCAAAGAACCAAGATGACGGATTACAAATCATTGAACAGATTCTTCCGTACTTTCAACCTCATTATAATCTCTCAGTTAAACTTCAAACCACAATAGGAGAAACTAAAGATGTTCCTATAGTTTTACAGAACATAGATTATGAGGATGATTACGAAGGAGATTTTGCAAATCGTAGAGCAATTATATACACTCTAACATTTACTGCAAAGACATACCTATACGGACCTATTACAGATTCCAAGGTTATCAAGAAAGCTATTACAGATACTTACAGTACCACCAATACAACATCAGCACCAAGAGAGAAGAGATACACTGTTACTCCTACTGCATTGACAGATCAGGATGGAATAGGAGTTACTACTCTTACTGCTGCAATGGATGTTAACGATGGAATTATATCTGTTGCTAGTGTATCATCCTTTGTACAAGGAGATGATATTCAGATTGGTACTGAGGTTATGCATATCAATAGAATCGTTGGTAGTACATTACATGTTGGTAGAGGATGGAATGGTTCATCTATTGTTGGACATGCAAATGGTGCAGGTATTCTGAAGATAGATGAAGATGATGCAGCACTACTAGATTCAAGTGATGACTTTGGATTTGGTGAGATATACTCTGAATACACAGATCAGAAGAAACGCAATCCTATTAGTGGTAATGATGAGGCAATTTGATTATGAGTTTTGATGGACTTAAAAAAGCTTTTGGTGAAGAACCATCAGAACTTAAACAGCATGTAGAAGAAACCAAAGCACTTAAGAAAAGTGAAACTCCTGATATACAACAGGATTATGAAATGTCTCGTGCTCAACTACATATGCTAGTAATGAAAGGTCAGGAGGCAGTGGATGGTATACTTGATGTGGCACGAGCGTCAGATCATCCTCGTGCTTATGAAGTTGCTGCAACGACAATTAAAGCAGTCGGAGATGTAACAGATAAGTTGATAGATCTCCAAGGGAAAATGAAAGAATTGGATAAAGAAGAAAGGAAAGGTCCGACTAATGTCACCAATGCTATGTTTGTTGGCAGTACTGCAGACCTTCAAAAGATGTTAAAGAATATAAATAAAGATGAATCTACATAGACACGACAATGACAGTTCTCAATGTATTAAGTAGTAACAGCGTAGCTGCTGGTTCTTCTGAATACCAAACAGTACAAACAGGATATTATAGAGTTGGTTCTACAGCAGGTGCTGCCACAGTTTCTTTTAATGGTGGTGCTGCAATAACTCTAGTACAAAACGAATTCATTCTTATCAAAGGTGGTAAGCCAGGTACAGCAAAGATTGTAAAAGGTACTGCTGACGCAACTACAGATTATTATGTTGGTGAGCATGTTCAAGATACATCTAGCAATCATCCATTCTCTGTAGGAGATTATATTGCTGTAGTTGATGATGGCACAGACACTGCTATTAATGCTGCTTTCTTATCTGCTGGCACTGTTGGTAAAAAGATAACTGCTGATAACGGTTTAGGTATGTTAAGTACAGATATTGATTCATCTGCTACTAGTACTTACACATGGGCATCAGGTAGAAAGGCATTGATTAAACGTGCTGTTAAGATTACTGCTGCAACAAGTGCAGTTATCGTAGAAGAAGTACAAGTGGTCGGAGGTTAAATGCCAGCCGTTAATCAAAAAGCTGAAAAGATTATTAGGGGGATGAAGCGTCGTTCCTCTGATTTTAAAAGACTTTATGGTAATCGTGACAAGGAGGTCATGTATGCAACGGCAAACAAGTTAGCTCAAAAAGAAAACTTAAAGGTTATGTACTACAAAGATTTTATCAATATAGTTGAGGGCAACCCAACAACCAGAATGTTAACTAAGTCTAAGACTAAGGTTACTGGTAATATTTCTGCTGACCGTGGAAGTAGCGAAGGTAAGAATCGTGAAAAGAGAAAGGGTCTTGAGAAAGATCTTAAGAAGAAAGGTATAGGATATAAGAAAGGTGTTGGTGAATACAAGTACAAGAGTGATGATGGAAAGGAAGGTACTGGTAGAGAAGTATCTTACCAAACTTCTAAACCTGATAAGATGTCAAAACGTAGGTTTGGTAAAACAATGCGTCGTCTTGGCAGAAAGCATGGTCAAGAATCAGTCATCACAAAAGACAAAAAGAAACCAGCAAGGTTGCATGATACTCAATCTAAGAAACCTGGAAAGTCAATTAACATAGGTAAGTCTGCTGCAGGTAAACACCCTAAAGGGGATGGTGAAACTTCAGGTACTAAGGTAAGGAGTGGTAAATTAGGTAAGTCTAATAAGGCATCGTATCATTATAAGTGATTCCTCACGTTGCGTATTTTTACTTACATGCTATACTAAATAGTATCACATTAGGGATTGAAAAATCATGCCCCTGTCACACTATACCGTAGGGTATCACGATGCAGAACAGCATCGTCATTATATTTGCGAGTATGCAAAAAACTCGTACGAAGCTATTAAAGATGCACAAGAGGATGTTCCCTTTCTACAGGAGCATCCTTCTTTTGTGGATTCTTGCACAAACGAATCAGGTTTAGATTACTTAATGGGCATAGTCCCAATGGGCCGATGAACAAACATGAAATTATGTGGTGGATGAGTAGACTCACCATCATGGGAACATCTTTGGGATTAGCAGCAACTCTTGCTGCTCAAGCATATGCTTAAGTTATTAAAAAGGATGTTTAGAAGACCTGTTACTATCAAAAGAATAGGTCAAGATTATGGTACAAACAACGTTGTGACACCACCATAAATAACATTAATTAAACTATTAAATTATGGCTTGGGTTGATGTAGCAGCAGCTACGGATATTGCGGATACATATCCAATTGGGTTTCCAGTTCATTTAAGAGAAGATGGGAAACAAGTAAATCCTTATTATGATTATACAGGTGCATTAGGAGCCGACATAAGGTCTATGGTTCCTGTAATTAATTTGCATGGTAAAGATTTAGTTGGTCTCGAACTCGGTGTTTTACGAGGAGACTCTTTTCTAACCATGCTTTTTAATTGCCCAAATATTAAAACGCTATATGGTGTGGATGCATATAAACCATTTGATGATTATATGAATGCATCTACTACAAATAAAGATTTGCCTACTATGCAATTTGATGAAAAGGATATAGAGTTTGTTAAACTATATTGTTTTCATCGTTTGAATCATATTAACCCAGAACTTAAAGATAAGATTAGGTTCTTGGAAATGGATAGTAATGCTGCAGCCGAAAAGGTTGAAGATGGTGAATTGGATTTTATATTTTTAGATGCTTACCTAACAAAGGAACAGGCAGTACAAGATCTAGAAGTATGGTATCCAAAAGTTAAAAAGGGTGGACTATTTGCTGGACATGATTATTTCTCTCCAATGGTTAGAGAAGCAGTCGCTGAGTTTAGAGAAAAAAATAATATTGATAATTTAATGTCAGCATACGATGAGACATTTGTATGGGTCAAGTAGTATGGTCGGTCAATATACTATTGATAATACTTCTTGCAACAGTCACTTGGTATATTTACTATATACTTCGTATGGCATATGCGGAGATGAATGATGGGAAGGATGACACCCCCAAGTCGGAAGAGTTGTTACAACTTCCGAGTGACGAAGATAGACAAGGTTCTTGATGGTGACACTATTGACGTTACTATCGATCTCGGCTTTGATTTATACAAGAAAGAAAGAGTTAGAATTGCAGGAGTTGATACGCCAGAAAAAAGAACAAGAGATCTTGAAGAGAAGGCACTGGGAATAGATGCTACTAACTGGTTAAAAGAAAAACTTACTGAAACTATTAAAGGTGATGAAGAGCTCCTTATTAGAACTGAACTTAAGGGTGGCGTTGGGAAGTACGGTAGGCTTCTTGGTTGGCTCTACATTGGCGATGCTACCATTTCACTAAATGAACTTATGATTGAGGAAGGTTATGCTTGGGAATACGATGGCGGCACTAAACAGAAAAATTTTGAGACTCTACGTGAAATTAGGAGACACTTTGGGACTCTGGTCGAGTAACGATCAAGTAACACTTAACATACAGGGTGTGACTACCAGACGATTATATGCTGAGTGGACTATACCAAGAGAGGAATACGAGAATGAGTAGTCAGCAAGAAATTTATCTAGGTAATCCCAATCTTAAGAAGGCAAATGTAGCACAGGAGTTTTCTAAAAAAGAAGTTGCTGAATATTTAAAGTGTGCTAAAGATCCAGTACACTTTATAAGAGAGTATATTAAAATTGTATCACTTGATGAAGGTGTTATACCTTTTACCATGTATGATTTTCAGGAAACAATGGTACAAAGTTTCCATGATCATAGATTCAATATAGCAAAACTTCCTCGTCAGTCTGGTAAGTCTACTATTGTTACTGCATATCTATTGTGGTATGTATTGTTTAATGATAATACTAACGTAGCAATACTTGCTAACAAAGCAGCAACTGCTCGTGAGATGTTAGGTAGGCTACAATTATCATATGAGAACTTACCCAAATGGTTACAACAAGGTATACTGGGATGGAACAAAGGTAGTCTGGAGTTAGAGAATGGATCAAAGATTTTGGCTGCTTCTACATCAGCAAGTGCTGTTAGAGGTATGTCGTTTAACATTATATTTCTCGACGAATTCGCCTTTGTCCCAAACCATATCGCAGAGCAATTCTTTAGTTCCGTATATCCTACTATATCTTCTGGTAAGAAAACGAAGGTCATAATCATATCTACACCACATGGTATGAATATGTTTTATAAGTTATGGCATGATGCTGAACGTAAAGCAAATGAATATATTCCTACTGAAGTGCATTGGTCTCAAGTACCTGGTAGAGATGATGTATGGAAAGAACAAACTATTAAGAATACTTCAGAAGCACAGTTTAAAGTTGAGTTTGAATGTGAGTTCTTAGGATCTGTAGACACTTTAATCTCAGCAAGTAAATTGAGGGTTATGCCATATGAAGACCCTATATTATCGAATAGAGGTTTATCAATCTATGAGCAACCAATTGAAGAACATAATTATATTATCACTGTTGATGTATCACGTGGTATTGGTGGGGATTACTCTGCGTTTTGTGTCATTGATTCAACTACATTACCATATAAGATGATAGCACGGTATAAGAATAATGAAATTAAACCCATCATCTTACCTAATATTATAGTTGATGTAGCTAAGAAATATAATAATGCATACATCCTTTGTGAGGTAAATGATATTGGTGGACAGGTAGCAGACATCATTCAATTCGATTTAGAATATGAAAATTTATTAATGGCTGCTATGAGGGGTAGGGCAGGTCAACAATTAGGACAAGGGTTCTCAGGTAAGAAGACACAACTTGGTGTGAAGATGAGTACTGCTGTTAAATCAGTTGGTTGTTCTAATCTCAAAGCATTGATTGAAGATGATAAATTACTCATTAATGATTATGATACTATTGCGGAACTAACTACATTCATTCAAAAAGGAAATAGTTTTCAAGCAGAAGATGGATGTCACGATGACCTTGCTATGTGTTTAGTGATATTTGGGTGGATGGCTATGCAAGAATATTTTAAAGAGATGCATGACAATGATGTAAGAGCAAGAATATACGAAGACCAGAGAGATTCTATAGAACAGGACATGGCACCGTTTGGATTTATGTCTGATGGACAAGAAGAAGATAGCTTTCTTGATGCTCAAGGTGAGCGATGGGAAGTTGCGGAATATGGAGATGTACAACACATGCTAGACTTCAGGTGAGTATTCAAAAATATAAATAATCTTAGTTAACCGTCCACGGGATATTCTAGGAGTTTATAAACATGGCAGCAAATCAATTATCGCCAGGTGTAGTAGTTCAGGAGAGAGACCTGACCACTATAACCAGCTTATCGACAGCGAACTTGGGTGTCATAGCTGCACCGTTTGAACTCGGACCTGTTGAGGAAGTCGTAACAGTAACTTCTGAGAGAGATCTTGTAGAGAAGTTCGGTAAACCAAATGATGCTAACTATGAGTATTGGTATACTGCTTCGCAGTTCCTATCTTATGGTGGTATATTAAAAGCTATTAGAGTTGGTTCAACAGCATTAAAGAACGGTGTTAATGGTGGTACTGCTCCTTTAATCAAGAACCTAGATGGTTATGAAGCAAGTTATGAAGATTCAAACAACAACTGGAATTGGGCAGCTAGAACTCCTGGACATAAAGGTAACTCGATTGGTATATTTGTAACAGACTCTGGTGCAGATCAGATTGCTGTTCTCCCAGCTCCTGGTTCAGGTAACGAGCATGAGTTTGTTGCTGATGCTGCTTTAAGTGCAACGTCAGGTGCTAGTGGTAAAGTATTTAAGTACAGCATACTTCTAACAGTTGGAAGTGTTGTTGGTTCATTTACTCCTGGTGCTACTACTACAATTAATATTGGTGGTTCACAAGAAACTGTTACAGTTCTTGCTTGGGATTCAAACAATAAGAAATTAGAAATAGGTCTTCCTGGTGGTGGAGTTACTGGTATCATCGCTGATGGTCAGACAGTTACTGCAGGAACAAATACTGCTGTTATTGGAACAGGTGGTATTGAGCGTCAACTATACATAGCACTTAATAAGGACAGCGTTGATTTTGCTGCTTCTGATGTTGTTGCTGACACAAACTCTACTAACGTAACTGTTACTTCAGTTCGTGTTGAGTATAACGAGCGTGAGTATCTTCCTGGTGTTAAGTGGATTAACGTTGCTGCACGTCCTGGAACTTCACAATCAGTTGCTGGTCAAGGTGGATTCCGTGACGAACTACATGTTGTTGTAGTTGATGTTGACGGTGGTCTAACTGGAACTGCTGGTGCTGTTCTTGAGCGTTTCGTTGGAATGTCTAAAGCATCTGATGCTAAGACTTCTGTTGGTGAAACCAACTACTATAAGACAGTAATTAAGCAACGTTCAGAATTTGTTTATTGGGGTAACCATGAGACTGGACTGTTCTCTGCAACAGGTACTGCATCTGATGGTAACTGGGGATTGTCTGGTGCTTCACGTCAGTTTAACTTACTACGCTCTAGTGCTGGTACAACTGATTTCCCAGGTGGTGCTTTCACAATTGGTTCTAAGAACAACGCAACATTCTACTATCGTATAGCAGATGGTGTTAACTACACTGTTGCTAGTGGTGAGTACAGTGTATCAAGTACAGATGTTGAGAGTGCATATCAGTTAATTGCTGACCCAGAGTCACAGACAATTGATTACATTCTTACTGGTCCTTCAGGTGTTGATGATGGAACTGCTAAAGCTAAGATTACTGCTCTAGTATCCATTGTTGAAGAACGTCGTGACTGCCTAGTATTTGTTTCTCCTCGTAGAGCAAATCTTGTTGGTGTAAGTTCTTCTTCCACACAGACAGAGAACGTAGAAGCATTCTTTAAACTTCTTCCAAGTTCTTCTTACTGTGTATTTGATGCTGGATACAAGTACATCTATGACAAGTATAATGATCTTTATCGTTACATTCCTTGTAATGGTGACGTTGCTGGTCTATGTTTACAAACAACTGAGACTTCAGAACCTTGGTTCTCACCTGCTGGATTCCAACGTGGTGTTCTAAGAAATGCAATTAAACTTGCATATACACCTAATAAGACTCAGCGTGATACATTATACGCAAATAGAATTAACCCAATAGTTGCCTTCCCAGGTCAGGGTGTAGTTCTTTATGGTGATAAGACTGCTCTATCATATGCTTCCGCATTCGATAGAATAAACGTTCGTCGTTTATTCCTTACAATCGAACGTGTAGTAAGTGGTGCTGCTAAGGCACAACTCTTTGAGCAAAACGATGAGTCACAAAGAGCATTGTTCTTGAACATCATCGAACCATATCTACGTGACGTACAAGGTCGTCGTGGTGTAACTGATTTCTTAGTTAAGTGTGATGGTGACAACAACCCACCAGAAGCTATAGATCGTGGAGAGTTCTACGCAGAAGTCTTCGTGAAACCTACACGTACAATTAACTACATTACTCTAACCTTCGTTGCTACACGTACTGGTGTTGCATTCTCTGAAGTTGCTCAGTAAATAACAGTTAAATACATTTTAAATAGCGGAGTTATCTCCGCTATTTTTATGTCTAAAAATATTCATTATACTAAATATAAGGGACAGGATTTAATAACCACCAAGGAATTTTACTATCATGGCAAGCAGAGGATCACTTGACAGTTTTAAGGCGGCTGTTACATCGGATTTCGCAAGACCTAATCTATTCCAAGTTGACTTGGCATTCCCGACAGGGATAATAACAGGTTCAGCAGAACTAGCAAAGCTAGGAGCTTTTACAATTCGTGCAGCAAACCTACCAGCATCACAAATCGGTGTTATTGAAGTACCTTTTAGAGGACGTGTTCTAAAGATCGCTGGAGACAGAACCTTTGAACCTTGGACAATTACTATTCAGAATGATAGTAAGTTCTTACTAAGAACAGCATTTGAAACATGGGCAGCAGCAATACAAGCATATAACGAGAACTATACTTCGACCACTGAGTCAGGTAATGCTCTTAATGATACTGATGATGCAGTTGGATACTTCGCTGACATGGAAGTTCACCAGTTATCACGTGATATCAAGACAGATGACAATCCAAACATTCTTAAATCTTATAAGTTCTACAACGTATTCCCAAGTTCTATTGCTGCAATAGACCTAGACTTCGGTAACAATGATGCGGTTGAAGAGTTTACAGTTGAACTCCAGACTCAGTACTGGACTCCAATTGTTAAAAACTCCTAGTTCACAAACTACCTAAATAAGGTAGGAACAATAAGTTTTTAGTAATGTCGCAGCTCTTTGGATTTAGTTTAGAGAGAGCAAAGAAGGTTCCAAAGGGGCCTTCTTTTGTTCAGAAGGATAGTTTAGATGGTTCACAACCTGTTTCGGGTGGTGGATACTTTGGCTATTCTATTGATATTGACGGCACTGTTCGTAATGATTATGAGCTCATCACTCGTTATAGAGAGATGGTTTTACAACCAGAATGTGATAGTGCAGTAGATGATGTAGTTAATGAGACTATATGTGGTAACTTTGATGATGTTCCAGTTACCGTAGAATTATCAAATTTAAAAGTATCTGAAAAAATTAAGAAGTTAATACGTGAAGAGTTTGATGAAATTCTCCGTCTTCTTGATTTTGAAAACAGGTCATACGAGATCTTCCGTCGATGGTATGTTGATGGGAGACTTTTTTATCATAAGGTAATTGATACTAAAAATCCTAAAGGTGGATTGATAGACCTTAGATACATTGACCCTCGTAAGATTCGTAAAGTAACTGAGTATGAGGAAAAGAAACCAGGTGAATTAAGAGGTATGGATCTTAATGCCCAATTAACACAGAGGGCTGCATCATATTTCTTATACAATCCAAAAGGATTAAAGAATAGTACCAATCAGGGTATGAAGATTGCTCCTGATTCTGTGACATATTGTCACTCTGGTATTCAAGACTTGAATAAGAACATGACTCTTAGTCACCTGCATAAGGCGATTAAAGCAGTCAATCAACTTAGAATGATTGAAGACTCTCTTGTTATCTACAGATTATCAAGAGCACCAGAAAGAAGAATTTTCTATATTGATGTAGGTAACCTTCCTAAGAATAAAGCGGAACAATACTTACGTGAAGTAATGGGTCGTTACAGAAACAAACTTGTATACGATGCAAACACTGGTGAGATAAAGGATGACAAGAAGTTCATGTCCATGTTGGAAGACTTCTGGTTACCTAGAAGAGAAGGTGGAAGAGGAACTGAGATTACTACATTACCTGGTGGTCAGAACCTTGGAGAACTAGAAGACGTTAAGTACTTCCAAAAGAAATTATACAAATCTCTCAACGTTCCTAACTCAAGATTGGAAACAGAGACTACCTTTAACATAGGTCGTGCTGCTGAAATCACAAGAGATGAGGTTAAGTTCCAGAAGTTTGTCGCAAGATTGCGTAAGAGATTCTCTGAATTGTTCACAGATCTTTTAAAAACTCAACTAGTCCTTAAGGGTATTGTTACTCTTGAAGATTGGGAAGACATGAAGGAGCATGTTCAGTTTGATTATATCGCTGACAACTACTTCACTGAGCTTAAGGAAATTGAAATCCGTAATGAGAGACTCAATGAAGTTGCTCAAATGGATCCTTATGTTGGTAAGTACTTCTCTGCTGAGTATATACGTCGTCAAGTTCTTAAACAAACTGATACGGAAATCATTGAGATTGACAAACAGATTAAGAAGGAGATTGAAGAAGGAACTATTATGGATCCTATGGCCATGCAAGCAATTGAGATGGGTATAGGAGAAGATCCTATGACAGATGGTACCGCATTACCTCCTGAAAATGGTGCAAATGGAGGTTCGACAGCGGACCCAAAGTCTAGTATTTCTTCGGGTGACTCGAAGAGAGCTGAATTTTAATAAATAACAATAACGTGGGAATTATTATGCCTAGTGAAATCGCAAACACAATAGTAAATCACATCTTTAGCGACGAGAAATCGAAAGCTATTGATGCAACTAACGATGCTTTAAGTGCAGCAGCGTATGATGCAATTGAAGTAAAGAAGAAAGAGTTTGCAAAAGAGTGGGGGTTTAATCCAGATGAAACTGGACAAGCATCTGCTGATGAAATTGCTGATAAAACTTTTGATGGTCAAGAACCACCAGAACTTGCACCTACTGCTGGTGAGATAGCTCAACAAGAAGTAGAGGCAAGTGCAGAAACCACCGAAGAACAACCTGTAGAGGAACCTAAAAATGAGACTGATAGCTGAAGAAATAACCGAAGTTAACTTTCTATCCGAAGAAAAGAATGGGAAGAAGTCACACTTTATTGAGGGTGTCTTTCTTCAGGCTGAGATAGCAAATAAGAATGGACGTAAGTATCCATTTAAAACACTTGAACGTGAAGTTGCTAAATATGATGAGGGACACATCCGTAAGGGTCGTGCTCTTGGTGAGTTAGGACATCCAGATGGACCTTCCATCAATTTGGATAAAGTTTCTCATAAGATAGAATCTCTTAGAGCAGAAGGTAATAATTTTATTGGACGTGCAAAGATTCTAGATACCCCTATGGGTAACATTGCAAAGTCACTCCTTGATGAAGGTGTGAGTCTCGGTGTTTCCAGTCGTGGTATGGGTTCTCTTCGACAAGAGGAGGGCTGTAACGTAGTGCAAGATGATTTCATGCTTGCTACTGCTGCTGATATAGTAGCAGATCCATCAGCACCAGATGCTTTTGTTGATGGAATTATGGAAGGAAAAGAATGGGTTTGGGATAATGGATTACTTAAAGAGTCTGCTATTGTTCAAATAAAGCAAGAAATTGATCAAGCAACACTTATAAACATACAAGAACGGAAGGTTTCCGCATTCAGTAAGTTTCTAAAGAGTTTGTGATTTATAAATAAATAAAGACAACGCAAGATCTAATCGGAGTTTAAACAAATGTCTGAGACCTCTACTAAAGAGCTAGATAATATGGAGCAAGTGAGCGAAGACGCAGCTACTGGTTCTGCCGCTATCAAACAAGGTGCAAAGCCTGGTGAAAAGATAGATACATCTGGTGGAAATTTTAATGCTATTGGGGGAACCGATAGTAAATCAGAAGAAGGTGCTAAAGGTACTAAGAACCTTGGTGCTTCAGCCGCTGGTTCTACAGCAAAAGAAGGAGACAAGTCAATTAAGACTAAATCTTCTGACGCAGGTACTGGTAACGTAGGTGCCGCATTATCTGGTAAGATCTTTGATGACGTGGAGGTAAAAGATGGCGAAGAAACCATCCAAGAAGAAACCCCTGAAACCAAGTACGACTTTACTGAAGATGTTAACGCTCTTGTCGCTGGTGAAGAACTAAGCGAAGAGTTCCAAGAAAAAGCGAAGACACTCTTTGAAGCAGTTGTAACACAAAAGGTTAACGAGGAAGTTAAAGCGTTGCAAGAAGCGTTTGAATCTACGCTGACTGAAGAAGTCGAAAAGGTTAAAACAGAATTGGCCGAGAAGGTTGATGACTACATCTCTTATGCTGCAAAACAGTGGCTCGAGGAAAATTCCCTCGCTGTTGAGCATGGTATCAAGACGGAGATGGCAGAATCATTCTTCAATGGGCTCAAAAAGTTATTCGTGGAACAGAACTTTACTGTACCCGAAGAAAAATTCAACCTGCTTGACGGCATGGCTGAAGAGCTAAATGATATGGAGAAAAAGCTCAACGAACAGATCGACTCTAATGTCTCATTGAATAAGAGGATTGGAGATTTTGTTAAGATGGAAATTGTGACCGAATGTGCTACTGGACTTGCTGAAACCCAAAAGGAAAAGCTTGTTTCATTAGCTGAAGGGGTTGAGTTTGAAACTGAAGAAGACTTCCGTAAGAAAGTCGAAACTATCAAGGAATCATACTTCACTAGGAAGGCTGAAGTTGTTACTGAAACAACTGAACCCACCGAAGAAGCATCTGCACCTTTGGTAGAAAACAACGAAACTGGCACGATGGGTAAATACGTCGATGCAATTTCTCGTTGGTCAAAATAATTATACACTTAAAGGAAAACACAAACTAATGTCTAACATTAAACAACTCCAAGAAAAGTGGGCCCCTGTTCTTAATCACGATGCTCTTCCAGAGATCGAGGATGCATATAAGAAAGGCGTTGTAGCCCAACTTCTTGAGAACCAAGAAAAAGCACAGATTGAAGAAGGAAACGTTCTTAACGAAACTCTTCAAACTGTAGGTACAGGTGGATATGGTGCTAGTAGTACCGCCACAGGTCCAGTTGCTGGTTTCGACCCCGTTCTAATCAGCCTTATCCGTCGTTCAATGCCTAAGCTAATTGCTTATGACATTGCTGGTGTTCAACCAATGACAGGTCCAACAGGACTTATCTTTGCGATGAGAACCAACTACGGTACAGAAAGAGATGCTACGGATGCAGCATACAGAGAAGCATTCTTCAATGAGCCTAACGCTGGTTTCTCAGGTGGCCCAGGTAATCGTCTTGCTGACTATGATCCTAGTGCTTCTGATGCAACTAACGACGCTCAAGGTAACAACCCATCCGTTCTAAACGATTCTTCACCAGGAACTTACGAGTTAACAGGTGATGCTCAAGGAATGGCAACAACGACTGCTGAAGCATTAGATGACTCATCTGCTGCTACTGCTTTCAGAGAGATGGGATTCAGCATAGAGAAAGTTACGGTGACTGCGAAGTCTCGTGCTTTAAAAGCTGAGTACAGTATCGAGCTTGCTCAAGACTTGAAAGCGATTCATGGTCTTGATGCCGAGCAAGAGTTATCAAATATTCTCTCAACAGAGATACTTGCTGAAATCAACAGAGAAGTTGTTCGTACAGTCTACGTTAACGCAGTAGAAGGTGCTCAGAACAATACTGCTGATGCTGGTATATTTGACCTTGACGTTGACTCAAATGGTAGATGGTCAGTTGAGAAATTCAAAGGACTTCTTTTCCAGATAGAAAGAGATGCTAACGCTATCGGTCAGCAAACTCGTCGTGGGAAGGGTAACATCCTCATCTGTTCTGCTGATGTGGCTTCTGCTCTTGGAATGGCTGGTGTTCTAGATTACACACCTGCTCTTAACGGTAACAATGCTCTTACTGGTGTTGATGACACTGGAAGTACTCTAGTTGGTACTCTTAACGGACGCATTAAGGTTTACGTTGACCCTTATTCTGCTAACGTAAGTGATAAGCACTTCTACGTTGCTGGATACAAAGGAACATCTCCTTATGATGCTGGATTATTCTATTGCCCATATGTACCTCTACAGCAGGTCAGAGCAATAAATCCTAACACCTTCCAACCAAAAATTGGATTTAAGACTCGTTACGGCATGGTTTCAAACCCATTCTCACAAGGTCTTACACAAGGTTCTGGTGCTCTTACAGCAAATAGCAACAAGTACTACAGACGTGTACAGGTTGCAAACCTCATGTGATATAAATATCTCGGTTCGAGATGGATCAAAGAGACCCTATATGGGTCTCTTTTTTTATGCATATATACTTAGTGCTATGAGTAGACTGATGCAATTTAATGAAAAGGAAATGAACCGCATTCTATTGGCATGTGAATATTATAGATCATATGCGACTGGGACAAAAGCACTAGAGTATGATAGAATAATAGATAAGTTGCATAACTATGAACAGGAATACGAATGTCCTGATTGTGTTGTGTGTAGCATACATTCTTAATTGATTATGACTGATAAAAATTGGGATGATCCTCTTGACTTTAAAGAAGAGGGAATCGTATTAGATTATAAAACTGCTGGTGTTGATATAGATGCTGGCAATAAATTTGTAGAAGATCTAAAACAAAAAGTTCCAGCCCTTGGTGGGTTTGGTGGTATGTTTAAGGTTCCTGTAGGATATGAGGAACCTGTTTTGGTTTCTGGAACTGATGGTGTAGGAACTAAGATTGATATTGCACAAGCTGCTAATGACTATACTACCATAGGTATAGATCTTGTTGCTATGTGTGTCAATGATATAATTACATGTGGTGCTAAACCATTATACTTTTTAGATTATATTTCTACTCAGAAGTTGAATAGTAAGATTGCTGATATTATGGTGGGCATCCTTAAGGGATGTGAGATTGCGGAAATGAATCTCTTAGGTGGAGAAACTGCTGAACATCCTCAGTATCAGATGAAGATTGACCTTGCTGGATTCTGTACTGGTATAGTAGAGCAGAAAGACATTATAGATGGTAAGAGTATTAAACCAAGTGATAGAGTAATTGGACTAGCAAGTAGTGGTCTTCATAGTAATGGATATAGTATTGTTAATTACTTGGCACGTAGACTTAAGTTAAATTATTGCAATCATCCTGAGTTACTTACACCAACTACAATATATGCACCTGTTGTGAAAAATTTATTAAAAGATGGGATAGACATTTATGGTATGTCTCATATCACAGGAGGTGGTATTCCAGAGAACTTACCACGTTGTTTACCTAAAGGATTGAAAGTAAATATTGATTGGAATTCTTGGACAGTACCAGATATTTTCTTAGAGATTCAACGTCAAGGTAATATAGATATGGATGAAATGAAAAGAGTATTCAATCTCGGTATAGGATATTGTGTAGTGTTACCTGCCAATCGTGTAGAGTATGCTATGGATATAATTAGAGATGAAGGTATCAACTGTTGGGAGATTGGAGAAGTATATGCCTAAGCAACAAAAAATTAAATTTATCATCCAACAGGATGGTACAGTTATAGAAGAGGTACAGGGAGTTGAATCGAATCAGTGTTTAGATGTTACACTACCATTTGAGAAGGCTCTAAATAACGTTAACGTTATCTCCAGAGAATACAAACCAGAATACTACAATGTCACACTTCAGCAAAATAAAAACGAAGATCACAAACAAACCAGCATTAATACAGGCATTGATGTTTGATGATTGGCCAGTTGATATTAATAGGGAGTTAGTAAATCCTATAGGACACAACCACGAGAAAGTAATGTGTGAAGTTACAGTAGGTGATGATATTGGTTTTGTATGGAACAAACAAACTCAATGCTATGAGTTGATAACCGATAGACAAACTTGGTCTCATCAAATACCAATAGAAAGATTTCTTGAAAAGATAACACAGTTGTATTGTATACAATTACTTACCAGTGTTGCTAAGTCTGAAGGATTTGAAGTGGAGAGTCAGATAGTTAATTCAAGTAATGCTGTTGAATTAGTTGTTAATCGGTGGGTATAAATAATTAAAATAGTACTGCTATAATGGCAAACTGGTATAAAGATCAATTAACAAATAAGAACTTTCTATCACCAATAGGATTCATATTCGTATTGGATAAAGCAAAGAAGGTTTCTTTCCTATGCCAAAGGGCATCAATACCAGAAATTTCTTTAGGACAAGTTAATATTCCTACTGCTGGATATGCTGACATTCCTATGAATGGAAATATTGAGTACGGTCAATTGACTCTAGATTTTATTGTTGATGAAGACCTTAGAAACTATATGGAGATTCATAATTGGATAAGAGCATTAGGAACACCGTCTGATTTTATTGATAGGAAGAGATGGAATGAACAGTATAGGATGGATGATAGATCTCAAACTGATGATGCTAAGTGGTCTGATGCAACGTTGCAGATTTTAAACAATAATAATATAGTAAACTTTGATGTGGTATTTCAAAGTCTTTGGCCAGTATCATTGTCTACTGTAGCTTTCGATGTTACAGGAACTGATAACGAGTTCCTTACTGCTACAGCGACTTTCAACTATACTGTATTTGAAATAAGGAATAAGGGAAGTCAAGTTAAGAGGTAGTTGCAATAATTTTAAATTTGTGTTAAGGTATTAGGGTCTATACATAATGTGGTATAGGAGGTATCTTAGTGTCATTACGAAAAAAAGTTGGAAAGGAACACGTCCCAGAAAGAACGTATAAAACTGAATGGGATGATTCTAATTGGAGGCAAGAGTATGCAGGTATGAAAATACTTGGCAAAACTCAAAGAGAATTATTGGACAATGGTCCTAAGAGTCTTGCTCAATCATGGCATATGCAAGCGATGCATAACGAATGGATGAAGATAAAGGGGTATAAACATCCAGAACCACCCGATGTATCTTCTTCAATGCAAGAGTTCTTTGCTAAGACTAAAGACCAAGGTATTTGAAAGAACAAACGTATGCTATTAAAATGCTATTTGCTGCTAAGTGGAACATACCTCAAGCAGCAAAACATTGTAGTCTCTCTCATGATGAAATGAAAAAAGTGTTTAATATGTATTGCCATACTAATGATATAACCTATGATAGGTTTACTACTAACATTCAATTGAGTTTAGATATATGAATCTTGAACAACTTCAAACCATGTGGAAGGAAGATAGTATAATAGATCCTGATAAGTATGGTGAAGAATCTGTAAGGATACCTCAACTCCATATGCGTTATATGGAGTTTTTTAATACGTTCTCTCTAATGAAAAAAGATAGAGAGTCTGAAATGAGAATGATGGTTAGAGATAAATGGATATATTATAAGGGTAAATCATCAACAAGCATATACAAAACAGCACCGTTTGATTTAAAACTTACTACAAACGATGAGATTAAAATGTTTATTGCTGCTGATGATGAGGTCAGAAAGCTACAACTGAAGATTGACTATATAGAACAAACGATCTTCTTTCTTGATGGTGTGTTGCGTCAAATCAATGGCCGTAACTACCAAATTAAAAATGCTATTGAGTGGGAGAGATTTCAAAGTGGAATGTAAATCATGGCAGATCTCGTTATTCAGAAGAAGAACGAAGTTTATTTAAAAGTGCATGCTGAGCCTCATCTCCACAAAGAGGCAGCAGAATATTTTACCTTTGAAATTCCCTCTGCAAAGTACATGCAGAAGACGAGAAGATACAAAGGTTGGGATGGTAAAGTAAGATTATATTCTCCTGCTACTGGGGAAATTTATTGCGGTTTAATAAATTATCTAACTGACTGGGCAAAGGACCGAGGGTATCAGGTTGAGTATTTGGAATCTCAATACTTTGGACATCCCAAGGAAGAGAACTCTCTGGTAACCCCTCAGTCTGTAGTTCAATTTGTTCGAGCTTTGAAGCTTCCTGTGAAGGCTCGTGATTACCAATACGCAGCAATATACGAGTGCCTAAAATACAACAGAAGACTCCTATTGTCGCCAACTGCAAGCGGGAAATCATTAATGATCTATGCATTAGTTCGGTTCCATGTAAATGTTAAGAGGACTGTACTTATTATAGTACCAACTACGTCTCTTGTCGAGCAAATGTATAAAGATTTTACACAGTATGGTTGGAACGCTGAGTACCACTGCCATAAAATATATGCTGGAGAAGAAAAATATACAGACCATGATGTAGTTATATCAACTTGGCAGTCCTTATATAAGGAACCAAGAAAATTTTTTGATAAGTTTGATGTTGTAATTGGTGATGAGGCTCATCTATTTAAAGCTAAATCACTTACTAAATTAATGTCTAAGTTACATGGATGTAAATATCGTATTGGATTTACTGGTACGTTAGATGGTTCAGATACTAATCAACTAGTATTAGAAGGTGTGTTTGGTAAATGTTCCAAGGTTACTAAGACATCTGAGTTGATGGAGAAGGGACATGTAGCTAAGTTAAAAGTAAAAGTTCTTGTACTTAAACATGATGAACAGATCTTTGATGGGTATCAAGATGAAATGGATTACCTTGTAGAACATGAACAACGTAATAAATTTATCCGTAACTTAGCGTGTGACCTTAAGGGAAACACATTGGTACTATTCAACTATGTTGAGAAGCACGGGCTACCTTTGTATGAGATGATAAATAGTCATACCGACAGACCAGTACATTTAGTTTATGGTGGAGTGGATGTCGATGACCGAGAACATATACGGAGTCTAGTTGAAAATGAAACGAATGCGATTATTGTTGCCAGTTATGGCACTTTCAGTACTGGGGTTAACATTAAGCGGTTGCACAACCTCGTCTTCGCCAGTCCCTCCAAGTCCAGAGTCCGTAACCTCCAGTCTATCGGGAGGGTACTTCGACAGTATAGGGGAAAAGAAGTAGCAACATTATATGATATTGCTGACGACATTACTAGAGATAATGGAAAGAACTATACTCTCCTTCATCTCTTTGAGAGACTTAAAATTTACAAAGAAGAAAATTTTAATTATGAACTTGTAGAAATCAAACTCAAATCTTATGATTAACTATGCTAAACATGAAGAAGAATTCCACGGAGTGTTTAAACTCGTTAGTGGAGAAGAGGTATTAGCTAAAGCAGTATTGACTAATGAAGAAAATTGTCAAGAGACGTTAGCATTTTTACAAGACCCAGTTTGTATACAACCCATCAACCAAGATCTAGGTAAGGGTAAGATTATGAGAGGATTGGGATTTCATCGGTGGATGATGTTATCAGATGAAGAGTTTTTTATTGTACGTGAAAAAGATATTCTTAGTGTTGCTTCTATGAGTAAACATATTATAAGTATGTACGAGAAATTTTTAATAGATGAATATGCTGATAGAAAAGATGATGATGAGACTCAGGAAATAAAAGACAAACGCACGGCACGACGCAAGACAGATATAGATAACACACAAGGGTTTGTAGGAAAAATAAATAAAGCCCGACAGGTATTCGAGAAGTTATATAAAAGCTGATACTGTATCCCTGAACCCTTAACATGGTTATCCTACTCACGATTGACAAACTTGTCAAGCCTTAGTATAATATACTCAATACAGGATACGCATATGAGGAGAGTCGCAAAAAAGAAAGAACATTATGTAAATAATGCTGAGTTCCTTGCTGCTATCGTAAAGTACAAAGACAAAGTTATTATTGCTCAAGAGAAGGGTCTTCCCAAACCTCGTGTCAGTAATTACATTGGAGGGTGCTTCTTAAAAATAGCACAACACTTATCATACAGACCAAACTTTATCAACTACATGTATAAGGATGATATGGTTTGTGATGGTATAGAGAATTGTATACAGTACATAGATAATTTTGATCCTGCTAAAAGTAAGAACCCCTTTGCTTATTTTACACAGATAGTTTACTATGCATTCCTAAGACGTATTGCTAAAGAGAAACGTCAGATGGATATCAAAGATAAGATACTTGAGAAGTCTGGGTATGAACATGTCTTCTCAGTTGATGGTGAAGCTCATGCAGATTATGCACAGATAAAAAATCGTGTAGAAATGAATACCAAGAGATGAAGATCTTACTCATAACAGATCAACACTTTGGTGTTCGTAATGACAATCTCCATTTCGTTGAGCACTATAGGAAGTTCTATAGTAACATCGTAATACCTTTTATTAAAGCATCGGGTATCAAGGAGATAATAAATTTAGGAGATACGTTTGATAAGCGTAGATCTATTAACTACATGTCTCTGGAAGCAGCGAAGGAGATGTGGTTTGACCCTGTTAAAGAATTGGGATGTAAGATGACTGCCTTGATTGGCAATCACGACATATATTATAAGAACACATTAAGAATTAACTCACCAGAAGAGTTGCTCGGAGGATACGATATAGATGTCATCGATGAACCTACCACCCGTAATTATGACGGTACTGATATTCTATTTCTCCCTTGGATATGTGATGAGAACTACGACAGAACCTTACGAAGCATCACAGAAAGTACTGCACCTGTCTGTATGGGCCATCTTGAGCTTAACGGCTTTGAAGCTCATCCAGGTCATGTAATGGATAAGGGTATTGATATGAATATCTTTAGTAAGTTCAATAAGGTATTCTCTGGTCACTACCATACCAAATCTAATAAAAATAATTGTTATTATCTAGGTAATCCCTATCAGTTATATTGGAATGACTACGGACAAAAAAGAGGGTTCCATGTCTTTGATACAGAAACTCTCCGAACTACTTTTTATAGAAATCCCTTTGACACTTTTCATAAGTTGTATTATAATAATGGAGTTGTACTACCGAATGAAGAAGAAATCAAAGGAACCTTTGTCAAACTCATAGTAGAGGATAAGGGTGACTATACTAAATTTGATTACTTTGTCAGACAGCTTCAAGACATCGGACTTGCTGACCTTAAGATTGTAGAAGATCTTAGTGTTGACATAGAAGGTGGTGATGTGGTCGTAGAGACCGAAGACACCATTACTCTATTGGACAACTACATAGATGATATAGAACTTAAGGTTGATAAAAGTAATATTAAAAATATTATGAGATCTCTTTACATGGAAGCATCCGAACTCTAATGTTTATTCTGACTGAAAAGGATACTGGTGGTGTCTATGCTCTTCCAAATAATGAGAACGTTAAAACTGTTCACATGTTTGAAGAAGAGGATGATGCTAAAAGATATTTGTATCAGTTAAATGAACAAGACTATAAGAAGAAGTTGGAATTACTGGAAATAGATGTTGATGCTGTTGCCGTTAATTGTGACAAATTTGGGTATGCATATGCTATAGTCACTAGAGACGATTTAATTTTACCTCCAATTATTACCGAACCTAAAGAATGATTACCTTTGAGAGCATTAAGTGGAAGAACTTTCTTTCCACTGGTGACCAATGGACTGAGATACAATTGAATGATAGTGCATCTACACTTATTGTAGGTACGAACGGTGCAGGGAAATCTACTATGTTAGATGCCCTGTGCTTTGCTTTATTCAATAAACCTTTTCGTAAAATTAATAGAGGTCAACTTGTTAATAGTATTAATGAGAAAGGACTAAAAGTTGAGGTTTGTTTCTCTATAGGTAAAGATGAGTATAGAGTCTTCAGAGGAGTAAAACCAAATCTCTTTGAGATATATAAAAATAACAAATTCATTGATCAAGATGCTGCCACCAAAGACACACAAAAGTACCTCGAACAGACAGTCCTCAAACTCAATTTCAAGAGTTTCACACAGGTCGTCATTCTTGGTTCATCCACATTTGTCCCCTTCATGCAACTCAACGCCCCTGTCCGTAGAGAAGTTATCGAAGATCTATTGGACATCAAGGTCTTCTCAAACATGAATACTCTCCTTAAAGAGAGAGTTCGTAGTACAAATTCAAAAAACAAAGACACTATTTATTTAAAAAGCATTGCTGAAGAGAGAGTTTTCTCACAGGAAAAGTTAATTAATTCTTTAAAAGATCTAAAGTCAATTAGAAACCAAGAAAAGAAAGACAAATACAAGGCAAATATAACTAAAGTGAAAGAAAAAGAAAAGCAAAAACAATTAAAAATAGAGTGTAAGGTGTCTTTAGAGAAGTCATGTAGTGGTTTAGAAACACATAGGGATGAATTACAAGCCTTGCGAGACAAGCAAACACAAACAAAAACCGAATTAAAAAGACTAACTAAAGAAATTAAGTTTCTTGAGACACATGATGAGTGTCCTACATGTACTCAAGTAATATCTGATACGTTTAAAGAAACTCGAATGGGTTCTTTGACTAGTACTGGAGTATCATTGACTAATGATGGTAAAGAATATGAAGATAATATTAAGAAAACTCTGGAACTTATAGATGAACTCGAAAGAATTTGTGCAGAATTGTATGAGTTGCGTAGTGAAATATCATCTTTAGACCGTGATATTGTTAGATTGGAAAAGGAAAATTTAGGTATCGATAAAGAACTTAACCAACAGAAGAGTCCTAAGCTTGATGAAGAGAAAAAGATACTTAAAGAACTCTCGGATGATATGGAAAAAGTACAGGATGAGTGTAGTGGTATAAGTAAGTTGTTGGATGAATTCCAAGTAGTATCATCTTTATTAAAAGACTCTGGAATTAAGAAGCAGGTTATTAAGAAATACATTCCCGTATTCAATAACCTTATCAACAAGTATCTTCACACAATGGATTTCTTTGTTAACTTCACACTGGATGAGGAGTTTAATGAAGTAATCAAGTCACGTTTTCGTGATGAGTTTTCTTATGCATCATTCTCTGAGGGTGAGAAGCAGAAGATAGATCTGGCACTTCTATTCACATGGAGAGAGGTTGCACGTATGAAGAACTCTGCTGCCACCAATCTCCTTATACTCGATGAAGTATTTGATAGTTCTCTTGATGCTTCTGCTACAGGTGAATTACTTTCTATACTTTTAAAGTTAGGGGGAGGTACTAATCTATTTGTTATCTCACATAAAGGTGATTTACTTATTGATAAGTTTAAGCGTTGTCTTAGATTTGAAAAGCTGAATGATTTTTCTAAATTAATTGAGGAGGAATAATGAGATTTAAAGCACTAGTTAATGTTAGGTTGAGAGGTTCTGTATCTGATGCTGCTGGTAATGCAGTAATGAATAATACGCAAAGAATTGCTCCTTCTATTGAACCTCATCTATTGAGAATTGGTAAGTGTATTGATTTTTGGTTTGACGCACCAGACTATGAAACAGCAGAGAAGGAGTTATATACTCTTAGTGATTTGTTTTTATCAAATACTGTAATAGAAGATTGGAGTTATGAACTCTGTGAAACAGAAGAGACTGGCATAGGAAATATATCAAATGATAATGCTGGTACATCAAAACATCATTTATTTGAATGATTAAACTATGGAGGATATGGAAGTATGCACTGGGTAGCTTCTCTGACGAAAAAACTGAACCCTACGACAGCTACGTTGTTCTGGTACGTTCTATTATTTTCGTATCTTATCTCGTCACTAACTGTTTTATTATTGCAGGGGTCATAAGACACTGGGGTGACAGTCAACAAACTGTCACCTTGTCACCTGACACTCTTGCTGTTGGTGCTATGATAGGTACATCAGAGGAAAACAATGCCAGTTAACACCGAAGTAAAAGGAACCCTTGCTAAACTACTAGCAACAGAAGATTTGACTGTAGAGCATCGTCAGGTACAGACTGCTTCATTTGATGTTAACAATCGTGTCTTGACCTTACCTATATGGACTGATGCTTCTAACACAGTTTACGACCTTCTGGTGGGACATGAAGTAGGACATGCTCTATACACCCCTAACATCCCTATAGACGCTCCTAAAGGGTTTGTGAACGTTGTAGAGGACGCACGTATAGAACGTATGATGAAGCATACTTATCCAGGTCTTAGACGGTCATTCTATGATGGGTATAGAGAACTATGGCATAAGGATTTCTTCGGTGTGGGTGATGAGGAAATAGATAACCTTGCTTTTATTGACCGCATCAATCTATTTTTCAAAGGCAATAATACAATAGAATTTAATGAAGATGAGCAAGTGTGGGTTGATAGAGTAGCAACTACAAAGACTTTTGATGATGTCTTACAACTTTCTAGAGAGTTATATGATTGGGCACAAGGTAAAGAAGACCAGAAAGCAGCACAGATACCTGAACAAATAGATATTGATTGGGACAATCCTACTGCTGGCAACGAGATGGAGCAAGAGGTTGATATCGATTCTGAAGAAGATGGACAAGGTGAAGGAGAATCAGAAAGTCCAAAAACTCAAAAGTCAATTGAACAGCAACTTGATGAATTAGAAGATGCTATGTATGAGGATGATATAACTGGTGGAACTGATGGTAGTGTTGATGAGACTCAGAGTGTTACAGACAAAGCATTGCAGGAATCATTAGAGACTTTAGTTAGTGATGATGAAAGGGAATATGTTTATTTGAATCTACCTAAGATTGATATTGATAAAGTTCTTATAGATTGTAAAACAATTCAGAATGAATTGAATTTAGGATTCTATGGAAGAGCATGTCGTGATAAAGGTGACCACGATTATTACTTTAATAACATTGAGTATGCTGAGAATCATTTCAAATCATATAAGAAAGAAGCACAGCGTAGTGTTAACTATCTTGTAAAGCAGTTTGAGATGAAGAAGTCTGCTGATGAGTATAAGAGAGCAGCAACATCTAAGACTGGTGTTATCGATACCAAGTCTCTATACAAGTATAGATTGAGTGATGATATCTTTAGAAGAGTTACAGTAATTCCAGAGGGTAAGAATCACGGATTGGTATTCTTCCTTGATTGGTCTGGATCTATGAACCATATACTATTGGATACTCTTAAACAGACTTTCAATTTAGTATGGTTCTGTAGGAAAGCAGGTATTCCATTTAGGGTTTACGGATTCCAAAATGGATGGGAAAGTGGAAACTTACATCCAGCAGTAGAACCAGTTAAAAATGTTTTTGGATTCACTAGTGGATTTAAACTTCTAGAGTTCTTCTCATCACAACAGAATAAGCAGTCTTTAGAAAATTCTATGAAGTTAGTTTATATGCAAGCGTTTGCTATGAACGGTCATAGGTTACCTTATGTTGAGAAGTATACTCTTGGTGGTACTCCTCTTGGTGAAGCTGTAATGTGTTCAAGAATACTTGTTGAGCAAATGAGAAAAGTTGAAAAGGTACAAAAAATAAATGTAGTTTGTTTGACTGATGGTGAAGCAAATCAAATGCACTACCATGATGATAGTTCTGGTTACTATGATAATGGTCTTCATTCAAGACAGATGCGTATGAATAAAAAGTATATCTTAAGAGATAGTGTGACTGGTTATACTCGTGAGTTTAAACCAAGTCCATATCTAGTATCCAAAGAAATAGTTAGTTTCTTTAAAGAGATTACAGATTATAACTGGGTTGGTATTCGTATCTGTACCAAAAATGAACTCAAGAGATCTACACGTATCCTTGATTTCAGTGATGCAGAAAATATGGAGAAGCAATGGTCTAAAGAAAAGTTTGCATCTTCTACACTTTTAGGTTATACTGAAGCATACTTCATACCTTCTCAGGGCATGGGTGATGGAACTCAAGACCTTGAAGTTAAACAGAAGGGTGAAGAAGCAACTAGAGCAGAACTAACTCGTGCATTCAAAAAACATATGGGTTCAAAAATGACCAACAAAACTATCTTAAACAAATTTGTGGAGCAAATAGCATGAGTTTGTGGGATGGATATAAGGGAGCTGTATTAGATACATTCCCTGATATGGTTTTTGAAAGTAACCATACAACATGGAAAAATAAAAGAGATGTTAACTTAACTGCTGACCTATACACTGGTAAGCATTTTATTAAGTCTAGGCATGTTGATATATGGGATGGGAAGAATCTTAATATTCATAATAATATAATATATCCTAAGACTGGACATAACCTTCCTTGCTTTGGTATGGACTTGATGGGATTCTCTGAGAAGAAAGTTATAATAGTATTCGACTTTCAACATCCTGTAGAGAAGTTTCTATTACAAGTACCACCATTACCAAAGACAACAGAGACCTATCGGTTCTTTGAAAAGGGTAATCACTTCTCTGATAATATCTTTGTAAGGTATTGTGAGATGGATGGTGTTGATACATTCTTACCAACATTCAAATACTATCTGTCACTCTATAAAGAGATGATAGATAAAGCACAACCTACTGGTACCGATACTAGTTTGTATAAAGACTTCGATAGTTATATGATAAAGTTAGATCCTATCTCAGGATACTTATCTAGTGCATTTGGTAAGGATGAGTCTGAGCAATTAATCAAAGAGTTCTTTTTTAGTTATGCCTAATTTAGTACAAGACATGGCATTAATGCTATCATATACTATGCAGGATATGCCTGGCGTAGAACCATTAGAAAGTTCTTTACCTGAAGTAAAGAAGGATGAGTTGGTTATTAAGAACACAATGTATAAAGCACCTGGTCTCAGGAAGATGCATTTAGAGTTGGCAGAGATTAAGGATATGCAGATATTGCATTGTGTATTCTTTCCAGAATGTAGTTATAATTTACCTATATTTGGATGTGATGTTGTATCCAATGGTAAGACAGTGACTGCTGCTATTGTGGATGTATCTCCTGTATATGGTTTTGATACTTGGGATGAGATACGAGAGATTAGTAACAATTTTAAATTCAGTGGTAAGAGACCACTTCCATTATGGGGTGATGAAATCTTCTCACCATACTGTAAGTTTACACGTTTGACTGAAGAGATTGATATGGCAAATTTCTTTTGTCTTGTACAAAATTATCTTGTTGTATATCAGAAGTTAATTAAGAACACTAAGAAAGATACTTTCTGGGTTAATACTATGAAGAGATTGGATGACCAGATCTGGTATTGTGAAAGTCAGAAAAAGAATGATAAGACTCGTAACATTTTACTTAAGTATTTTGATGAAGAGTGGGTAAATAATTACATGGATAATATATTGTTTGATGAACCTGCAAGCGGATTATATGGAAGCAATTAAATGGGAAGCGTATATTCTATTAGAATCTAATAGGTTAACTAAGGTAGAATTTCTCTGTCATTCTAATTTAAGAGGAGATGCTGAACAGAAATGTAAAGCAATGTTTGGTGTGTCTGATGTGAGACAGTTGAAAAGGATATGGACAGATGACTAAGTGTCCACATGTTCTTGATTTGCATTACAGATCTGTTATAATAAGTGTATAAAACAAAGGGTCGCTATGCCAATCAAATCTGAAGTCACAACAGGACAAATCATTTCTTTTCTTAAAGATAAGCATGGAACCAAAGCAGAAGTTGACACTATTGATTTAAGGGCTGCTGCTAAAAAATTCAATCTTTCTTACCCTACTGTTAATAAAAGACTTAAGCAGTATAAGAAGGGAAGAGGTACTTGGGATTTAACTGCTCTAGATATAGAGAAAGCATATCAAGCACCTGCTGCTGAACCTGCTGTTAAAGTTTCTTATGTTCCAGACAAGGATGAAAGTTATGTACCCTTCGGGAATGCACCGTCTCTTAAGAAGATTATTAATTCTAGACAGTTTTACCCTGTTTTTATTACTGGCCTTAGTGGTAACGGTAAGACATTAGGAGTAGAACAGGCATGTGCTAATCTAAATAGAGAATTAATACGTGTTAATGTAACAATTGAAACCGACGAAGATGACCTTATTGGTGGCTTCCGTCTTGTCAATGGTGATACTGTTTTTCATAATGGACCAGTGGTCGAGGCTTTGGAGAGGGGAGCTGTACTCCTTCTAGATGAGATTGACTTAGCATCTAATAAGATTCTATGTTTACAATCTGTATTGGAAGGTAAAGGTGTATTCCTTAAGAAGACTGGAAGGTATGTTAAACCTGCTGCTGGATTCACTGTCATTGCCACTGCCAATACAAAAGGTAAGGGTTCTGATGATGGACGTTTCGTAGGAACCAATGTTCTTAATGAAGCATTCCTTGAAAGATTTCCAATTACCTTTGAGCAAGACTATCCATCACCTGTTATTGAACAGAAAATCCTAAAGAATGTTGGATGCGAATTGACATTTGCTGAAAATCTGGTAAAATGGGCAGGAGTGATACGTAAAACATTCTTCGATGGAGGAGTGGATGAAGTAATCACAACTCGTCGTCTAGTACACATTGCACAAGCATACTCTATCTTTGGTGACCGCCTAGTTGCTATCACCAATTGTGTTAACAGATTCGATGATGATACTAAGCAATCATTCTTGGATCTTTATACCAAAGTTGATGCTGGTGAAGAAACCGAAACCCCCGAAGGAGAAATTTAATGCACGGAGACCTAGAACCAGAAGAGCATCATTGGGGGGAGGATAACGACCCCCGATATGTAAATGATCTCTGGGAGGACATGGATCGCCTCAACGCTTTGTATGAGGAAATGATGTGGCCACATGATGATGTGCTAGAATTTATACCCGACCATGCAAATGATCGGATTATCATTCAAAACAAATCTAGAAAAGGTTTATGAAGTACAATGAAAATGAGATTCTCAAAGAGGTCTCAGATTATATTAGTGGGACTTATAGGGGTCACTACTCTTCAAACAATGTTCAGACATTGGACTTGATTGATTCAGTAGGTGACGCAGAGGCATTCTGTAGGTCTAACATATTGAAATATGCCTCAAGGTATGATAGAAAGGGTACGGCACGTAAGGACATCATTAAGATTATCCACTATGCTGTACTTCTTCTACACTTTAACGACAAGACTGCAGCAGCAAATGCTCTCCAGTCTAGTTCTACTGCTTTCTCCGTTGATTATGACAAGTAAATGACTGTATTATCCAAACCAACTCTCGAAATTCTAAAGAACTTTTGTTCTATCAATAAATCACTTGTTATCAATCCTGGTAATAAGTTAAGTACACTAAGCATCAACAAGAACATTCTTGTGTATGCTGATGTTGAAGAATCATTTGATTCACAACTATCAATCTATGACTTGGGTGTATTCCTCGGTGGTCTATCTCTATTTGAGCAACCATCTATTGATACATCAAGAGATAATTACGTTACTGTAAGTGACACTAAGGGTAGGTCTAAGACTAAGTTCTTTTATGCTGACCCTGACATCATTACACAACCACCTGAGAAAGAAATTAACCTTCCTTCTGAGGATGTTAAATTTAGGTTAGAGGCAACTTCATTACAACAGTTGCAACGTGCTGCTAGTGTATATCAGTTACCAGATCTATGTTTGTTTGGTGATGGTGAGAAGATGAATCTGTGTCTTACAGATAAGAAGAACGATACTTCTAACACATATTCAATTGAAGTTGGTACGTCAGAAGATGAGTTTTGTTATTGTTTCAAGGTTGAGAATTTGAAGTTGCTTCTTGGTGACTATAATGTTACACTAAGTAAGTCTAACGTTGCTCTCTTTCAAGGTGAGGGTATCAAATACTTCATCGCTTTGGAACCTAATGCCTAGAGAAATTCCTACTAAGGATTATATGCAAGCAGGTTGGGACAGTGGTCCTTATGGATGTCATCCATACCAACGTGGGAGTAAGCATAATCGCTATGGTATGTGGGTTATGTGGACTTACTATATTCTAATTACTGTTATGGTTATTAGATTAATCTTGGTTTTAAATACATGAATGATTTTTTATGGGTAGAGAAGTATAGACCTCAGAAAGTTGAGGACTGTATACTTCCTACAGATGTGAAGACCACCTTTAATAGTTTCATTGAGCAAGGTGAGATACCAAATCTTCTCTTGTCAGGGACTGCTGGAGTTGGTAAAACTACTATTGCAAAAGCATTATGTAATCAACTAGGAGCAGACTTCTATGTTATTAATGGATCTGATGAGGGTAGATTCTTGGACACTGTACGCAATCAGGCAAAGACCTTTGCTAGTACTGTTTCTCTTACTTCTACAAGTCGTCACAAAGTTCTCATTATCGATGAGGCAGACAATACGACACCCGACGTACAACTCCTCTTACGGGCCTCGATTGAAGAGTTCCAGAAGAACTGTAGGTTCATATTCACGTGTAACTTTAAGAATAAAATAATAGAACCATTACATAGTAGAACAACAGTAATTGATTTCAATGTCCGTGGAAAAACTAAACAATCTCTCGCAGGTCAGTTCTTTGAAAGGTGTAGAGACATCCTTACCAGAGAGGAGGTACGGTTCAATGACAAAGTGGTTGCCACAGTTGTCCAAAAGTACTTCCCAGACTTCAGAAGAACACTCAATGAACTCCAAAGATATAGTTCAACAGGTTCTATCGATACTGGAATCCTCGCAGCGTTAGGTGATGCTAAGATTGATTCTCTTACAGAGCATTTAAAGCATAAGAAATTTAATGATGTGAAGAAATGGGTTACTCAGAATTTGGATAGTGACCCAACCTCTATTATGAGGAAGTTGTATGATAGTCTTTCTACTATTATGGAAGGACCGAGTGTTGCTGCAGCAGTATTAATTATTGCTGAGTATCAATACAAGTCTGCCTTTGTAGTAGATCAAGAGATTAATCTGTTAGCATGTCTAACTCAGATTATGTTAGAGTGTGAGTTCAAATGAATGACATCATCCAGTTAAAAAATCCTAAGACACAACATTACATTGCTTTTAAAAAATATGTAATGTCAAGTGACATGACTTGGTTTAAGTATAGTAAACAGCAAGAGGATAGTTATCATAACTATGATATTAAGTCTAAGACTTTGTTTGAACATCCAAGAATGAACTTAGATAAGATGGGAGATGTTGAAACATTCATTTCACCATTCTTAGGAAGACCAACTTGGGATGAACCGTACCCCCATCCTCAAAATTCGTTAGAATATATAGAGGGAGCTGTAAGAACACTTAAAGAAATATTAGATTATAATAAAGTAGAAATCGATAGTTTTTTAAGAGTTGCTGCTAATATGGTTTATCCAGATCCTGATGTGGATACCACTTTCATACATGTTGACCACCATTGTCCACATAAAAATATGTTAGTATATCTAACAGATGCTGGAGGTGAAACCATTATGGAGAATACATTCCATGATCCTAAAGAGGATGATGCAATCATCTTTGAAGGGTATCATACACACAATGTACCCAAGACACAGGCTAGGGTAGTACTAGTCGCAACTTTCGTTTAATTATGATCACTAAAGAGAAACAAAAAAACCAAGTCAAGTCTAGATTTTATTATATCTTCTGGGGTCTTGCAACTGTATCAGTATTTGCTGGACAGATATATGTTGGTTCTGGGTATCGTCAGATGTCTAGATCTTTCAACCGCATAATGGATTCCATTGTTGTTGAAGTTGAAAGAGGACTAGGAAATTCACGCAATTTTTACTAATGATTTTAGTTTTTATTATCGTAGGATTATTGTTCTTTATTATGGGGTATGGATTGTACCTTACAATAGGACCAGGTAAAAAAGATCTAAGAGACCCTATTGACGAACATGCTAAGATGCATGAGCTAGGTATTGCACATGGTCACGGTGGAAATAAGGAGGCATATGAGATGTCTGGTAAACTAAAGCACGATCATGATAAAGAATGAAACTAACACAAGAAGTCATTGACAAGATTCAGGAAGCCATGTTACACACCAAAATGAATGGTGATATGAACTGGTTAGATGGAGATGACATTGATGTGTGTCTTGGTGGCACATTTGCTGGAGATAAGTTTATAGCAATTCACAACAGAACACGAAGCAACACTACTAAAAAATGAAATCATTGAAAACTCCTCTTCGTTATCCAGGCGGGAAGTCTCGTGCTATCACAAAGATGTCACGATTCTTACCAGAGATGAGTATGTATAGAGAGTATAGAGAACCGTTTCTTGGGGGTGGTTCTGTTGCTCTATACATGACAAGGTATCATCCTCATCTAGAAATTTGGGTTAATGATTTATATGAACCCCTAGCAAACTTTTGGCAAACTCTACAACATGAAGGCGATGAAGTTACGACCAGGCTCAGAGAATTTAAAAACAAATACTCCACCCCAGATAGAGCACGTGAACTTTTTCTGGAGAGTAAAGAATTGGTTGACGATGCAGGAGCCAGTCTCGTTACCCGTGCTGTTAGCTTTTATATTGTTAATAAGTGTTCTTTCAGTGGTCTTACCGAATCGAGTTCCTTCTCCAAACAAGCCTCAGACAGTAACTTTAGTTTACGAGGCATAGAGAAACTACCAGAGTATTCTAAGTTGATAGAGCATTGGACTATAACCAATCTCACATATGAAAGAATGGTTACTGATGATAAGAATATATTTACTTACTTTGATCCTCCTTATGAGATAGGTTCTAACTTATATGGTAAGAAGGGTGGAATGCATAAGTATTTTGACCACGATGCATTCGCTCAAGAATGTGATTTACATACTGGGCATACCATGATATCATATAATTCATCTCAGTTAATCAAAGACCGTTTTACTGATTGGATTCCAAATGAGTATGACCATACTTACACTATGAGATCTGTCGGTGATTACATGAAGAATCAACAAGACCGTAAAGAACTTGTTTTAACTAACTATGCCATATGATGCTCGGTATCCTCTTAAGGATTATTTGAACAGTATTAATTTCAACAAGGAAGATCTTATGAAAGATGATCCTGGTTGGGAAAAGAACTATCCTCCTTACGTTATTAACAAATGCTTGTCACATCACATGGACACACTGGGATTTGCTAATGAGATGAATCGGTATCCTAACTTGGATAAGGAATTACAATATTCTTTTTATCTAAATACAGTGAGACCGAAGAAGAGATTCTCTCCTTGGGGCAAAAAAGCGAAGGTGGAAGATCTTGACCTTGTGAAAAAATACTATGGCTATAGTAATGAAAAAGCAATTCAAGCCTTAAGGATCTTAACTCCAGACCAACTTAATTACATTAAAGAAAAACTGAATAAAGGAGGTAAGAGATGACCGAATTGCAATGGACTAAAGATGATATGGTTGAGGTTCAATTAAAAGAACCTGATGACTTTCTTAAAGTAAGAGAGACATTAACCAGAATAGGTGTTGCTTCAAGAAAGGAAAAGAAGTTATATCAATCATGCCACATCCTTCATAAGAAAGGACAGTATTACATAGTACACTTTAAAGAACTATTTGCTTTAGATGGTAAGAAAGCAAATCTTTCTGAGAATGATTTTCAAAGAAGAAATAGAATTATTAAATTACTATCCGATTGGGGGTTAGTAAATGTTGTGAAAGAATCTGCTATTACAGATGCAGCTCCGCTTAGTCAAATAAAAGTTATAGCATATAAAGAGAAGGGGGAATGGATATTAGAATCCAAATATAACATTGGTAAGAAAAAACAACCTACAAGTGTATAAATAGGGCCAGTTGATAAAGTTATATGTCCGAAGAAATTTTAGATGATAAGACGGAAGTAGTAGAGAAGAAAAAAGGTTTCTTTGGTAAAGCAAAGGATGCTATTCTTCCCGATGCTGATGAACAAGCTGCTATCATTAGTACATTTGTTCGTATTACTGTTCTTGCCTGGAGCGGTGGGATCTTGACTTTAAACTATGTCGCCATACCTGGTGTACCACAGCAGAAAATTGATCCGACATTTATAGCTTCGGTTTTTACAGGAGTTTTAGCTAGCTTTGGAATTCAGACCGCATCTAAAAAGGGTGACGGTACTATGAAGATGGACAAGAATGGTAACGCTGTTAATGGTAATGGAACACCTCCTGTTACCGCAAAAGATATTGAAGCGATCATAGCGAAAGCTGGACCTACTCAAACAATACGTATTGAACAAGCACCTCTTAAGATAGTTGGCGTGTCCGATACTGACGAAAAACCTTACAAATTATAGAGTCATGAAATTTAAGTTTAACGATATTGCTAATGCAATAAGTGTAGCATCAGGAGTAACACTCGCTGGTATCATAGCTGTAGGAACATACGTCTTTGTAAACAAAGATGCTATCATAGATGACATCAAAGATGCAGCAATTGAGTCTGTAACAGGAGGCATGGGTGGAGACCTTCCAATAGGTGCTCCAGATCTTGCACCATCAGGAGGTACTGCTGGATTGGGTGTTGCTATACCTAGTAATCCTTTGTAATGGACTTGCAAAAGATTGCTTCTACTGGTACAGCAATTGCTGTAGTGGGAACTGGTGCTGTTGTTGGTGGTAACACAGTTATTGACCAACAAACTGGTGGTCCTGAGAGGAGGGAATCTGAAAAAATAGAAATGATAAGACAGATAGTTGCAGAGGAAGTATATCTGCAACTAATCAATGCTTGGCCAACAACTAGTGGTCCTGTTAAGGGAATGAAAACAAATCCAAAAGACTATAAAAAAGAAATTCCTAAATAGATTAGTTTGACTAAAAATAATGACAAGCTTGATTGATCCAAAAAAATATACCGATGTGGTGGGGCGTTTACGCTCCTTTTTTTTAGCCAAAGGTTTTTATGAAGTCCATACACAGAATCGTTTAAGTATACTTGCTGCCTGTGAAGATCCAGAAACAGTGGCAACATATAATTATTCTGATAATATTTGGCCACTACCTCAGACAGGTCAGATGTGGTTAGAATATGAATTACTTTCTAATCCTTCGGCAGAAGGATTTTTTTGTGTCTCAACTTCATACAGGGCAGAACCAAACCCTGTACCAGGCAGACACGAAACTATCTTCCCCATGTTTGAATTTGAAATGAAGGGTGGTATAGATGATCTTAGAGATATGGAAATAGATCTATGTAAATATCTTGGACTACCTGATTTAGATATAGAAACTTATGAAGATTGGTCTAATAAGTTTAATGTAAAAGAACTTGACCATGACCATGAAGAGACGATTGGTACAGGTATGATTACTGATTTCCCTGAATGGACATCACCTTTCTGGAATATGTCTAGGAATGATGATGGAACCAGTAGGAAGATTGATGTTATCCTTGGTGGTAAAGAAACTATCGGTAGTGCTGAAAGGAGTACTGATAAGGAACAGATGAGAGATACATTCTATACCATCTCTGATGGACAGTATGCACAACTCATCATTGACCTGTTTGGTAAAGAAAGAGTGGAGAAAGAACTAGAAGAGTTCCTCTCATTTGATTTCTTCCCTAGATCTGGTGGTGGGATAGGAGTACAACGTCTAATGTCAGCCCTTTCATAGGGTTGCATTGTGAGGTGACGAAACTGGTAAACGTGGCAGTCTGTTTAACTGCTGTTCCTGGCGGGACTTGAAGGTTCGACTCCTTCCCTCACAGTTTAAATAACTATATAGTGCAGTAGTGTCGTAATTATAATGATAGACAACTCACAACTATCTGCTTACCATGAAAAACAATCTGCTCAAGACAGTCGGATGGCAATCTTGGAAACTAAAGTTCAAGATCTTCAAAAAGGTTTGGAAGATTTTAATAACAAAGATAAAGAAGAACTCAACCAACGATTAAGATCTATTGAAAAACAAGTCTGGGGTGCTGGTGCTGTACTTGCTGCTATCTTAGCCATCGTTGGTATCATAACTCAGATGGATATGGAAGAAGATGAGTGGGATGATGAAGCAAGAATTGAGCAGGTAATTTATAGGGCATAATGGATACTTACTTATGGATCCTATTCTTGACATACCTAATATTACTACTAGTGGACTTGGTATTCCTAACATCACTATTCGGCAACAATCAATTAATATTGGGGGGATATGGGTAAGGAGTCCACGAGTAAGAGAGATAGGTATTGATTACATCTCCGATATGAGACCTTGGATGATGCAACCTAAACAACCTGCAGTACCAGTTACTACGCAGATAGGTATTCCCATAGTTAATATGCCTGGTTGTGTCAAGGTACATAAAGAGAATGCAAAGAACCCTAAAAATTTTAGTAAGACTTTAGTTAATGATGACCCTAAACAGAATGTAGTTCTGTGTGATGCTGGTATGCCATACTATGAGCCACCTAATTATGACTACAGGGAACTTACTTGGCAGACGGTTAATCCAAATGAAGAAGAAGTTGATGAAGGAGTTGATACTGGTGATGAACCACCAGCACCCGATATAGACAGTCCAGAACCTCCTCCAACAGGTCCGAATACAGCAGAGGATATAGAATGTCCTCCACCTAATGCGAGACGTATAGGAGATCTAAATCAAGCAGGTACTGAGAAGGTTGTAGGATATAAGTTAAGTGTAGATAAAAAAGTTTGCATAACAGAATGGGAAGATGTTCCTTTTGTGGAAATGTATCTCCCTAGTGTTGGTATTGTAACTACTACTGCTGGTATTGCTACGGTTGCGACGACATCTGCCCTACTTGCAAAACCCCTAGCAGACTTGATCCTGAAGGTGGTGAAACCAGCCGTGAAGAAAGTGATTGGGAAGGTGAAGGAGAAACTTGGGAAGAAGGCTCCAGTTCTATCTCGTCGGGAACGGATTCTAAAACAGAGGGAGGCGAACCAGGCTGTAAAAGCTGCTCGGAAGTTGAAGGGGGGGTAAACTTAAGTTCTGGTAACTGGTGCTCGTGAGGAAGTATCTTACCACCTGGAGTTGTAACTACTACATCAGCACAAACAGAATGATAAGGACTAGCAGGGTGGAAAAATATACCCTGTTTTTTTAATTCTCCACAATTTTTAAGTCTTGCGATCTCAAAGTCTAATCTTTTATTAGCAACTGCTTGAGTGGTCATTGCAATCTGTGCCTGTGCTGCCTCGTGGCATTGACGTACTAATTTTCTATTCAATGGTATTGATAGGGTAGCAGAGAGACCAGCATTGAATGACTGGTTTGCTTTC
>VTLG01000495.1_pt1 | contig 104620 bp, 100 predicted proteins | sample 4694571 | NCBI WGS metagenome assembly VTLG01 (sample SAMN12604809, study PRJNA352737) | marine metagenome | biome: ENVO:00000447; feature: ENVO:00000209|ENVO:00000569|ENVO:01000036; material: ENVO:00002151; isolation source: viral sequences binned using virsorter ... | reverse complement strand
TAATATACACATGTCCATCATATGTGATTTAGAGCAGGGTGGGAAGATAACGGAAGAGGAAGCGTTCAAACAGATCAAAGATTTGTATAAGCAGTTCAAATATTATTATAAACATACTGTAAAACCAAGAGTGGAAAGTATGGACAAGAAAGGTTATTATAAATGATCGACGAGATTCACCTGATTATCTAGTTTAATCTAGATTCACACTCCCATCTCGTTACCACGGCCTCTTCGTCTAACGGTTAGGACTCCAGCTTTTCACGCTGGCAATAGGGGTTCGATTCCCCTAGAGGTCACTTGCCCGCGCAGGGTAAACGCCACGCCTTATTGGGTGGCACATTTCTCGCTTAGAAAGGAGAATTACTATGAATAGTTTAATGCAACACTTTTTTGATAGGGCTATTGGGTTTGAGGATTTACATCGTCAACTGAGTAGCGGTAAAAGAAACTTTCCACCCTACAATGTCATTAGGGATGGAGAGAAGACACTTGTTGAGGTGGCGTTAGCTGGCTACAGCAAGGATGACATCAAAGTGGTCGTTGAGGATGCGACTCTATCCATTGAAGGCTCAGGTGAGCCTGACAATGAGGATAGGCAACATCTTCACAGAGGCATTGCTAAACGCAAGTTCAAGACGAGCTTTAGCCTTGCAGAGTATGTTGAGGTTATCTCAGCAGAACTCAAAGACGGTTTACTAACGGTAGCTCTGGAACAAGTTGTGCCAGAAGAAAAGCAGCCGAAAGTAATTACAATTAACTAACTTTAGCCTGCGCGGGCTTTTGTACTACCTGATACATGCGGATATGTCGCAAAAAAGTCGTAGCCATTTGAGGCTTATAATAAAGGAAAATATGATGGATACTATAGCAATTATTTTATGGACTATAACAGGAACTTCAGCGGCTTGGGCTTTATACTTGGGCTATAATATTAACAAGGCTATGAAATGCTTATCCAGAAATTTGGATCAGCTAAAAGAAGATTACTACGAGCATGGTCATGACTAGTACAGAACGGATAATAATAATTTTAGAACATCAGAATTCAACTTCTATGGTTCTAGGTTCTCCAGTCATGGGGTTTATAGTAACATTTATTATGGCAATGAGCGTTGGTAAGGACTATTAACATGGCAGACTTTTGTTTTAGTTGTACCTTTGAACTATTTGGAGAAGAGTATGCCGACAAAAATGATTTTGTTGGACTATGCAAAGAAGACGAAGTTGCAATGGTTCTCTGCGAGGGCTGTGGACTTATAGAAATAAACTGTGACGGATTTAGGACTGACAAACTATGAAAAACTTTTTATTTGATATAGATGGAACATTAACTCCTCACCGTCAGCCAATGACAGATGACTTTAAGCACTTCTTTATGAAAATGTTGCGTAACAAAGGTGATGACGAAAAGGTTTTTCTAGTTACTGGATCAGACAAAGAAAAGACTATAGAACAAGTTGGGCACGCCATCTGGCACTCCGTTGACGGCGCTTATCAGAACTGCGGCAATCAGTTATACGTTGATGGCCAGCTTATCAAACAGAGCGAATGGGAGCTTTCTGGAGGGCTAGAGCAATCTGTTAAGCACCAAATCCGAAAGAGCGTATGGAATGGCACAGCCGAAAGAAATATAGAAAAGCGGATCGGTATGGCAAACATGACAACGATAGGCCGTGACTGTACACAAGAACAAAGAGAATATTATTATGAATGGGATCAACAGTGGAAAGAAAGAGAACATATAGTTGAGAAACTATCCGCTGACTATCCAGATATAGATTTTGCTATCGGTGGACAAATAAGTATAGACATATACCCCAAAGGCAAAGACAAGTCACAAGTCTTAGAAGACATGGAGGGAGAAGTGTTTTTCTACGGCGATGCATGTCAAAAGAATGGCAACGACTATCCAATATACAGTAAACTAGATGTGTTTCACGCATTTTGGGTTAAGAATTTTGAAGAGACTAGGCAATTTTTAGAGGCAGGTTATGAACAGACTTAAAGGCATGAGAACTTACTTGGCTGGTGCTATGGACAGAGTTCCTGATGGAGGCACTGGATGGAGAGATAAAATCACACCGCTACTTGAAAGAATGGGAATAGTAGTGCTAAACCCCTGTGACAAACCATCCGAGATTGGCAAAGAGGATGAGGGAACGAGAGAACATATTGAAAGTCTGAAGGTAGAGGGGAATTTTCAGCAGATCAGAGATGATTATGGTGTCATCCGAACTCTAGACTTGAGATGTGTAGACATATCAGACTTCTTGATTGTAAGTATAGATACAGATGTCCATGCGTGCGGAACCTACGAAGAGATAGCTGTAGCCAATAGCCAGAAAAAGCCTGTTCTTATTTGGTGTCAACAAGGTAAGGCCGCAGCTCCGAACTGGCTGTTCTTCATGTTACCACATCAACATATATTTGACTCGATGGAGAACCTGATGGGATACTTGGCGTATGTACATAAACACAACGGCGATGTAGATCATTATAAAAGATGGTTTTTCTTTAACAAGGATAAGATGAGGATGAGCTGATGGCTGTTTACGCTATAGGAACAACTACACTATTGTATTGGGTGACATGCATATCATGCGCTAAGGATAAAGATTACCCACACGCATTGATGTGGTTTTCATACGGACTAGCAAACTTAGGATTACTTTGGTATGAATTTAGAAAAAAATAAAAAAAGAAGTGTACCGAAGCTCGGTTTTTAGTATAATATAACATAGGACAAAACTAAATTGGAGTGAAACATTATGGCAAATCTAAGAGATATGGCCGAAGCGCATCTCAAAAATGTGCAGAAGCAAATTCAAGATTTAGAAAACACAAAGACACAGATTGATGCAGACATCGCTACGCTCAAGTCTTACTTAGAAGAGGGCGTTGCGGAACTTAACGGAAGTAGTAATTTAGTTGAACAACAAAGTAACCCTGTGGCTATGGAGTTGCCAACTAGCAACATTTTTAAGTAATTTTTTAAGGAGTTTCTTATGGAAATCAGTGAATTTTATCAGCAGTTGTCAAGCCTACCAAGCACCACTTATGTGTTTAGTATTGGCGATAATAAAAACATTGTTGCGACTGGTAAAAGAGGAAAAGCAAAAGGTCATACTTTCAATGCAGTGACAGCAGTTGCCCACCGAAGTGGTCATGGTAGCTACGCTAATAACAAGCGTGAGACGTTGCGAGCAGGACGAGCGCTGGGCTTGTCAAAGACCTTTACAGAAAATTTGTATCAGGCTACGACAAATCACTCAAATCGAGGTCATAGCCAAGTAGTACGTGGAAAGATTCGTTCAGCATTGGAGCTTTAATATGAATGTAAATTTTTGGTTAGGATGTGGAAGACTTACTAGAGACGCAGAACAGAGCGTAACTAAGAAGGGAACATCCATGAGTAAATTTCGACTTGCGGTAAATGATCGCCGTAATGATGAAACTCTTTTCTTAAACGTGTTGTGCTTTGGGAAGATGGCAGAAAGCCTGACCCAGCACTTGCAAAAAGGACGACTCGTATCCGTTCAAGGTAAGATTAAAATTGACGAGTACGAGGACAAGAACGGCAACCCAAGAAACTCTGTATGTGTTATGGCAGACGAGATCTCTCTCGGCCCAAATGCCGGCCAGAGAGTTGCTAGCACAGAGTCGGTTGACGAAGAGCAAACGCCGTTCTAGTTTGTTAAAGGTCTAGCCCAGCCTTAAATGGGCTTTTATTTTTTTGAAAAGGAATATTGAAATGGCAAAATCAAGAAACACAAGAAGACATGTAACTGGAACTACGGTTACAACGAAGAGCTGGTTTGGCTCACATGCAGACATGGTAGTCGAAGAACTAGAGGATGAAAAGGTAAAGTGCGAAGACGAAAAAGGTTTTTATATAACAGAAAAAAGAAATCTAGATAATGGACTAGCAGACCCAAATAGATATTCGACTAAGAGAGGTGTGTCCTAAAGAGGGAAACTGATGGCTAATTGGAACGAGCTAGTAAAAAAGGTAGAAGATAAAGGTACTCTTGTCAATTTCTTCTGTGAAGGACATAAGACCGTAGATACATTACCAATATCAAAACCTATACTCATAGACAGGAAGTTTGATTCCGTACTAGATTTTGGATGTGGAATTGGTCGAAACTTTCCGTATTTCAAAGCAATATCAAAAAAGCTCTACGCATATGATCTCCCCGCCGTACTGGAAAGATGTGTGGAGCTTCAAGGGAAAGAATACCTAAAGGGTGTCGAGGTAGTCCCAGACATAACAGATTTTGACAAGAAGGTGGACATAGTATTTGCCCTTTTTTGCTTTCAACACTTCTGTGATGCCGCAGAATTAAAGGTTGCGCTCGAAAACCTAGCTAGGATTTCTGATAATTTGTATGTCATCGGAAGACCCTATATGGATGACATAAATAGAACTAATGTTTTTGAGGTGTTGAAATCCTCTCCTTTTAAATATACTATCGAGAGCAGCGACTCAGGCCTAGAAAAAAAAGAGGGAGAGGGGACATACGAAATCCTACTTTCTCAAAAAAAATCGTCAGAGATAACAACAGACAACGATGTTATCTTTAAGTCTTATGCAGACGCAGTTGTTGATATTAAAAACTGGTGCAAGGAAATAACCTTCCCCATTACCCACGTTTGCGGGCTGCCAAGATCTGGGTGTTTTATAGCTGGAGTTATCGGCCACCACTTAAATATACCAATAGTCCCCATAGAAAATGTAATTAAAGGAAACGCTGACTACTTCAGGCTTGAAACATCTCGGCCAATAAACGCTAGCTCTGAAAAACCTAGCATATTAGTTGTGGACGACACATCTTGGAGTGGGCACACAATAAGGGAGACTAGGGAACTTCTCAAAAACCACAGTCACTTGAACATAAAATATGGCGCACTATATTGCAGCCAAACACAAAGCAATTTACTGGATACCAACTATCAGATTTTTTCATCCTTTTTTCACACGTTTGAGTGGAACTTTGCAAGAGATGTTATATCAAAACATTGTCTATTTGACATGGACGGAGTTCTCTGCGAAGACTGCGAAGATGACTCTGTAGAATCCAAGTACCTAAAGTTTATCCGTGAAGTCAAGCCATTATACCTACCCAAATATAAAGTTAAAAAAATAGTTACAGCAAGAATGGAAAAATATAGGGAAGAAACCGAAGAATGGCTTTCAAGGCACGGTGTGGAATATGAAGAACTGTGCATGATGCCGTCTGAAACCCATCAGGAAAGGGAACGGATCGGCTTCGGTAGATGGAAGGCTCTAAAATATATTGAAGACAAATCCGCAAAGTTATTCATTGAGAGTGATATACTTCAGGCTGTTGAAATAAACCAAATAACTGGCAGACCAGTTCTGTGCGTTGATGATATGAGGTTATTGGTATGACAGAAAATAAACGCCAAAGTGGGGCGAGAATTGTAAGCTAGATTCAGATTGTCATTTGGTTTGATCCAGATTCAATACATTATCTAGCAAAAAGTGGAAAGTTATCACTTGACAAGTGGTAGGAAAATAGTATAATAAACAGAAATTCTTTAGCCCCACAGGTGTTCTATTATGATTGAAATAGCAGGTTCAGCAGTAGCGTTTATTCTCGTAGTTCTTTTTTTGGCAGGCTACTCAGAAGAAAAGAAAAGGCTACAAAAACATACACCCCAACCTACACTCCCCACTCTATCTAAAAATGCAGAAGCGGATCTCTATGCCGCATATGCCTACCAAGAAACTGGCGAGCCATCAGCGTTTATGCTGTTTGATTACGAGGAGCCAGTAGTTGCGCGACCCGTTACACAGAAGCCAAAGCCTAACACAAGCGCACAGGACAAGAAGATAAAGAGCTTGGAAAATCAGATAAAGCAGTTGCAAAAAATGCTGGCCAAGCAACAAGCGCAGCCTGTAAAAAATGTGCCAAAAGTTCATCCTTTGCAGCAAGATTGCGTGGACGCTTTGGTTGCTATTGGCTATAATAAAACAGAGTCAAAAAACATTGTTAAGAACAGTTTGACTGATGACATTGCAACGGTGCAGGATTTCCTAGTAATCGCTATGAGAAAGGGCTAATTAGGAGTCTAGAGCAAGATGAATACTAAAGATTTTCTACACTCACGGTTCCCAGAAGAATTATTTGCGGCAGAAAACAGCAATGATTATCTTAGAAGAGTAGCTCAAGGGGCTTCTATTGCTTCTTCTAAGAATGTCATAATAACTGGCCTATGCAGAAATATAATGCCTGTGCTAAAACATACAGTCGCTAGACTCAGAAAGACAGGTGAGCTGTTTAACGACTATAGAATATTAATTTATGAAAACGATTCAAGTGATGGAACAAGTGAAGCTCTTAGAAAATACTTCCAGAAAGATAATAAAACAACAGTAGTGCAAGAGATAACTGGCGCACCCATGTTTGGCAAAACAAGAGAACTCAACAGACCTAAATACTTAGCTGGTCTAAGAAATATATCCTTTGAAGGAGTGAGGCTTCTTAATAAGTTTTTCCCAGCAGACTATATAATTGTTGTAGATTTGGACTTAGAAGGAGGCTGGTCTTACGATGGCATACGTCACAGCTTCTCATACGATGATTGGTCTGGAATAACAGCCAATGGCCTAGAGTATGTTGACGCAACTTATGTTGGCACTGACGGCACAGCCTTTTCTGAGTACAAACCACTCTTCTATGATACTTGGGCTTGGAGAGATATTGATTCAAAAATGGAGGATGTGCCAGAATCCGGCGTGGTGAATGAATTTGCATTTAGTAGAGGTGAAAACCTTATAGAGGTAAACTCAAACTTCAATGGGCTAGGGATATACAAATATGAAGAAGCTGTATACTGCAAGTTTGATGCTATCTCTACTGACTCTGGCCAAGTCGTCAACGAGTGGGCTTACTTCCATAATGAAATGAAGAAGAGAGGCAGTAGAATATTCATGAACCCAAGTATGATTGCTTTATACACTCCAACTATATACTCAGGAAAATATTAATGTTAAATATCATATCCCCAATTAATCAGCTAGGCTATGGCGTAGCTGGCCTTAACATATGCAAAGAGCTTGATAATATTGAGCCAGTGTCCCTATGGCCTATTGGTCAGCCCTCTGTAACTTCTCAAGAAGATCATGACAGAGTTAGCGAAATGATTAGAAATTCTAAACGCCCTGACTTTGATGCGCCTTGCATAAGAATATGGCATCAGAATGACATGTCTCAATTTGTCGGTAACAATATAAAGGTTGGATTTCCAATATTTGAGTTGGATAACTTTAACGAAATAGAAATACACCACCTTAACAGCTTGGATAAAATCTTTGTTTGTTCTGAATGGGCGAGACAGATAATAATCAACAGGATAAATATACTTCCTCAACATGTACATGTTATACCTTTAGGTGTGGACTCTTCTATATTTTCAAATAAAGAGGTTGACATACAAAGAAGAGATGTTACAATATTCTTTAACTGTGGTAAGTGGGAGGTTAGAAAGGGACATGACATAATCCCTAAAGCTTTCTGCGAAGCTTTTAGTCAGGAAGATAATGTTGAGCTGTGGATGATGTGCCAAAACCCTTTTAATACAGAGTCTGAGGAAAGAAGGTGGATTGATAGCTATAAATCTTGTCCTCTTGGAAACAAAATAAACATCATGAATAGAGTTGAGACACAGCAAGAAGTGTATAATATAATGGCGCAATCTACATGCGGCGTATTCCCAGCGAGGGCTGAAGGGTGGAATTTAGAGCTGCTAGAAATGATGGCCTGCAATAAGCCAGTAATAACCACAGATTTTTCAGCTCACACAGAGTTTTGTACTAAAGAAAACGCACTACTCATTCCGATACAAGAAACAGAGCCAGCATATGACGGCAAATGGTTTGATGGAAACACAGGAGAGTGGGCTAATCTTGGAGACTCAGAAGTTTCAAAACTAGCAAACCATATGAAGTTTGTACACGAAAACAAGATAACAACTAACCCTCAAGGCGTTGAGACCGCTAAGAAGCTTACTTGGGAAAATAGTGCGAGGCTAGTGCGGGAGGCAATAGATAATGTTTAATTTTTTCAAAAAAGATAAACAAAACATAGTTGAGGAAGAAGTACAGACACTTAGTGATGGCGAATCAAAAGAAATAGATGTGGATGTTAAAGATATATGCGCGGCAATTACCTACTACATAACAAAAGAAGGCACGCCATTTGTTGACATACAGATAACAGAAGCAGATGTTGAGAGTAGCCTCTTCCTGTCTGAGCTTCTAAAAGGCATATATTCTAACGACTATTTTGCCGAAACACTGGAAATGATAAGGGACGGATTTGTTGAACAAGGAAAATCAGAACTGTATATAGCCGTTGCCGCAAGGCTGGGCAGCGTACTACAAATATCCTCAGACGACAAGCCTTGTATAAGTCCGTCTGACATTTTCGACTAGGAGTATAACAATGAAGAGAAAAATAGGTTGGCAGAAATATGAGAATGTTATTGAAGATCAGTTATCCTCCCCTATTTTGCAAGAACTCTTGACTATAACAAACCCACCAGTGGAGATGATAAACACAGATGAATTTACATACGAAGAGCTAGAAAGCCTACAAAAAGAATTGGCATATGACACTCAAGCTCAACAAAGCGTAGCACTCACAGATGAATTTGTATCACAAGTTAATATGCTAGCTCAGTTTGACTGCTGGGTTGGGCACACAAATTTTGACATAACAAAAAACATAAAGGATACACTTGATACCGCTGAAGGCGTAGAGATACTAAAAATAAATAGTAGATACAGGTTCTTCATTGGTGTTGGTAAGATGTTTGATTTTAAAGACGTAAGAACTAATATTGAAGAGAAATTATTATAAGGAAACAAAATGAATAGAGATATTGAAATCGCATTGAAAGACAAAGAATTACAAGGTATTATGAACAAAGCGGCTAGTGGTTTTAATAAACAGCTGTCTGAAGATGAGCTTTATACTTGCAAGCTTAATGCACTGTGGAAAAGCCTTAAAAACTGGGACGAAGATAAGAACTCCAAGTTCACCACATATCTTTATAACGGTGTTAGGTTTGAGTGCATAAGAGAAGTCAAGTTTAAGAAAAAAGACTATGGTCGCGGAGGCAAAGAGCTAGAATATGTATTTTCCAGCGGGAATTACCACGTTGGAGAGATAGATATGTTAGATGAAATCGAAGCCTTACCGGACGCTGAAATAATGCTAGACAGGGCTAAGAATTACACCATAAAAGAGATCTCAGATATACATAATATCAACAGAGAAACAATACGGAGAAAGATAGAAAATTCTTCAAAAGTATTGGCAAGTAGGCTCAAATAGGTGTATAATAATAAATAGGACAATAGGATTTACTGCTTCGGATTTTTTGGAAATTAATTTTTTATATTTTTTTTTGGAGGGAGAAGCAGCATGGCTACTCAATCAGCACAATCTGGTGGCGGCGCTAAAAACAATAATGGTGGTATCGTCATCGGCGTGAAAGGCGCCAATATCGGGACAGACAGTCCAATTTCAAGTGGTGTAAACGGTTTATTTGGAGGCCTCAACGAGCTTGCCACTGGTTCAGAATACGGATCAGAAGTCAACCCTATAGACAGAGGGACTAATCCATTCCACGACCACGTTGGAATCCAAGCGGCTCGCTCAGCGGCTCGATTTAGTTTTACACCAGACCCTAAACAAAGATCCGCAAGCGATCAGCAGTTCATTATTAGAGGTGTTTCCACAAAGATTGGAAATCAAGCTAATACTGTTCTTCAATCCGCAGGCGCTCAAGTTAAGGGTGTAAACAACTACGGCGCAAAAACTGTTAATAGTACCAAGAGGCAAGGAGCCGGCGCGGCTATTGACATTCTTGAGCCTACAAGCAGTGGTATAGCACCTTACAGAACAAAGGGTTCTAATGCAGGTGACGCATCTACATTCATCACTCCTAGTGGTGTTGCTGGAAACGAACCGTCTCAAGTTGCTAACATCAAGCCTACTAGAGCAGTTCCCGGCGAACTTGCCTATATGCAAGGTGGAGTCATCCCTAAACAAGATGACTACAAAGATAAAGACGCTAAGGAAACTTAAAGTATTTTTCTTTTAAGACTCTTGGCCACCTTCGGGTGGCCATGTAGTCTCACCTTCTTTGGGAGATGCAACAGTGGACTTAGAAAATTTCACAGTAGTCCTCACAATGCTGACTACCCTACTTGGGTTTCTTGGCGCTGTATGGCTTAAAGTGCTTAGACCAGCTATGAAGTTTATAGATAAACACGACGACGTTGTTCAATCTATAGAAAACATAGAGAAGGAAATCACTTGCAATGGTGGTTCTAGTTTAAAAGACACAGTTATAAAACTAAACACCACGTGCGGAAGAATAGAAAATAGGCAAAAGATTATAGAGCAAAGAAGCAAAGCATCTCTGCATTATAGCCACACAGCCTTATTTGAAACAGACAGAAAAGGTAGGCTCGTCTGGACTAACGAACCATTCTACCAACTAACTGGCCAAACCCTGACAGATATAAAAGGGTATGACTGGATAACATATGTTCACGAGGACGAGAGAGAAGAGTTCCTACAAGAATTTGAGTCTTGTCTAAAAATGAACAGAAAGTTTTCTAAAGAAGTAACAACCTCCAATGGAATGGAAATGAGGATGACTGGTTATCCTTACAGGTTAAATGACAATGAACAAGGTGGTTTTTTAATAAGCATAACAGATGCTTAGAAGGGATATTATTATGGGTTCAAAAAAATGGTCGCTAAACGGGGAGGATCTTAAAAAATTAGGTCTCAACACCGTTTTTGTTTCTCTAGCTGCTGGCCTTACTTACTTAGGTGCAGAAGTTGGAAACGTCGATTGGGGTTCTTCAACAGCTCTTATCGTTCCTATTGCAACTCTGCTGTTGGGTACAGCTACCCAGTGGGCAAAAAATAACAAAGAAGATTAACTTTTTTGTTTGCAATACAGAGTTTATATAGTACAATGAGTTTGACACATGAAGATTGAAAAAGTATAACTTAATTTACTCGCTTCAAGTATGTCGCTTGAGGCGAGTTTTTTTTACACCTAGAGGTAGCATAAATATGGAAGTAACTAAAAGAGATGGCGAATTGGAATTATATGACGTTGAAAAAATACATCAAGTTGTTGAATGGGCTACAGAGGGAATAAATAACGTCTCTTCTTCCGACATAGAGATGAACATGAATCTTTCTATGAGAGACAAAATATCCACAGAAGAGATACATCAGATACTAATTAAAAGCGCTAGCGATCTGATTTCTGAATCAACGCCGAACTATCAATACGTAGCTGCAAGACTACTAAATATGTCACTAAGAAAAAAGGTCTGGAAACACGCAACCACGCCACCAGATTTACATCATCACATTTGCTTGATGATCGACAACGGCATCTATGACGAACACATGCTTGATAACTGGAATAGGGAAGACGTAGACGAGCTGGCCTCTTATATAAAACATGAACGAGACAACATGTTCACATACTCTGGCCTCCAACAGTTAATTGACAAATATCTTATTAAGAATAGAACAACTGGAATTATATATGAAACACCACAGGTTGCGTATATGTGTATAGCAATGTGCTTGTTTTCGGGGGACAAGAAGAGAGTAAAGGAGGCATACGACGCTTATTCCACCTTTAAAGTGAACCTGCCCACCCCAATCATGGCTGGCGTTAGATCAACCATCAAACAGTTTGCTTCGTGCGTTCTTGTGGACGTAGACGATGATCTAGACGGAATTTTCTCTAGCGTACACGCTGTAGGAAAATACACAGCCAGAAGAGCTGGCATCGGATTAAATGCTGGTAGAATCAGGCCAATAAACTCTCCTATTAGAGGAGGTGAAGTTATACATACTGGCCTAATTCCATATCTTAAGATTTTTGAATCCGCAGTTAAGGCGACATCTCAAAACGGCTTGCGAGGTGGCTCTGCCACAGTGCATATTCCTTTCTGGCATTACGAAATCGAAGACGTTCTAGTGTTAAAGAATAATGCAGGAACTGACGATAATAGAGTTAGGAAACTGGACTACTCAATACAGTTCTGTAAGTTGTTCTATGACAGACTAATTAAGAATGAAGACATCACTCTGTTTAGCCCTGATGAGGCAAAAGGCTTGTATGAAGCTTTTGGTAACAACAAAAAGTTTGAAGAGCTTTACATTAAGTACGAAAACTCTAGATCAATTAAGATGAAAAAGAAAGTTAACGCAAGGAAGTTAGCAGAAGTATTTGCAAGAGAAAGACTAGAGACAGGTCGTATATACAGCATGAACATAGACAACTGTAATGAAAATGGGTCTTGGGATATTCCTGTACACATGAGTAATTTATGCCAAGAAATAATTCATCCCACAGTGCCTATCAATTCAGTTGATGATCCTGATGGAGAGATTGGAATTTGTATACTGTCTGCTTTAAATTTAGGTGAATTAAATTCAGACAAAGACATACAAGTTGCTTGTAAGAACGCAGTCGAGTCTTTGGAATCTGTAATTGACTACCAAGATTATCCAATTTTGGCTGGTGAGAACTTCACAAAGAACAGAAGGTCTTTAGGTATAGGAGTCACTAACTTAGCCGGATTTCTAGCAAAAAATAAACTCACCTACGACGACCCAAAGACTCCAGAACTAATACACGAAACAATGGAGAAGATACAGTGGCACCTGTTAGATACATCTTGCAGGCTGGCGGAAGAGCTAGGGCCGTGTGAAAAATTCAGCGATACTAAATACTCTAAAGGATTACTACCTATTGACTGGTATAAAAAATCTGTTGATGAGATTGTAGAGCCTGAATATACTATGGACTGGGAAGAGCTTAGAAATAGGATAAAAGAATTTGGGCTTCGACACTCCACGCTATCTGCAATCATGCCGTGCGAGTCAAGCTCTGTCATACAGAACAGCACTAACGGCATTGAGCCAGTTCGGCAGCTACTTTCTTATAAAAAAGCCAAGAATGGCGTGCTAAAACAGCTAGTACCGAACTATCATAAAGGTAGGAAATATTACTCTTTAGCGTTTGACATGAAGAATAATAATGCTATAATTAAAATTGTCGCGGTGTTGCAGAAGTTTGTAGACATGAGCATCAGTGCAAATCTGTATTACAACTATGACCACTATGAAGATGGTTCGATACCGCTAAGCCAAATAATCAAAGACAATATAACCAGCTACAAATATGGGGTTAAAAATTTGTACTATTGTAATACTCCTGACGGAGATGGTAAACTAGAAAAAGAGTCAGTTTGTGAAGGTGGAGCCTGCGCTATATAATGAAAACTATTTTGAATAAGATGAATGTGGACACCCTCAAGCAGCCCTTGTTTTTGGGCGAAGACCTGTCGCTTCAGAGGTATGACAAATTTAAATATCCAGTATTTTTTGACCTCTATAAAAAGCAGTTAGAGTTCTTCTGGAGACCTGAAGAAATTGAGCTAAAGAAAGACCGTAATGATTTCAAGGACGACTCGGTAATGTCGGAAAACGAACGGTTTATTTTTACATCAAACCTCAAGTATCAGACAATGATGGATTCTGTTATATGCAGAGGCGTTCCCACTATTCAGGAATACGTATCTAATCCAGAGCTTGAGGCTTGTCTTAATGTATGGCAGTTCTTTGAACAAATACATAGCTATAGCTACACCTATATCATTAAGAATGTATACCCGAACCCAAGTGAGGTTTTAGATTCCTGCTTGACAGACAAGGAAATTGTGGCTAGGGCAGATGTAGCAGTAAAAGAATACGACAAACTAAGGAAGTTAAGTAACAGCAAAAAGATAGACGACATTAAGAAACAGATTTATCTAACTTTAATTAGTATCAATATTCTAGAGTCCATTCGTTTTTATGTTTCTTTCATCTGCGCTTTTGCGTTTGCTGAAAACAAAAAGATGGTAGGAAATGCTGATATTGTAAAGTTAATTAAAAGAGACGAGGCTATACACCTGCATAACACTCAGCAGATTTTGAAAATCCTGAGAGACGAGAAGTCCGAAGGCTTTGTGCAGACAGCAAAGGAATGTGAAGAAGATGCAATAAAAATGTTTGAAAGCGCTGCCTCTGAGGAGAAGAAATGGGCTTCGTACTTATTCAAAGATGGTTCCATTATTGGCCTTAGTGAGCCAGTTATGCATCAGTACATAGACTGGCTTTGCATGAGCCGTAGAAAAACTATTAAATTACCTTATGACTCTGGACTAAGAAACCCAATAGCTGGATGGACAGAGCCGTGGATTAACAGTGAGGCTGTTCAAGTAGCACCACAAGAACATGAGATTACCTCATACAAAATTGGCGCTAGCACGAACGACCTTGAGGATATGGATTTTGGAGATATTAAATTATGACTGAAACACAGGGAAAAATACACAGTTACAGCTACGAACGATTTGCTGGCAAGACAATCAACGTAAAGAAAGTTGAGCCACACGCAAAGATTCCAACAAGGGCCAACCAATCAGATGCCGGATGGGATTTGTACTCTCTTGTAACTAGAAGTATATCCCCAAGCCAAAGAGTTACAATTAGAACTGGAATTTCTTTGCAGATACCGGAAGAGTATGTTGGACTCATATGGCCTCGCTCCGGTATGTCGGTCAAGAATGGCATAGACGTTTTAGCGGGGGTTGTAGATTCTGGATACAGAGGAGAGATAAAAGTATGTCTGCTCAATACGAGTAGAGAATGGATGGATATAAAAGAAGGCGATAGAATTGCACAAATTCTATTTCAAGAGGTTCCACATTTTCAATTACAAGAAGTCGATATACTACAAAACTCCGACAGAGGTGAGGGAGGATTTGGAAGTAGCGGCAAATAAAAAGGAGCTCGCATGAGAAAATCTCGCAAGCAACAAAAGAACGATAGACGAAGAATTGTTCCTATAACAGCTAAGACTATCAACCAAAAAGACTACATAAGAGACATTGTTGAAAATGACGTTGTATTTTGCACTGGGCCATCGGGCAGCGGCAAGTCTTATATAGCGGCTGGCATAGCTGCAAACCACATTTACAGAGATGAAGTTGAGCAAATAATAGTCACGCGCCCCCTTGTGTGCGCGGGAAAAGATATTGGCTCATTGCCCGGCGAACTAGACGAAAAAATCAAACCATATCTGCTACCCATGGAAGAGAATCTAAAGCATTTTCTTGGTAGGGATTACTATGGCAAACTATTTAATGAAGGAAGGATTAGATACGAGCCACTTGAAGTTATGAGAGGAGCGACTTTTCACGACGCATATATGATATTAGATGAAGCACAGAACTGTACGCTAGATCAAATTAAAATGTTCATCACAAGAATGGGCGACAACTCAAAAGTCCTAATAAACGGAGACATTAGGCAGACGGATATAAGAAAGTTTAGTGGCTTACTAGACTGCATAGACAGGCTAGAGGACGTGGAGGGCGTAGGTGTAAGTCGGCTATATTATGAAGACATACAAAGGAACGGAATAATTGGCAGAGTCCTTGAGGCTCTAGAGGAAGATTACTATGATTAATTATGATTATATTTGCAAAAGCTGTGGACACGAACTGAAAGATGTGTTACAATCCATTAAAGATGATCCATTAACCCTATGCGAGAAGTGTGGAGATCATAGTCTGGAAAGAGTGATTTTTGGAGGGAGAGCTGCATTCGTTGAAAATGTCTCTACGATAGGACAGTTAGCCGACAAGAACACAAAAAACATGGGCCACTACAAGAAGTCTGAGATCAACGCAAAGGCAGAAGAGACTAAAAAGGCAAACCAGCCCAAGAGTTTTTGGGGTAAGCACGCAACAGCCAGTAAGTCAGAAATTAATAACATGACATCCGAGCAGAAAACTAACTACATCATGAAAGGTAAAAAATGAATAAATACTTAGACCCTAATGTTGATAAGTTTGTAAATAAGGAAACTAAAACTGAAAAGTTATTTGGGAGACACGGAGAAGCCGTGTTGAACAAAAAGGAAACACCAATGTCTAAAAAGATAGTTGACACATTTGGTAACAAAGAAGTAAAAGAGTCTTTCTACGCGCAAACATTTCAAGGAGGGCTATACGACCCAAATGGCATGTATTCGCATAGAGAGTCTTCCATAGAGTTAAAAATGTCAAGAGTGACGAAAAACACGTTTGACTTTTACATGCTATACTTAAAGACTAAAAATTCATTATATTTAACGAGAGCACAAAGGAGTTTTTTAAATGACTAAAAAGGGCCCACTAGGAAAAGCGGAAAAATATTATGTCGAAGGACATTACAATACAATGGAAGCAAAGGATATAGCCAAAGAGCTGGACAGGCCAGTAAATTCAATAAACAAACATATTGAAAAAGTTAAGGCTAGAGAGCCTGAATTACATACGGCAGGCGGCCAGATGGCTAGACAGGACGGCATAACGATCATGACTGAAAATGCATCGAACATGTCTGACGAGATGAGAGGCAAAGGCAAGTCGATTACTAGAGCTGATCTCAAAAGAAAATCTTGTACAACAGGAACTAAGAAAAAATGATAGAAGGGAAGCAGGAGTTCAAGAAGGCCATAAGAGGCGCGGGCGAAAAGGAAGTTTTCATAAACGTGGAGCTTTCTAATGGCAGAGATATATACTTTTCTGATTACAAGCACTGGCATCAGATAAAAGACATCTGCGCGTCCGAAGGCTTGGATCTAACAAGGTTAGCGTTGCAATTTAGATCTCATTTAGAGGAAGTTGATGTTGCTAACGCAGAGGCCGTCTACCTAGTTCGTTCGGTAATGGGGCAGATAGGATATAAATCTAAGCAATATTTTACTACCGGCACTCTTGTTGATGGTGTTGTTCACAAAAAGATGTGGCTTACGCCAGAATTGATTATAGAAAAAGAATACGAAGATACTATTGAAGGTTGTTTTGAAGAGGCTATGATTTACAATGGCAAAGGAACGAAGCGATAAGAGCAAATACATTTCTCCGTCAACCGGAGAATACTGTACGTGCTCACAATATATAGCAGAGATCATGTGTACACGCATGGCTCAAAAAGAGAACGAAGGCACGCAAGCCTACAAGTTTTGGAACACCAAGAAGTGGAAAAAAACTTACTCATTTCAAGTTATTCTAGCTAACCGGCTGGCAGCAAAATACGACTGCGCCGCCATAGTTAAAGCGCTAAACTCTAACGAGCTGAAGAACGTCTATTCTCTTCGGTATCCAAATATTGAGCGCGTAATTGAGAAATATCAGAAAATAATTGAGTCTGAAAACCGTAATCGTACTATAATAGATGTACAGGATAAGCCGAAGTCTCGGTCTTCGTCCTACGGTAAGAAAAACAGTTTGAAAAGATTGAGAGATATTGATGGCAAGAAAGAAGAAGACAAATAAATTTGTTGAAGATGTAGTTAGCAGCACGGTCGTATCTACTTATGGCGACGTGGTAAGAACGGGATCAGAAGTCCTCAGCAATCTCAACAATCTACAAGTGATTGGACTGTCTCCAGCTTTGGACATAGCGTTAGGAGGCGGCTTGAGAGAAGGCAGCTGTGTAGTTATGACAGGTGATCCTAAAAGTGGTAAGACAACAACAGCTTTATGCTTTGCCGCTAAGTGTCAAAAGTTAGGCAAAAAGATTATCTACGCCAATACAGAAGGCCGCCTAGCCAAGCAAAACTTTGAAGGCATCAAAGGACTAGACCCAGATAAGATACTAATTGTAGAATCTACAGATGATAGGGTTTTATCAGCAGAAGATTTCTTAAACATTATAGAATACTATATCAATAACGACCCAGAATGTGTTATCATTGTTGACTCCATGTCAAACATGGTGCCGAAGGTTGAGCTTGAGGGTGAGGTAAGAACTGGAGTGCGAAACTCGCTGCCTAGATTATTGTCAATGTTCTTCAAGCGGATTGGCGGCTCTGTCACAAAAAACAAAACAATCATCATCTGCATCACTCATAACATTGCCAACACAAGTGGTAGCAGATACGCCCCTATGAAGATGGCGGACTGTGGTAACATGTTGCAGTATCAGGCCGGCACCAATATGATTATTACACATCGTGGAAAGTGGCAAGTTCCTGCACAGACTGGGCCGCACGTAGGGCAAATCGCAAACTGGAACATTAAAACCTCAAACGCTGGAGGTATCCCAAACTCTACCGCCGAGAGCTGGATCAGATATGGTATAGGCATAGATGAAGTGCAGGAGGTAGTACAGATAGCCTGCGAATTTAGGTTGATAAAGACTGCTGGAGCTTGGTATACTATTCAGTGCGCCATTGACGAGAAGGAAGAACCAGTAATAGCTAAACTACTAGAGTCGAATGAGATAGGCGAGAAAGAAGAAGATATTGAAAGGTTCTTCAAGTTTCAGGGCGTTAACAACCTAACGGAATTCCTAAATGAAAACCCACAGGTTTGCGACTTTATATACGAGAAAATTAAGGAGCTGTTTTGAAAGTAACAGGCTTCAATGGTAGAGAGTACAATTTAAATCTCTCCAAGTATGATGTCAAGGCTAATGATACTCGCAAAAGATCAAAACACCATATCAGAGCCAGACATCTTATCAAGGAGGTTTATCACAGCTACAGGCTTCTTGAGGAAGTCAAGCTTCCCGGAAGTACCTCAACAAACAAGCGTTCTGTATTATATTTAGATTTTTTCATTCCTAACATACGGAAAGCTTTTGAGGTACACGGGAGGCAACACTACGAACACATACCATTCTTTCACAGAACGAAGGCAGACTTCATACTTGCAAAAGCTAGGGATGAAGACAAAATAGAATGGTGCGAACTTAATGATATTGAATTAATTGTATTGAAATATTCGGAGGATGATGATGAGTGGAAACACAGAATTAAAGGCATCTGAAAGACTAGCAGAACACATTAAGAACATAGAAGAATACATTGCCATGTCCAATGTTTCTTATTCTGCTTTTAATGTAGAGTATGTTGTAGTATCTAACTTAACTAAAGAAGATATGTCAAATATGACATCTCAAGAGATGTTTGACTCGGCTTATTTGCTGTATGGCTATTCTACTTATATTCAAGATGAGATAAACAAGAACAAGGTTGCGTTAAGCTGGTGCAATGACCAGATAGAAAAGCTCGTCGCAGCAAATCTAAATAACTTCGACCAGTATACAAAACACGATGTGAAAAGACAAATCATCATACGTGAAAATAGCTACGCCGCAAGCGTCGATCAGATGAGGCTAGTTGCGGAATCAAGACTACAATCGCTAGAGGGCAAGACATACGAGCTTAAACGTCAAGGTGATATTTTATTAGAAAGGGCTAAAAGACTATGAACCCAGAAGATTTGAGTATAGAGGAACTACAAAAGCTGCTTGCACAAAAGCAAGATGAGGCCAAAAAAGAAGTGCAAGACGAGCAAGTAGACGAAGCTTTGGTTGGCGACGACTTTAGGGTTAACAGAAAAGATTCTGGCCCAAGAAGAGAGGCAGTAAAAGCCGGTGAAAACACTTGGTCTGACACTGGAGAACACAAAGATGTTGAAACACCAGACATTGAGCCAACCCCAAGAAATAGGAAAAAGACGCAAAAAGTTGAAAAGAAGTGTCACGTATGCGGCAAAATATTTCAGGTACACCCAAGATTGATTAGCGGAGAATTCTGGCGCTGCGATAGGTGCATAGGGAGGTAGTAATGGAACAACATTTAACAGATGCTGGAGCAGAAAGAGCTTTGCTTGCTGGATTATTCCAGCATGGCATAGATGCTTATGTTGAAGTTGCTGATATTGTGGATAGCTACACATTTGGCATTCCCAATAATCAAGTATTGTTCACTTGCGTAAAAGATGTAATTGAAAATAACCTTGACGTTGATCTCCCATCTGTGCTATCTGCGGCATCAAGACTTGGACACTCAGAGCGAGTGGAGTCCAAATCAGAGCTTGAGTACATAAAGTCTCTTTTTGATTTTCCAGTAAGTCAAGACAACATCTTTAACTTTGCTGTTCAGATTAAAAAGTTTGAGTTTGCACGCAAGATTAAAAAACTAACAGACAACATACACAAAGATGTAGACAATATCAATGGTAGCGAAACTATTGACGAGATCATACAGAAGCTAGAAGAGCCAGTAATGGATTTTCTCAGAGAAGACGATGGTGGGGAAAAGCCCGAAAAGATCGGCAAGGATATAACGGATTATATTGAATACTTGTCTGAAAACAAGTGTGATGTCATAGGTGTACCAACGGGTTTTCCAAGATACGATGTTGCCATAGGCGGTGGACTAAGAAGAAAGTGTGTGGATCTGGTAGCTGCAAGACCAAAAGTAGGTAAGAGTGTTTTTGCAGACAATGTTGCTGTCAACGTAGCAAGAGAAGGCACGCCAGTGCTGGTTTTGGATACTGAGATGTCAAAAGAGGATCACCTTAACAGAATCATAGCCAACCTTAGCGGTGTTCCAATCAATGAAGTAGCTACTGGCAAGTTTGTAGATGACGACGAGAAAAGCCAAAGAGTCCACGAAGCTGTTGAGCAGATACAAGATATACCATATAACTACGTTAGTGTCGCTGGCAAGCCATTTGAGCAAATACTCAACATTATTAAACGCTGGATTATACAAGACGTAAAACAAGATGAAAACGGAAGAACAAATGACTGTGTGGTTGTTTACGATTACTTAAAACTTATGTCCTCTACGTCAATAACAAATAACATACAGGAATATCAAGCACTTGGTTTTCAGATTACAAACCTTCATAACTTGGCTGTTAAATATGATTTTCCTTGTTTGTCGTTTGTACAGCTAAACAGAGATGGGATTACAAAAGAATCTACTGACGCTGTTAGCGGTTCTGACAGGCTGATTTGGCTGTGTACATCATTCTCCATATTCAAAATAAAGTCGCCAGAGGAGCTAGCTGAGGACGGCCCAAGAGCAGGTAACAGAAAGCTGGTTCCTATCGTATCAAGGCACGGCGCGGGATTAGATGATGGGGATTACATTAACATGAGAATGTTAGGTGAGCACGCAAAGCTGCAAGAGCTGAGAACCAGAAATGAATTTTTGGTGATGCCGTCAGAGGACACTGGCTTAATAGATGTTGAAAACTTAGATAATATTAACGAGGAGGTAGAAGAAGATGGACTTGAAGAAGATCAAAAAGCTCCTTGGGAATAACCTTGAATTAGTATTTTCAGAGCTAGGTATAGACTACCAAAAAAATGGACAGAATATAACTTGCTCTTGTCCGGTACATGAAGACAGTGACAACCCAAACAGTTTTTCCTACAATTCCGATAGACATATCTGGAGCTGTTGGACTAGAGGATGCCAGCAAGAATTTGGCAATGACATATTTGGACTCATAAGAGGAGTCCTATCCGTTGAGGCAGAATCTGACGTAGGTTTTAGTGGTGCACTTAAATGGGCTTGTAAAATATTGAATATAGACAACAAGTCTGTGCATGTAGAAAAGCAAGAAGAAGATGACCAGTTTGTTTCTATGGTTAAGATGTTCTCCAAAGAGGACAGCCCCTCCTACGACGATCAGGAAGTTCAGATAGATTGCAACGTTATGCATCCCTCGGATTACTTCCAGTCAAGAGGCTTTGCGGACTCTACATTGCTTCATTTCCAAGTTGGCGACTGCGTGCAGAAGAAATCTTCTATGGTGTCCAGAGCTATTATACCAGTGCATTCGTTAGATGGCGAAAAGGTTGTAGCCTATATAGGCAGATCAATGCAGAGTTTTTTAAAGCCTAAATTTCTTTTTACAAGAGGTTTCAATAAAAACAAATACCTTTACAACTATCATAGAGCCATACAAAAAGCGCAAGAAACTTCTTGCCTATTTATAACTGAAGGTCAAGGAGATGTCTGGAAATTATACGAAGCTGGCGTTGAAAATGCCATAAGCATATTTGGCAAATCAGTAAGCCCAGTGCAGAGGTCTATACTTGAAAAAAGCGGCATCACCAAGTTGATCGTGCTTACGGATAACGATCAGGCTGGAAGAGAGGCGAAGATGAAAATACAAAGGGACATGAGTAGAATGTTCAAAGTCGTATTTCCAAGGTTGTCTAGAAAAGATGTTGGAGATATGTCCGTAGAAGATATAAAAACAAACGTGTTACCTCAACTAAAAGGTATGTATTAATGAATATAATTGGAATATCTGGTAAAAAACAAGCTGGCAAAAACACTGCCGCAAACTATCTTCATGGGTTAGTTCTCAGGAATAGAGGCATGGTGGAAGACTTCAATATTGACTCCAACGGCGGCTTAGTAATCAAGACTGACGTTGATGGAGACGAAGAACATGGCTTTTTAGATGTGACAAGAAAAGACAGTTCATTTGTGGAGTATGCTCACCATAACATGTGGCCTTACATTAAGTTATACAGCTTTGCGGATGGTCTGAAACTTCTTTGTATGGAGTTCTTTGGGCTTACTCACGAACAAGTCTACGGAACAGACGATCAAAAGAATACTGAAACAAAGATTGAGTGGGCAAACACTCCTACTTGGAAGAACGGCGGTCTTCTATTTGCACCTAGAGACAATATGACAGCGCGAGAGCTTTTACAATATTTTGGCACTGATATTATGAGAAGGATGTACAATAACGTTTGGGTTGACTACGCTATCAAAAATATACTGAGAGAAAAGAGCAACATATCAGTTATCGCAGACGTTAGGTTTCCTAACGAAGTTGAAGCCATAAAGAACGCTGGAGGAAAAGTTATAAGACTGACTAGAGAGTTTGCTCAGGATAGTCACTCAAGCGAAAACGCTCTTGATAAAGAAAACTACGACTGGAGCAACTTTGACTATGTGGTCAATAACACAGACATGACTAGTCTGTTTACTGCTCTGGATAAAATCTATGGTGAACTGGAGATCACATGTTAGTGACTTATATAAGAAGTTCAAGTTTTAATAATTATTCCTACTGCCAGATGCAGTACTTCTTGACCTACGTTCTTGGGCATCAATCCACATCTGGAAAGAAGGCTCAACTAGGAACAGTTGTACACAAGGTGATGGAAGTCTTAGCAGGCTGCCAACATTTACAACAAGATGGTAAAAAGATGTTACTGTCTGATGACGCTTTGGGCGATATAAAATTCAATCGCAAGAAGCTAAAGAGCGAAGATTTTGTAAACGATATTTTACAGCAAAGTTTTGACTGGTACACGAGTAGTTGTACTCATAAGTACACTAAGTCAGATTATAAATTCTGCAAAGATTTGACTTGGGAAGCCATTGAATACAACAATGGGCTGTTTGACCCTAGAAATAGAAAGATCGTCGCCGCTGAGCCTCACTTTGATATTGAGATAGAAGAAGATTGGGCTAAGTTCGATTACGAAATGCCCGATGGACAAAAAATCACAGGAAATTTGGCAATAAAAGGAACGATAGACCTTGTAACTGAAGTAGACGATGGTATAATCGAGGTCGTTGACTGGAAGACGGGAAGAAGGCTTGACTGGGCAACAGGTGAAGAAAAGACATATGAGAAGCTATGTTCAGACCCCCAATTATTACTATATAATTATGCAATATCAAAACTATTTCCTGATTATGAACAATCAATTATGACGATATTCTTTATTAGAGATGGCGGGCCTTTCTCTATGTGCTTTGACAAGAAAGACCAAGAAAAGTTTTTAGAAATGTTAAAACTAAGATTTCAGCAAATCAGCAGAAATCAAGAGCCAAAGCCAATGTCTTACTCAAGGAATCATTGGAAGTGTAACAAGCTTTGCCATTTTTATAAGAACAACTGGGAAGGCACAGACCAAAATATGTGTATATATATAGAGGAGCACCTTAAAAAACACGGAATGAACGAAACCGTAAAAAGATGCACCGCAGAAGGATTTAGTGTGGGCCACTATGAGGCTCCGGGATAAGGAAAATACTATGATTCAAGTAGAAATCACAGAGGACATGAAGAAAAGAGCATGGGCCAAATCCAGAGAGATGGGAGTCATTAAGAACTCCATCATGAAAGGTGATGGTAATATAGCTGGCTTCATTGGTGAAGAGGTTGCAAACGTAGTCATAGAAGGTTCCATAAGTAATACTTATGATTACGACATTGTAGATAACGACGGGATTAAATACGACGTTAAAACAAAGAGATGTACCTCAAAACCAAAGCCATACTATGACTGCTCAGTTGCTAATTTTAATACAAAGCAACAGTGTGATAGATATGTCTTTGTAAGAGTAGAAAACAAAAATAGAAGGTGGGGAAGGGCTTGGGTTCTTGGTTGGCTTGGGCACGACGAATACTTCGAGAAGTCCCGACATTTGAAGAAGGGGCAGATAGACCCCTCAAATAATTTTGTTGTAAGAGCAGATTGTCACAATGTTGCAATTTCAGAACTCAACGAATTTAGGAGATCAAAATGCTAGACTTTATATACGATAGAAGAAATTTCTTGCGAGTGGGGAGTATTGGTGCTGGATTAAGTGCTGTTGGTTTGTCTGATTACGCCTTAGCTCAAGACGCTCTGTCGTATGAAGATAAGGCCGTTATTTGGGTGTGGCTTGGAGGAGGGCCAACTCAGTTTGAAACATTCCACGCTCCTAACGATACAGTTCCAACTGAATGGCAACCAATCAATGGAGCTATTCATGATCCAAAAACAAATATAACTCTTGGCGCTGACTGGACAGAGCTAGCTAAACACACAAGCAAGCTGAATGTAGTCAACTCTTTTAGCCATAAAGATTCATCTCATAGGCAAGGTACTCACTTCATGATGACTGGGCATTATAACCCAGAAAGAACAACTACATCTATAGCCAAGTATCCTTCTTTTGGTTCTATTGTTTCCGCTGTCTATGGTGCGAATAACCCCCAGAATGGAGTACCAACTTATGTTAAACAGGGTAAAATTGAAGGTGATGAAGGTGCTTGGTTGGGTGGAGCATTTAAACCATTTGATCCGTCCAATAAAGACAATCTCACACCAAGAATCGAAATCGACAGATTCAGCAACAGAAAACAACTCTTGGGAGCTATAGGCTCAGCGGCTAAAGATATATCTGGAGCAGGCGCTGAATCAGTTGGGTTTTACAAAGGTCAAGCTTACGATGTTATTCTTGGCTCAGCCAAAGATGCGTTTGCAACAGATAAAGAAACAGAGCAAACTAAAGCTCTATATGGATCAGAAAAAGCAAATGACATTGGCGAACAAATGCTATTAGCTCGTCGCCTTGTGGAGCACGGCACAAGATTTGTCACTCTTCATTATGGCGGATGGGATATGCATAGCAATATTTCAGACGCTCTTAAGAAAAGAGTGTCGCCCATCGACAAAGCCATTTCAGGACTCTTAGAAGATTTAGATCAACGAGGGCTAAGTAATAAAGTATTGCTTGTAGTAACTGGAGAGTTTGGAAGAACAAAGATCAACGCCAATGCTGGTAGAGACCACTGGCCTGCAATTACGCCAATGATGATGGCTGGTGGAGATTACCAATCTGGTAGAACTATCGGCGCGTCTGATAGATCTTACAGCCCAATCGAAAACCCTGTAGGCCCACTTGACTTACAGGCAACGCTGTTTAATCACTTTGGAATAGAACAGAGTACTCAACGTGTTGATAACGGTGGAAGACCAAGATATTTATTGGAAGGTGAAGCAAAGGTAATACTATAATGAAATGTAGAGGAAATAATTTAGGACGAAGGTCATTTTTGCAGGTTGGATTCCTAGGAGGACTAGGGATTTCTCTATCTGATTACTTTCGTATGCAAGAAGCTCAGGCTGACCAGAAGTTTTACGAGAGCATAGAAGGCCCAGCTAAAAGTGTAATCTTTATATATCTTCCCGGAGGCATGGCTCATCAGGAGACTTTTGACCCCAAGCCATTCGCGCCACTAGAATATAGAGGCCCAATGTCTAGCATTGAGACTGTAGTTCCGGGAATTAGATTAAATGAAATGTTAGCTAAGACCGCTAAGGTTACAGATAAGATGACCATCATTCGTAGCATGACACATGGAGAAGCAGCTCATGAACGAGGCACACATAATATGTTTACTGGCTATAGACCTAGCCCAGCACTCCAATATCCGTCCATTGGTTCAGTGGTTGCACATGAGTTTGGCCCACGTCATAACTTACCACCTTACGTCTGTATCCCCAATCAGCCTAACGAATTCGCAGGTACTGGATATTTAAGCAGCTCGTTCTCTGGATTTAGCTTGGGTTCTGACCCAGCTAGTGATGGCTTTCAGGTTCGTGACCTTAGACTTCCTAACAACGTGAATGACAATAGGTTTGGAACAAGACGTAAAATGCTTGGTGCGGTAAATGATTATTTTGCCAGCAAAGAAAAGTCAGATTCATTAGACGCAGTAGACTCTTTCTATGACCGCGCCTACAGCTTAATCTCTAGCGAAAAAGCCAGAGATGCCTTCGATATCAACAAAGAAGATGCTGCTACTAGAGATAGGTACGGTAGAAACACCGCAGGTGCTAGGATGCTTCTTGCTAGAAGGTTAGTAGAGGCTGGCACAAGATTTGTCACGCTGACCTATGGTGGCTGGGATATGCACGACAGCATTGAGAATGGTATTCGTAGACAAGTCCCCGCATTAGATCAAGGTCTTGCAGCTTTGATTGCTGACCTAGATGATCGTGGAATGTTAGATTCTACACTAGTATGCTTAGCATCTGAATTTGGTCGCACACCAAAAATCAACGCAAATGCTGGACGTGACCATTGGCCTAAAGTATTCAGTGTAGTTATGGCTGGAGGCGGAATACAAAAAGGAATGGTCTACGGATCATCCAACGCTACTGCAAGTGAACCAGAAGAAAATGCCCTTACTGTTGAAGACTGGGCAGCAACAATATATAACAGAATTGGCATCGTCGCTGATAAAGAATTAATGGCTCCCGGAGATAGACCTATAGAAATCGTAGATGGCGGCAAAGTTATACAAGACTTAATAGTTTAGGAGTAAACAATGTCTAAAAATTATATAGCTCAAGCAGATGAGAAGTATTACTTTGATAATTATGGATCTGAAGAAGAGTTAAACGAAACTAATTTTTATGTACCAGCAGAAGATGAATATGTTGAAGCTTCTGAGGTTTATTACGAAGATTCTGAAATTGAAGACTGGGACGTGTCACAAGCAAAGCCCGGCCTTTGGGAAAACATTCGCAAAAAGAAAGAGCGAGAAGGCAAGAACTACAAGCCAGCCAAAACTGAGAAAGAAGGCAGGCCAAGCCAAGACGAACTTAAAAAAGCTCAATCCGACAAGCCCGGCCCAAAAGATCCTCGTAGAACACCTGCACCTAAAAAGGATCAAAAGAAAGGTTCTAAAAAGAATAAACCTGATAGTGCCAAGAACCCTAGTGGGAAAATTACTTTCAGCAAAGAAGTAACTGCTCAGCTTTCCAAAAAAGTTGCAGAGCATAACGCTAAAGGCAAAGGCTCTAAGGCTACTCTTGGTATGTTAAAGGCTGTCTATCGCAGAGGCGCTGGCGCTTATTCCACTAGTCACGCCCCAAAAATGAGTCGTCATGGATGGGCTATCGCTAGAGTAAATGCATTTTTAACTTTACTAAGAACTGGCAAGCCTTCTAACTCCGGCTATACTCAAGACAATGACCTGCTACCAAAGGGTCATCCTAAGAAATCTAGAGCCGCCTACCAGTATGAAAACCCAAAGACTGGAGAGATTTACAACTACTCTAGAAAGGGCGTATACAAAAAAGATGGCACTGACCTAGTATACAAAGGCAAGGCTGCAGAGTATCAGGGTAGAAAAGTCAAACTTGGGAAACCATTCAGAACTCCTGATGGCCCAAAAAAGTTTTCTGTTTATGTAAAAAATCAGAAAGGAAACGTTGTTAAAGTTAACTTTGGAGATCCTAATATGGAAATTAAAAAGGATAATCCAAAACGTCGTAAAAGTTTTAGAGCAAGACACAACTGCGATAATCCCGGCCCGCGCTGGAAGGCTCGTTATTGGTCTTGCAGAAAATGGTAAGGGGGTGATCGAGATGAAGACGCTACTTAGTTTATTTTTTGTTTTTGGTGTCATGATGACACTTGGTTGTATGGACGGACAGCCTATGGCTTGTGGTATTTGTGAAAACGAATGTCCTTGCGTAGAGGCTGACTGTATCTGCGATATCGAAATATGTAAATGTTCCAACTGTATTAGTTAATTAGAGGTGCAGTATGCTTAATTTATCACGTAGAAGTTTTTTATCTGTAGGAGGTCTCGGCCTTCTTTCTATGCCGCAGGTTATCTGCGCCCAAGATCAAAGTGGTACATCTCATAAAGCTGTTATTAACATATTTTTGGGTGGTGGCCCTCCACATCAAGACATGTGGGATATAAAAACAGAAGCGCCTTCGGAAATTCGTGGGCCTTTCAAGCCGATCTCGACCAATGTGGCGGGAGTGCACATCGGTGAGTGCTTTCCACAGATAGCATCTATGTTTGATAAATTTACAGCTATACGTTCTGTAGTAGGATCTGATGGCTCGCATGATGGCTACCAATGTGTTACTGGCTGGAGCCGTAAGGATATGGTTTCAGGTACTAGCTATCCCGCTATCGGAGCGTGCGCCTCTAAGATACTTGGCCCTGTTGACCCTGCCGTACCAGTTGCGGTAGGGTTAGCTGAGGCTACCCAGCACATGCCTTGGTCAGAGGCTGGAGGTGCAGGATATTTAGGAGACACTCACAAGCCATTTAAGCCTAATGGGGAAATGATGAAAGACCTTAAGCTTAATATGGAAATAGAAAGATTTAAAAACCGCAAGGATTTACTAAGTGGTTTTGCAAATCTAAATAGAACAATAGATCAGGCTGTTAATGTCGATACGTTTACAGAAGAGGCATTTGGTGTGTTGACATCAAGCGCTTTAGTAGACGCTTTGGACTTGTCAAAGGAAGACCCAAAGATTAGAGAAATGTATGGAGATGGCAAGCCGTTTAAGTTCCAATACGACGGAGCGCCCACAGTCAATGAGCATGTGCTTATGGCTCGTCGCTTAGTGTCTGCTGGGGCACGCTCTGTCACACTTTCATATGGAAGATGGGACAGTCATGGCTCTAACTTCGATCTCGTCAGAGATCACGGAGCTAAGCTTGACCAGTGCGTGTCAGCGCTTGTTAGAGACCTTGATCAACGTGGTATGCTAGATGACACCCTTGTTGTAGTGTGGGGAGAGTTTGGCAGAACGCCTAAGATCAACCCAAAGGGCGGTCGTGACCACTGGCCTCAAGTTTCCGCAGCTCTACTAGCGGGTGGCGGTTTTAATCACGGGCAGATCATCGGCTCTACGAATAGACTTGGTGAAGTACCGGAGACAAGACCAGTGCACATTCAAGAGATCTGCGCAACCATGTACAGAGGTTTAGGTATTGACACAATGTCAACAACACTATTAGACAACACTGGAAGACCTCAATATCTTCTAGATCACAGAGAGCCTTTAAAGGAACTAATATAATGGACAGACGAAGTTTTTTAGCAGGATTTTCTTCACTTCCCCTCGTAGAACTATTAAGCGCAAATGCTGACGAGCTGAGGAAAAACAATAAATCGGCTATATTATTATGGATGGGTGGTGGCCCTTCAACTATGGACATTTGGGACTTAAAGCCAGAAGCGCCGACAGGCGGGCCATTTAGACCAATATCCACAACAGGAGATGTAGAAATTTGCGAACATATGCCCTTAATGGCAAAGCAAATGCATCATATGGCCATTGTCAGATCCATGAGCACTCGTGAAGCTGACCACATGCGTGGGCGTTATTACATGCACACTGGCTATGTTCCCAACCCAAGTATTGAGCATCCTAGCTATGGTGCTGTATTATCGCATCAGCTAAGGCGAGAAAATCTAGAGATTCCGCAATTTGTTTCTGTCGGTGGAGGAAGCGTTGGAGCTGGGTTTCTTGGTATGAATTATGCGCCGTTTGTAGTTAATAGCAATGGCCAAGTTCGTAACCTAGATGTCAAACCAGATCAAAGGTTCTTTCAAAGAGCTTATGCTTTAGATGTTATAGAAAATAGTTTTATAAATCAAAAGCGAGGCTCAATAGCTAGCGACCACAGAGACGTGCTTAGACAAGCGTTCAATTTACTAACCAGTGAACAAATGGAAGCGTTCAAGGTGGTAGGCGAACCAGACGCGGTTAAAGATAGATATGGAGACAACAACTTCGGCAAGTCCTGCTTAATGGCTAGGCGGCTTGTCGAGGTTGGAGTCCCTTTTATAGAAGTAAACTTGGGAGGCTGGGACAATCACCAGAATATATTCCCAACATTAAGAGACAATAAGCTGCCCATGCTTGACAAAGGCATGAGCGCATTAGTTGAGGATTTAGAGCAAAGAGGGTTACTGGAGGATACAGCTATAATCTGGATGGGTGAATTTAGTCGCACACCTCGTATCAACCAAAATGCTGGCCGTGACCACTGGGCACGAAGCTGGAGTGTTGTCGTTGGAGGAGCTGGTATGAACGGTGGCATCGCCATTGGTGAGACCAACTCAGATGGCACACGGGTTGAAACAGAACCATACACCTCTCAGGATGTTATGTCATCTGTATGTAAAGCTCTTGGTATATCCTTGGGAACTACATTTACGAGTAAAAGCGGAAGACCCATGAAAATAGCTAATTCAGGAAAAGTGATTACTGATCTATTTTCTTAAGGTGTAAAAATGAATTTCTTCAAGAACGCTGTTTATGTACTCGTATTTATCAATTTAGTAAGTTTAGGTTTTAATGGCTGGATGTATAAAGAACTACATGAGCCTGATATTATCATGGCCTCAGACCCTGCACTCCAAACTCTAATACAGGAAAGCAGATCTAGAGACACTCATATATTAAAGGCTATACTATTAACACATCATCGCCTTGGTATTCATCAACCAACACAGCAAGATATGTGTCCAGCGTGCGATGATTTGAAAGAGCAAATGAAAGACAACCCTATTAAAACTATAAAATATCTTGGAAACTAGTGTTTTATACGCTTGATTTGACTATAATATAATAACGAGGCACGGGATTCAGGTAGTCATCTAATTCTTTTTAGATTCAAACCTTCATCCCGTCGCCAAGTTTTTAACATTGAAATTTATATTGAGGATTTACTATGGAATGGGCTCCACTGTGCAACTATACGCACTACAGCTTGCTAAAAGGATATTCAAAGCCACAGCAGTTAGCAGAGAAATGCAAGGCTAACGGCTACAAAGCTTGTGGCATCGCTGATTATAAATCTATCTCAGGCGCAGTCAGCTTCTTTATGGCCTGCAAAAACAACGGCATCAAGCCAATCATTGGCTGCACGTTCGATACGTTTACGCTATTCGCCAAGAACAAAGACGGATGGTTAGATCTAATTAAACTTGTGTCGTCGTTGGACGAAGAAGGTAACTACAACAAAAAGTTCTTGCTGGAAATCACGTCAAAGGGCAACCTAATATCTGTGGCAGATAAAGCTGGCTACTCGCCAATCAAGGGCGAGGACTTCTACAAGCGAACGCCAGCACTAATGGAAACATATTATACAAATAAAGACGACGCACCTCTGCATAGAATACTACTGTGCTCTAAAATGAAGACTACAGTACCAAAGGTAAACAAGCTATTGTCAAAGCATGAAGATTTTGATAATAGAGAATTCTTTGAGCAAAATACCTTCTATCTTCCCGACTCTACAGAGGTATGTGAAATACTGACTGAAGACTTGGACATGAATGTCAAACAAATTGTAGACAAGTGCGAAGAATATGATATTCTCAGTTCTCCAATGTTACCTGAGTTTCCCACGCCAACAGGCGAGTCTGAAGAAGATTATCTAAAACAGCTATGCCGTGAGGGCTGGAGAGACCTTCTTATAAAAACTGGGAAGGTTGCTGACGAAGATATGAAACAAAAGTATCTGGATAGATTCAAGACGGAATTCGATGTTATCAACGACGCTCATCTATTTGGATACTTCTTAATTGTTAGAGATATTATTAACTTTGTAAACGACTCTGGTTGGCTATCAGGGCCGGGAAGAGGATCTGCGGCGGGCTGCTTGATTTCATATCTAATTGGTATCACCAAGATCGACCCAATCGAGTATGACCTGCTATTTGAGCGATTTTATAACGCCGGTAGAAACACAGGAGGTCACGTATCACTACCTGATATTGACATCGACGTTCCCGGCAGGAAAAGAGATGAAATTATTGACTATCTTAAAAGCAAATATGGCAAAGATAATGTTAGTCAGATGCTCACGTTTGGCAGGCTGCAGGGCAGAAGCGCGCTGAAAGAAGTGTTGCGTATCAACGAGGCTTGCTCGTTTGGCGAAATGAACGTAATATCAAAGTGCATACCCAATGAAGCCGACGTATCTGACCAGCTACAGGCTATGGACGAAGAAGATCGTTCTATTATCAGATTTGCTCTCATTAACAACTCAGAAGAGTTGCGAGACTATTGCTTTGTTAACGATTCTGGCTACCTTGAAGGAGACTACGCAGACTACTTTGAGCAGGCAATTAGTTTAGAAGGCACATTTAAAACTCAGGGTAAGCACGCCGCTGGCGTTGTTATATCTTCAGATAGATTACACGAGGTTTGCCCTATGGTAGACCAAAGGAGTGGAGGCGAAAAGATTGCAGGACTAGAAATGGCCGATCTTGAAGCTCTAGGCCACGTAAAGTTTGACGTACTAGGAATTAACTTATTAGATAAGATTATGAAAATTGAGGAAGTATTAGATGGCAATTAGAGACTATATCGTATTTGACTTTGAAACTGGAAGTAGAAACCCACGCAAGACGCAGCCCACTCAGATTGCGGCGCTGGCGCTAGACGGCAGGAACTTTAAGCTGAAAGGAACATTTAACAGCGAGATCCGACCAGTTATGGATGACGAAAAAGCTATTGAAATGGGCTTTGATCCGCTAGAGGATGAAGCACTCCGTATCACGGGCAAGAACAGAGAAGATCTGGCAAAAGCTCCATTGCCCAAAACTGTGTGGAAGAAGTTCTGTGACTTTGTTAACCAGTACAACTGGAAGGGGACGCAGTTTTTCGCGCCAATCCCAGCTGGGTTTAACATCATCGGCTTTGATATGATTATCGTAGACAGACTGTGTAAAGCATACGGCCCATACGACAAAGAGAGGCAACAACAGAAGCTCTTTAATAAGATCTATAAAGTAGACATGATGGATAACATGTTTATGTGGACAGAAGGCGACCCATCTATTAAGTCAATTAGTATGGACTCACTGCGAGATAGAATGGGACTCAGCAAAGAGAACGCGCACGATGCGCTACAGGACGTAAAAGATACAGCTAATATCATGATTAAATTTATGAAAACACATAGAGCTGTATATAGAAACTTAACTATTGATAAAGCATTTGCAGACGGCGAACTATATGTCTAGAGAAATTAATTATAAGTGTGAGAAGACTTGGGAGCTGTTTCACGACGGCAAAACCAAAGGCGTTTTTCAGCTTGAAAGTAATCTTGGTAAGTCTTGGTCTAAGAAGCTTAAGCCCAATAATATAGAAGAGCTTGCAGCTCTTGTCGCTCTTATTAGGCCGGGATGTCTAAAAGCGATTTCTGACGGCAAATCAATGACGCAGAGATACATTGATAGAAAACACGGCATAGAAGAAGTTAGTTACTTACACGACTCTCTGAAGGATGTGCTGAAACCCACATACGGCGTTTTAGTCTATCAAGAGCAATCTATGAGAATCGCACAAAACTTAGCTGGGTTTGACCTTAAAGAAGCTGACGTTCTCAGAAAGGCAATCGGAAAGAAAAAAGCAGACTTGATGGCGAAAGTCAAAAAAGATTTTGTCAAGGGCTGCAAGAAAGTGGGCACGGTTGATGAGGCAACGGAGGAGATATTTAGCTGGATTGAGAAGTCTAGCAGATACTCTTTCAACAAGTCTCACGCCGTCGCTTACGCTATGTGTTCCTATTGGAGCGCTTTCCATAAGGCTAATCACACGCAAGAGTTCTTCTTGTCCTATCTATACCACGCGGGTGAAAAGCAAGATCCGCATGAAGAAATATATGAGTTGGTTAGTGACGCTAAACTATTTAACATAGAAACCAAAACCCCCAATATATCCAACTTCTCAGAAAAGTTCTGCATGAGAAAAGGTAATCTATACTTTGGAGTTAAAGACATCAAGTCGCTCACTGGAAAGACTGGAGATAAAGTGCTACTCGCAGTGGAAGAACTGCTCGGTGAGCTAGGCAAGGAGGCAGAAAACTTGAAGTGGATGGACGTTCTTGTATACATGTCTAAGAAGATAAATTCAACTGCGTTCAAGGCGTTGGCCTCAGTGGGCTTTTTCCGTGGGTTCAGGGATAGAATAACCAGAAATGAGGCCCTGTATCAGTACGAAATATTTAGGTCTTTAACGGCGGCAGAGCTTAGATGGGTAGTAGAAAACTATCCTAAGAAAAGATGGACTACGTTGGAGAAGTGCTTGATTGACTTGGCTCCAACAAAGAAAGAAGGAGGAGGCACCAGCAAAGTAGAAAGAAGCCAGTTAATACAGAATGAGATATACTTTCTAAATAATCCTCCTTACGACCTTTCAGATGATCCGTCTTGGGTTATAGATCAAGAGGTCAAGTATCTTGGCTGCCCAGTCAGCATGTCAAAGGTAGAAACTGCCGATACGTCTGGGGCGAACAGCACCTGCAAAGAAGTTCTTGACGGCAAAAAAGGAAAGAACCTGATGCTTGCGGGCAATATAAAAAGAGTGTCTGATTACAAGATAAAGAAGGGTAAGTCCAAAGGCAAATATATGTCATTCTTAACTATAGAAGATGAAACATGTTCTTTAGATAGTGTAATTGTATTCCCAGAATGTAGGGACAAATTTCAATACCAGTTATACGAGGGTAATAACCTACTATTCTCCGGTAGCGTATCCGAACAAGATAATTCTTTTATTGTTAGTAACATTTTTGAGATTTAGCGTGTTTTTACTCGCATGTATTGGGTAATATATAAATATGGAGATAGAACGTGCTATATAACTCACAAGTAAGACAAGATACTTTTGTTGATAAGTTGCTTAATAAAGATGAAGGCTTCTTCCTAGACATCGGCGCTGGAACTGGAGGCCTAACGCCTCAACACGCCGGCGATTTTAGCAACACGTACTTTTTTGAGCGCTATAGAAAATGGAATGGGATAGCCATAGATTACGACAGAGCGTGGTACGACGCAGTTAAAGACGCAAGACCTGACACTGTATACTGCGAAGATCTTCTAGAAGTAGATATAAATGAATTTCTGGAGTCCACAGGGTGTCAAGAAGACATAGACTATATTTCTTTAGATGTAGACGATGCGCAGTGGAAGGTTTTTAATGAATTTGATTGGTCTAAATACAGATTTAAAGTGTTGACTTTAGAGCATAACTTATATCAATCATTGGACTCGTGTGAGTTTACAAGAAATTCTCCAGACTACATGAAAAAGATAGACTTGGAGTATCGCCGCTATCGTAAAATTCTACAGCATCATGGATACAAGATACTTTGGGGAAATGTAGAGCTGAATGGATATGGGCCAATAGAGGATTGGTGGGTAAGCGAAGAAATATATGAGAAGCATCACCACATTAAAAAAGAAAACATAAATTGCAACGAAGTTATCAATATAACTTTTGAATAAAAAAGGATATAAACATGAACATCTGTTCTTTTACGGGCTACTTAGCTGAAGACCCAAGAATATCGAACGTCAATGGCGTCAGTTTGGTAGAATTCACATTAATTACCTATACCTATAGGAAGACAAAAAGCACAGGAGAAAAGAGCAGGATACCTACTTTCTTGAACTGTGAAGCTTGGCACACGGGCGGGGAGACGATCAAAAAATTTGCCAGAAAGGGTTCTAAGATTTCTGTGCACGCATCTGCTAGAAATCCCGGCAAAGGTGAAAAGGGGATTATTTTTAGAATCAATGAGTTTGACTTCGCTAACGCTGGAGAAGAAGAATAGATGAGAAAAAAACGTATACTTTTTTGTGGCGAGGCGACATTCCTAAATACTGGATACGCCACATATAACAGAGAAATACTAACATATCTGCACAGCACTGGTAAGTACGAGCTTGCTGAACTATCTGCATACGGAGAGCTGAATGACCGAAGAGGCGACGCAATGCCTTGGAGGTTTTACGGGGCTATGCCAAACGTAAACTCAGAACCAAAGTCTTCACAGGAAGAAATAAATGAGTACAACTCAAAGCCGACTAATCAATTTGGAGAGTGGGCATTTGAAAGAGTATGTCTAGACTTTCTACCAGATATAGTATGTGACATTAGGGACTTCTGGATGCTAGATTTTGCAGAGAGATCTCCATATCGTCCATACTTTAAGTGGTGCATCATGCCCACAGTTGATGCAAGACCACAAGCAAGGCAGTGGATAGGCACATATCAGTCTGCTGACGCATGTTTAACATACTCAGACTGGGCAGGCGGCATACTAGGCGATCAATCAGGTAACAAAATTAACTATCTTGGTAGCGCGCCTCCTTCGGCCCATAGCGCTTATCAGCCTAAAAACAAGAAAGAGCTGAGAGAAAAATACGGCTTAGATCCAGACGCTAAAATTATAGGCACGGTGATGCGCAACCAGAGGAGAAAGCTGTATCCAGACCTCTTTGAGGCCTTCAAAATATTTTTAGACAAGAGCAAAGATAGCAACTGCTACCTGTATTGTCATACTAGCTATCCAGATCTGGGATGGGACATACCAGAGCTTTTACATCAGCACGGTATAGCATCTAAAGTATTATTTACTTATATATGTCCAGACACAAAGCAGCCTTTTGTTTCTTTGTTCAAGGGTGCGATAGCGGAATCACCATACACCGGCAAGTTCAATTCCGAACTATCGAGCGTGAAGTCTGGCGCTTCTTACGAGCAACTGTCAGATATAATGAACCTATTTGATTTGTATGTTCAGTATGCCAATTCTGAAGGCTTTGGACTGCCTCAAGTTGAAGCAGCAGCATGTGGCGTACCAGTCATGTCAACAGATTACTCAGCGATGGAGAGCGTCATCAGAAAGCTTGGCGGAACACCTCTGCCTCCTAAAGCGCTATACAAGGAGCTTGAAACTGGTTGTTTCAGAGCAGTTCCTGACAACGAAAATACAGCTAACGAGTTTGTCAAGTTCTTTTCTAAGACTGAAGAACAGAAAAGACTAGATAGTAGTAATGTTCGTGAGAATTTCGACAATTTTTACCAGTGGGACAAAAGCGGTCGAGTGTGGGAGTCTTACTTTGATAGTGTAGAAATACTTCCAATAGAACAAACTTGGGCCTCTACTCCTTCTTTGCTCCCCTCGGCACAAAAGATTGAGATTGATTACAGCAAGACTACGCAATCACAAGTAGCTAAATGGCTCATAGTCGAAGTTCTTAGAGAGCCTAGATTCCTGAATACATTTTTTGAAGCTAGGCTGACAAGAGACTTGATATACAACACAACTACGGCATCTACTGGTGGAATGTACTTTAACGAAGAGTCGGCGGCGTTTGAAGGCAGAAACACCAGACAGCCCTTCGGATTTGATATAGCATATGATCATTTTTCCCAGCTCAACCAAAGAAGAATACAATGGGAAAACATAAGAGTAAACGCCATACAACAAAGGATGGGAAGTTAAATGAGAGTATTATATTTAGGACACTACAAAGAAGGTACTGGATGGGCTCACGCATCCATTGATGCCATCCTCGCTATGGACTCAGTGGGCATTGATGTCGTACCAAGACACATTAGCCTTACTGGGGTTGAGCACGATGTACCTGAAAGAATACTAGAGCTTGAGAAAAAGTCAGTAAAGGGCTGCGAGTATTGCATACAGCACCTTTTACCTCATCATATAGTAGGAACAGACGCTTTTAAAAAGAATGTTGTTAGATTTGAAGGCGAGACTTTAAATATAAAAATGCAACCTTGGGCTGTTCATCTCAAGCAGGCAGATGAGATATGGGTTCCAAATACCAGCTCTTGGTCTACGTTAGTCGATGAGGGTATACTAGGCAGAAAGAATGGCGTTAAAGTCGTTCCGCACCCGTCTCAGATGAGCAAATTTTTTGGGGAATCTGCCGGCATGATTGATATGCCATCAATAGATAATACCTTTAAGTTTTATTACATAGGAGATCTCAATGAACGCAAGAATCTAACATCTGTTATAAAATGTTTTCATTCTGAGTTTCATAGATCTGACAATGTGTCTTTGATTATAAAGGTCAAGAAGTTTGGTCAAAGCCCAAGCGATACAGTACAACATGTTAAGTCTATCACCTCTGCGGTAAAGTCAAGACTTAGGATATACAGAAGAGAAGAATACTATAAGCCAGAGTTGATTATTGCGGACGATGTACCAGAAGATGGTATAAAGTCAATACATCAATACGCAGACTGTTTTGTATGCCCTTCGCATGGAGAAGCTTGGTCTATACCTTCGTTTGAAGCAATGGCCTATGGCAAAACCCCTATATGCAGTAATTTTGGCGGGCCAGTGGACTTCATAGATCCTGAAGACAAAAACACAGGAACATTGGTCGGTGGACAGTTGGCGATTTGTGACTGCCCAGACGCAGCATTTCCAGAAATACTTACGGGTAGAGAACTATGGTTCAACCCAAGCGAAGTAGAAATTAAAAAAGCCATGAGATATTACTATGAAAACAGATACAAGATAGACAGGCAAGCTGGAATAAAAAGAGCAAAACAGTTTTCCTACGAATCCGTAGGCAAGAAAATAGAGGAGTTTTTAAATGCCTAGACATCATAGAATTAGAGTTCCTGAGATGCCGCCAAGTGATTATGTCGCTAGACTGATTGACGATGCCACCTCTGAAGAAAAAAAAGAAAAGTACAACATACTGACATTTGCCACCCACGAAAGATATCAAACGTTGATGGCAAAAACTGGTCATAATTTTTATGGTTTCTTGACAGAGGGTATTAAAGAGTGGAATGAAGACTATGGAGAGATGCCTGATAACTTCTACCCACTGCCAAAGGAAACCCTTTACAGAGGTATAAAGTTCGATTTTATTCTTGCTCAGAGCAAATTTGGTCAATTCCAAATTGCAGAGCTGATAAATCAGAAATTAAATCTTCCAATTATATCGCTAGAACACACTGCTCCAACGTCTGTACTTAAGCAAGAGTGGCTTGAGGAAATAAAGAACATGGCTGGAGACATCAATGTATTTATATCTGAGTGGTCAAAAAAACAGTGGAAGATAAACTCTTTTAATCAACAAATTGTTCACCACGCTGTCGATGTAGAGCTTTTCCGTCCTCTGGATATAGACAGAAGCCCTGTCATCTTGACGGTTGCGAATGATTTCAAAAACAGAGATTATTGTTTAAACTATTCAGGGTGGGAGCGCATAACCGAAGGGCTTGACACTAAAGTAGTTGGCAGTAGCCCTGACGGCTTCTCAGAGCCTGCGCCTTCAGTGGAGAAGCTTGCTGAGGACTATGCGAGCGCTCAGGTGTATCTAAACACAACCACCGTAAGCCCAATACCTACGTCATTGTTAGAAGCTATGGCCTGCGGCTGTGCAGTTGTGACTACAGCAACTTGCATGATACCTGAAGTGGTTAAGCACGGTGTTAACGGCATGATTTCAAACGACGAGTCGGAACTAAGAGGTTATATAGAAGAACTACTCTCTAACGAAGAGCTCAGAAAAGAGCTAGGAGAAAATGCTCGACAAACCGTCGTTGAGAACTTTTCAGAGTACACTTTCCTCCAAAGTTGGGAGAGGATATTCAAAGAAGCTTACGAAATGAAAAATAACAATTTCTACAAAGAGGGATAAAATGACTAAAATACATATAGTTCCACAAGGCTCAGAAGCGATTGATGGATATGAAAAGATCGAGGTGGTAAACGGTACTGCTGATTTAACTAGATTTGCCAGAAACGAGTGCGAATTCATATTGGCTTCTGATATACTTGATGAGATGACAGTTGACTCCGCCCCAGACTTCATCCAGCTACTGGAAAGTAAAACCAGAAAAGGTGGCAAGATTTGTATAGGCGGAAGCGACATAAATCTAATATCCAGAGCAGTTATAACTGGCGAACTAGATGTTGCAGAGGCTAACAAAACAATTTTTCACGGAAGGTCTTGTTTAAGTTTAGAGTCTGTGCAAAATTTGCTCACCTCACTAAACCTAAAAATAAATACGACAAGCTTTCAAGGATACAGGTATGAAATCGAAGCAATTAGATAAAATAGCAGAAACTAGCTGCAAAGATTGTAAATTTGCCATATATGAAGGCAAAACACAGACCGGCTGCGAGGCGGGCAGGGCTGAAGTGTATATGGAAAATGGAATGGCTTTTGAGGCCTACGATAAAGACAAAGAATTCTACGTCATAAACACTCTTTGTTCGTATAAGATAGAAAAAAAGTATGCTCTGTCAATAGAGGAAATCAAGGAGATAAGAAAGAAATCTTTTGGCATCGCCGTATACATAGAAGACAAAAGCCTAGAAGGGTTGGAAGAAACGATTGAGTCAATTTGCAACATTAACTATGACCATAGTAAAATGTCTGTATGTATTTCACACTCTTACAAGCTGCTTCAGCCTGAGTTTACTAATAAGATGAAAAAACAAATGCGCGCACTAGAAGACGCTAGCTTTAGCAGCATTAATGTTGTAGTCTACGGGAACGAAAGACAAAGAGACTACGACACCTTCAAAAAAATAGCGCGTCAGAACTACATAACCAAATTGAACGCTGGACAAACAATCGACCAAGACACCTACGAAAAAATAGACTACGCCATAAATGAACGGCTAGAGAGATTTTTGTTCTTCGAGGACTCAAGTTGTTACACTATACTTTTTAAAGCAATTAACAGCAGATACTTAGACCACAACGATTATGACAAGATGGGAGAAGCGCTGCTAGAAGAGTCTAAAGCAGAAGGTTTTTATAAGTGTTTCAATGGCTAGAAATAATAACTTTTTAACGACGCCTCATAGAGTTCCGATAGAAGAATCCAACGACCTAGTAACGGTCGTGCTTCTGTGTGAAAATGCTGGGCACAGGATGAAGTCATATGGGCCTACGCCTTTGGCTAAAATAGGAAGCACCACACTAATTGACTTGCAGATAGCGTCAATCATGAGGGTAATAAAAAACTTTGAACTCATCATATGCGGCGGCTTTGAGGCAGAAAAGGTTATAAAACACATAAGAGATAAATACAAGCAAATATCTGCTAGATTTGTAGAGAATCAAATATATAACAATTCTAACTCCTGTGAAAGTCTAAGACTTTGCTTAAATAATACTCTCAACGACAAGATACTTGTATGCAACGGTGAAATAATAATTCAAGACGAGCTATTAAAAACAATCGACACGAGATCATCCTCAGTGGTCTATGAAGAAGAGAATGATTGCTTTGACATTGGGATAACAATCGACAACAGAGGAGAGCCTCAAAACCTGTGTTACGGTATGCCAAATAAATGGTGCGAAGTTATATTTTTTAATAACTCATTAATCATCGAGTTTACTAGAAAATTAGTGTCAAACCTAGAGTATAAAAATAAGTTTATATTTGAGGCAATAAATGATATACTGAAATCTAAGCACAAAATAAAAGCCGTTGCAAACAAACAGAAACATATACTTAAACTAGATAATATAAAAACATATCACCAAGTGAGGAAGACGTATGCGCGTACTGATACAAGACTACTCAAGCCCTGATACTACTGAACCCATGTACCTTTGCCAATCCTTTAATACGGTAGGTATACAAAGTGTTCTTTGGAACTCAGATCATTCTAGTGCTTATGACACCTTTGACTCGTTTTTACCAAACCTGTTCATAGCGCATTTTCAAAAAATAACTTCAGACTGTATCAAGTATCTGTCTCAAAATAGACACATAAATATGATCTTGAATATGACAGGCGCGCAGCAGCAACACGTAGAGCAGCTAGAGGGTCTTATAAGAGAATCCAACATCAATGTAGCCTTTGCGTTTACGTCCAGCCCTAAAGAAATTAATAAGCTGAGCTCTTCTCTGGTGAAAATTATAGACTTGCCAGCGGCAGTAGATTTATTTGCTGCTACTAGTGAGGCAGTAGCTCCTCCATATGAGGTAGACCACGCTGTTGTATCAAACTACGACGCAAGAAGTGTTTTGTCGCCAAAGTTAAAAGGCACTAGCCACCATTTTCTATCAACCAGTAGTGAATTGACAGACTCTTTGGACATAACTGCTCCAGAAATTAATCTTCAATCGCTATACTCAAGATACAAAAATGTGATAGTTTCTAGAAACGACCAAGTTATCCCTCAGTCGCTATTTTCGGCTGTTTATAAAGGGGCAAAGGTGTTCTATTCAGGAAGATACGAAACTCAGGCATCCATAGTTATGGAGGCATTACAGAATATGTATAGGGGAGTAAAAGGATGCTTCGATATGAACGAAGATTTTGACCAACAGAAGGTTAGAGAGCATACAATAGAAAAACATACATGCTTTAATAGAACTCAAAAGCTATGCGCCAAGCTTGAGTGGACAGAAATTAAAAACAGATTTGATGAAAAGATCGGAGAGCTTATATGATAACCGTAATATTGAGTGGGTACAAGAGAACACACGCGCTGAAGCAACAATACGAGGCGATAAAGAATCAAACTGTTGATGAAGTTGACATTTGGTTATGGACAAATAGCCCAGACGGAGAAATGCAAGACTTCCCAAAAGATGTAGTGCAGAACTGCGAGTCTACAATGTCGAATAGCAACTATGGAGTTTGGGGAAGGTTCGCCCTAGCTCTCAATACAAGCACCAAGTATGTCAATATTATTGATGACGATACAATACCGGGAAGAAAATGGCTGGAAAACTGCTTGATGACCATGGAAAGCCATAGAGGCCCACTAGGAACTAGAGGTATCATCATGAATCCAGAAGACGATAGGAACTATCCGTACAACGGATATGAAACACACGGTTGGGGAAACCCAAACGAAGAAGTGGAAAGAGTTGATATGCTGTGCCATTCTTGGTTCTTTGAGGCAGACTGGTTAAGATTTTTCTGGGCAGAAGCTCCAATTCCAGCCCCTCATCACTTTGGTGAAGATATGCACTTGTCATATGCCATCAAAAGGCATCTTGGTCTACACAGCTATGTTCCTCCTCACCCAAGAGATGACCGAGAAATGTGGGGCTCGCAGCCCGAAACGGGTCACAGCATAGGTGAAGACGAAAACGCCATATCTAAAAACAATGTAAATAATCAAGGCATGAACAAGTATTGGAACTATATCAGGGATAGAGGCTACGGCTTAATGAAGGAAGAGCTATGATAGATATTCCCTTTAAGCAACAGGTTGACTTTATAACGGAGAAAATATCTTCCGGCGAGAACTTTTGCTTGTCTAGGTATGGAGATGGTGAACTAGCAATAATAGAAGGTAGGGAAATCTCCAAAGATACTCAGGCGTATACTGTGGACGGTTGGCACACAGATGGAAACGCAGGCGTTTTCGCAAGAGACTTAAGGCAGTCGCTAGAAAGAACAGAGGGCAACTTCTACTACGCGATACCGTGCACTTGTTGTCACGGGCAGGAAAACCAGAACAAGTACATTGATATGATTTCAAACAAAAATATCCTGCTCGCAAACTTGCTAGTGAATTGTAACTTCAGGAAGTTTGTCAACTATTTGCTGTGTCTTGATAGAAAAGTAGTGTTGATAGCGAACGAAGTTGGGTATGATAAAGAGTACCCATTTAATGTCGTTGATGCTCTATGGGTGACAGAAGAATGTATCGAATGGTACAACACCTACAAAGAAGACATACTGGCCATAGTAAGGGACGTATCAAAAAGGCATCAAGACACCCTCTTTCTGATTTCTGCTGGGCCTTTGGCAAATATACTTGTGGACAAACTCTACGAAAGTAATCCTAATAACTGTTATATAGATGTCGGATCTCCACTAGATGTGTTTACTAAAGGGGTAATAACTAGACCCTATCAAGACCCTAATAACTACTTTGCTCACTTGGAGTGCAAATGAAAAACCTACTGCAAAACTTGAGATACTTCACGTATACTCACTCAAACATGGAAGACGTTTGGCCTATATATCTTGGTCAGCTTGAAAAGTTCAGCCCAAATATCAAACATACAATGATAATTGATAAAGAGTTTGATCTTGAAAGAGCTGAGACCCTAGTTTATGACGAAGATGCAAACTACTGCGCAGAGTATGTAAAATGCCTGACGGATAGCAGCATACAAGAAGATTATGTTATATATATGCAAGAAGATTTCTTTTTGTATAACCCTGTAGATCTATTTACTATCAATAGATACCTAAATGTATTAGAGCAAGACCCTGAATTATCCTTTATCAGACTCGTGAAACAGCCAGCTTGGCCGTATGAGATATATGGGCCTCAACATTTTAAGGAGCTTGCAGCTATAGGAGTTCTTGAGCAGCAGATACTAGACTGTGTAGATATGTACATATATCGTGAAGACGAAACATTATTTTGGGTCAGACATCCAGAAGAGTTACACACTGGTGAAATTTCTTACTCAATGCAGCCCACAATCTGGAGAAGAAGCGACCTAATTAATTTATACAATACATGTGGCCGTCAAAAATTTGGCGAGGGAGCAGGCTGGACAGACGCCATGAACAAGTGTGGCATAAAAGGTCTATATCACTATGGCAACGAGAAAAGAAGAGGTTCTCTGCATTTTGATTCTAACGTATTCCCATATACGCTAACAGGAATAGTAAAATCCATGTGGAACACTCTGGAATATCCCGAATTAACAGAAATGCTAAATCAGTATAGTATTGACCAAACCATACGAGGGGAGTTGACCGTTGAGAAATTACAAACCGCAAAGAGTTGGTATAACAATGAGTAAAATAGACCTTAAAATTATATCTTTTTCTTTGTATGGTGATAACCCTAAATACACAGAGGGGGCGATTAGAAACGCAGAGATAGCCAACGAATATTGGCCCGGATGGGAGTGTCACTTTTACATCGGAGAAGATGTACCTCAAGATGTAGCTTCAAGGTTAACAGATTTGGGCTCCAAGTGTATCGTTAGATCAGACAGAATGAACGGGATGTTTTGGAGATTTGAGGCCGCTGATTCTACAAACGTGGTGATATCCAGAGACACTGACTCTAGAATTGGACTAAGAGAATACTACGCCGTAAACGAGTGGCTAGAAAGCGATAAGAATTTTCATATAATGAGAGACCATCAGTATCACGGGACTGAAATACTTGGGGGCATGTGGGGATCTAGAAATGGCTTACTCTTAGGGTTAGTAGAAAAAATAAAAGAGTACAAAGACATATATAATCACGCCTACCAGATAGACCAAAACTTTCTTAGAGAAGTGGTCTATCCTCGCGTGAAAGACGACTCTATGGTTCACGATGAATTTTTTGCGAAGGCTCCTTTTCCAAAAGACTCACCGCCAAGAACTAATACATATTTTGTAGGTCAAGCATACGACCAAAACGATAACCCTGAATACAGTTAGGCAAAAATGAGCAGTAACATACTAATAATCCAAGAAAACGGAAGACACAAAGAGAACAGAAACTTTAGAGAGTGCTTTGCTCTACAGAGAGCAATAAGGCATAACGGCGCAAACGCTGAAGTTTGGGGTCTTAATCACGATAATTACAGCGAAGAGCCAGACTGGCAAAGTTACGATTTGATAATCAACCTAGAAAACTACGATGAGACTGGTTGGGTTCCTTCATTATCAAAGGTGCAGACTAAAAAATTCTTATGGTCAATAGACGCTCACTGCAGAGGCATTGATGTTTACACGCAAACCGCCAACGAGGGTAACTACGATTTAATATTGGAAGCAACTCCAGAGTTTTTAACGGAGAACAGCATATGGTTTCCAAATTGTTACGAAGACGTGTTAATAAAACCTCTTGATATTGATCCAATACACGACGTTGGATTTTGTGGCAACGTTGTTAACAGAGGACAGATATTACAAACGGTCGCTCAAAACTTTAATTTCAAGTTCGACAACTTCGTCATTGGTGATGCTATGGTCGAGGCTGTGAACTCTTATAAAATACATTTTAATGCAAATATATCGCTAGACATAAACTATAGGAACTTTGAGACTATGGGCTGCGAGACATTACTGCTAACTTCTTATAATAAGCACTACGAAAAGCTTGGGCTAAAGGACGGCGAAAACTGTCTGGTGTACAGCTCGATAGAAGAATTGATAGAGAAGGGCAACATGGCTCTGGGAGATAAAGAACTAAGAAATAGAATAGCTAAAAACGGCTATGATATAGTTAAGGAAAAACATACTTTTAAACAAAGGGCTAAAACAGTCCTTGATATATTGAATGGGATTTATGATGAACAGAGTATTTAGGTTTGATGACGTTTGTGTGAACGCTGATATGCAGCTCATAAACGATATGACAGATTTTTTGCTGGACAATTTTTCAGGATGCAGAATTATTTGGGGCGTGTCTCCTTTGGTTCACGACATGTCTCAAGAGAAGTGTGAAATAACTAAACAGAGAATATTTCCTAAGATATTTAATGCCCATTCTGACCATAGAATATTTTACACGCCTACAAAAGTAGGAGTACCTGAACTAAGATCAGACATTGACACGGCGGGCCACGGACTAATCCACGTTGACCACAGGTTGTTGACAAAAGAAGCGCAGGAGATGAGCATCATAACTAGCTGCTCGTTAGCTCAAGGAAAAACATTTATACCGCCGTTCAACAAATGGGACAAAAATACAGAGAGCATATGCGAAGAGTTTGGAATAGAACTAATTAAGTTCGAGGACGGATGGTTGTGCATGGAATACAATAACTTTGACCCAGAACAAGAGCTTTGGTATTTGCACAGCAGAGAGTTTACACTAGAGGATTTTAAAACATGGTTAGGCTGATATGATATTATCAATACATCAACCCAATTTTATGCCTTGGTATCCATTCTTTCAAAAGATGGAGCAGGCGGACGTATTTGTTATACTGTCCGAGTGTCAGTTTGAGAAGGGCAACTTTCAAAACAGATTTAATATGGATGGCCTTTGGCACACCATGAGTGTAAATAAAGGATTAGAACCAATTAAAAACAAAAAATATGTGTCTTATTCCAGAGATTGGGGTAAAATAAAGAAGAGGTTATATAAACATAATTTGTCAGTGTTTGATGAATTCGTGTGCGACTCACTTCTTGATACAAATTTAGGCATAATCGGAAAAATAAAAAGTGTGCTTGATTTGCGTTGTGAGCTTGCGCTTGATTTTGAATCTGAGCTGACTGGAACAGATAGGCTAGTAAGCATATGCAAACGCTATGGCGCTGACAAGTACATTGCTGGCATAGGTGGAAAGAATTACATGGAATTAGATAAGTTTGCAGATGCCGGCATAGAAGTCATATTTCAGGAAGAAAAAACAATGAACAAGAAGCCAATACTGGAGGTCATAGATGTCTAACGAAATTGTTGATTTTAAAGGGCTTAGAATGATCACTGGGCCGAACACCCATCCGGGAAGCGGAGATGTTTTTAGTCACAAAAAAGAAATGCGGTTGTTTGAGGAGATTTTGCTCGACATAGATAATCGCAAGAATCCGGTCATGATGGAGGTTGGCTGTTACTGGGCACTGTGGTCGCTTTTGTTTAGGAAAAAATTCACTAATGGCAAGAACATACTAGTTGAGCTGGGAAAAAGACAGCTTTCCGTTGGCAAATATAATTTCTATCTAAACGACTATGATTGCTCAGCATATCATGGTGGGTTTTGCATAGACAAATCTTCCACGTTACACAACAAAGAGTCTGATATAGAGTATCCAGTTGAAGAGAATGAAGATCTGAAAAAATTCATACCTGAAGCTGGAGAAACTAACGGTCTAGTCGGCCCCAATCTAGAGTTTTTAGATATTTGGAACAAAGAAGGAATAGACGCTATAGATTTGCTACACATGGATGTTCAAGGTAGCGAACTTGCTATTATCGCTTCTATTACGGGCTTGTTGCAACAAAAGAAAATAAAGAATATAATTGTTGCTACACATTCTTTGGCTATTCATGCGGCAATATTAGAGATGCTTAGCCTCACCCATGAAGTTAAAAGCAACATGCCTAACAATCTTGGTGATGATGTTAATAATGACGAACTAGGCGATGGGTACATATACGCAAAGGCGAAAACAGATGTTTGATAAAGTAGTTGTTAGCACTGATGAAAACCCAGACTTTATAGATTTTATACCTATAGTCTCAACGGCTTGGAAAAAGTTTTTTCCAGAAGCAGAACTTGCCATAGCTTTTGTCACAGATAGAGACGAAGAAGACGAAACGGTACAAAAAATGAGACAGTACGGCGACGTAGGCTTGTTTGCAACCGTGCCAGATGTGCCAACTTCTAATCAAGCAAAGATATGCAGACATCTAATGGCAGCTCGACAGGGCTCCAGTGTGTGTATGCTAGAAGACGTTGATACAATACCGCTACAGAGAGCATTCTTTGAAGAGCGTACATCTAGCCACGAAGCAGGCAAAATACTAGCGGTTGGACGAGAGGTCTACGGCAATACTCAAGGGTATAATAACTTCCCAATGAGCACAGCCACGGCCACAGGAAATGTTTTTAGAGAAATATTCGGAGACAAAGAAGACTCGGAAATAGTTTCTTCGTTTGTGGGCAAAATAAAATACTTTGATAAAGAGGATATATCTCAGCCGTACCCACACTTTTCTGATGAGTATCTATTAAGAGTGTTGATAGAGGAGTGGGCGGGAGAAGTTATTCATATACGTAGGAATGTTGACATAAGGACGCAGTGGATTGACAGATCTTGGTGGTCTATAGATAGTGACAAGTTAAATGCAGGACAGTATGTAACGTGTAATTTTCTAAGGAACATGAGGGATCAGTTTTCTCAAATAAAACCCGTTGCCGACTACATATATGGAAAATCAGTAGACATAGAAGACGTTACGCTTTAGGAGAGCGATATATGCAACATACAAAAAGAATACTTTTGACTGGAGCAACAGGTTTCTTAGGAAAGAACCTAATGCCAGTGCTGCAAAGAGAGCACGCAGTGGTTGGAATTGGTTCAGGATTTTGGGACTTGAGATCTCAAAAAGAATGTCAAGAAGCAATTAATAGCGTAAGGCCAGACATCATTATTCATGCGGCTGGAAGCGTTGGTGGAATAGGTGCAAACCAAGAAAATCCCGGCAAGTTCATGTATGAAAATTTGATTATGGGGGCAAACTTGATAGAAGAAGCAAGGGCTCAAGGCGTTGCTAAATTTATTTTACTGGGAACAGTCTGTGCCTATCCTAAGCATACGCAAGTTCCTTTCAAAGAGGAGGACATCTGGCTTGGATATCCAGAAGAAACAAACGCACCATATGGCATCGCAAAGAAAGCACTTATGCAAATGTTGCAATCATATAATCAGCAGTACGGCTTTAACGGTGTTAACCTCATTCCTGTTAATATGTATGGCCCTCACGATCACTTTAATCTGACTAGTAGTCATGTCATACCAGCGTTGATATTAAAGTTCAAAAACGCTGTTATGAATAAGGAAAAAAAAGTTCAGGTCTGGGGAACGGGCAAAGCTTCGCGAGAATTTTTATACGCGCCGGATTGCGCTGAAGCAATAAATCTGGCGATTAGCAAAGAGGTCTCTCCAGAACCCATAAATATAGGCACAGGGAACGAAACGACAATCAAAGAACTCGTTGAACTGATAGGTGAAATTATGTGCTTTGACGGAGAAATAGAATTTGACCACTCTAAACCAGACGGTCAGCCTAGAAGGTGCCTAGACACGAGTCGAGCGCTCGATAAGCTAGGATTCAAAGCTGAGACCACGCTGAGAGAAGGACTAGCAGAGACCATAGCTTGGTACAAGGAATCTTGCTATGTATAAAATTGGGATTGTTGGAAGAGGCTTTGTTGGTTCTGCAATAGAAAGATTTGTATCAGAGTTTCAATTTTGCGAAGTAAAGTCTTACGACATCAAAGACGAGAAAGATATAGAAGTCGGCTATAAAAGCATAGTCGAGGACTCAGATTTTATTTATGTTTGTTTGCCTACACCAAGAGGTGAAGATGGAAGATGCTTCACAGACATTGTTCGTGATAGCTGTAGCCTTATATATAGACTATCTAATGAGCTAGGTACAAATCCAATAGTACTTATTAAATCAACACTAAGTGTAGGCACGATAAGAGATATACAAGATAAAAATCCTAGCATGTTAATTTGCTCTAATCCAGAGTTTTTAACTGAGAGAAGAGCTTACAAGGACTTTAAGAACGCAGACAAGCACCTGATTGGGCTTGGTCAGAACATGGAGGAGAAACATAAGCAGCTGCTAGTAAAGTATCACTCTGATATATGGCCAGATGCTGAGTGTGTTTTTACCGGCGCCACACAGGCCGAACTAATTAAACAAACAACAAATAGCTTTTTTGCTATAAAGATAATATTTGCCAATCAGCTATACGACCTTTGCCAAAAGATTGGGATAGACTATTCTAACTTTATTTCCGCTGGCATAAAGGCAGACCCAAGACTTGGCGACATGCACTGGGAAGTGCCCGGACACGACGGAAAGCGCGGATTTGGCGGGCACTGCCTCCCAAAAGACCTTATGGGTCTGATAAAAATATTTGAAGATAACAACGTAAGTCAGGATATACTGGCGGCAGCAAACAAATACAACAAGGAAAGAAGGTGATTATGAACTTAGGAGTATATATACCACACTTTACAAAAAATGAAGCAGTAATAGATATGTCGAAGATGCTAAATACCGCTGTAAAAGAGGACAAGGTGTCTGACGCATGTGTGTTTTATGATAGTATAGGGCCGAATCATCTGCAAATGGAATACGCACTTTTTAATTCCGCAGACCTTTGGAACTTTACAGGAAAGCTTGTGACAACAACGGTAGAAACTACCTCAAAAGCTTTGAATGTTGGTAACAAGTTTTCTATATTTTTCTACTATGGATTTGAGGGCGATAAAGACGTTCTAGGGTTGATAACAATTAGTAACAATCCAAATGTTGAAGTTATATGTAGATCAGAGGAAGACAAGCAAGAGTTTTTCAGACTCACAGGCAAAGAGCCTGAGCGTGTCGTAGATAATTTTAACATAGATATTTTAGAGGCGATACAATGAAAGATCAAAAAGTAATACAGCTATATGAAGAAGGTAGAAGCACATACCAGATTGCTGAACACTTCAACACATATCCTAATAAGATAAGAAGAATACTTACTAAAAATGGAGTTGAGTTAAAGACACGCAGTCAAGCCCAGAAGAACGCATTAAAAAGCGGACGAGCTACTCACCCTACGAGTGGTAAGAAGAGAACCAAAGAGGAGCGATTGAAAATCAGCTCATCGGTTCAAGAATACTGGTCGTCTATGGACGAAGACGAGTACAACGGCAGATGCTTAGAAGCAAAGCGACGATGGCACGATATGCCTCAAGTAGAACGAGATCGTATCTGCTCGCTGGCTATTGAAGCCGTACAAAGAGCTGGAAAAGAAGGGTCTAAACTTGAGAAGTTTGTTTCTAGGTCTCTTTCAGATCAAGGATACTCTGTAGAGTTTCACAAAAAAAACCTGATTCCTACACAAAAATTAGAAATAGATCTGTATATTCCTAGCCATAAGACTATAATAGAGATAGACGGGCCTTCCCACTTCTTTCCAATTTGGGGAGAAGAGAAGCTCCAGAAACAGATCATCGCAGACAGCCAGAAGTCTGGACTTATTCTAAGCAAAGGATATATTATTATCCGAGTTAAGAATCTGTCTGACTTTGTGTCATTGAATAAGAAGGAGGCACTGATAAATAATTTATTGCAGCGACTGCAAAAGATTGATAAGAAATTTCCCCCTAAGTCAAAGAGGTTTATTGAAATAGAATTATGATTAAGAAGGATAGAGAAATGGAAGATATGTTATTTGAAACTGTAGAATTGGAAACTCCTATTGATACTGATACTTCTGTTAAAGATGTTATTAGTACTGATGAAAATGCGCCGTCTATTACAGATCCAGAGTGGAACGAGTACGTTATGTCTATGTTCACTTCTAAAGAGCTGTATGATGGCAACCCACTTGTAAATGGTCTACGCCGTGTGGCGGAACTTGTTATTGGCCCCATTGTCTATAGCGGCCCAACTCAGGTCTTTCCGCCTCAGCGTGACGATCATCACGGTAGAGCAACTGTTGTTTTTACCGTAGAGTTTGAGAATGGAATGCGCTACTCAGAGGTAGCGGACTGTTGGGAAGGCAACACAGACGATATGTTCTGTGCCTATGCCATTGCAACTGCAAGCACTCGTGCTGAAGGTAGAGCTTTACGCAAAGCCTTGAGAATTAGAGCTGTAGCTGCGGAAGAAATGACCAAAAAAGACACTGCTAAGATAGTACGAGAATTGTCATCTAAAAAAGAAACCTCTGACGGTGGATACGATGACTCTAGTCGCATGTCTGATGCACAGTACAACTTCATTGATGTTAAGTGTAAGCAGCTAAATGTTAATGGTCGTGAACTATTTAAAACGGTTTTCAATGTAGATAACAATCGCAAGATATCTAAGAAGGTAGCTAGTGATATTATTGACACATTGAATAATTATCAGAGGGATAAATCAACTATCCCAGAGGCAATTTTAGGTTATATAGAGGAGTGGCGTAGTCAATGAAAGTAAACTATACTACAAGTAACAAGCGTATTAGTGTTGAGTTTGAAGGTGATTCACAACGAGACATTTTTGAACAGATCAGTAAATTTCAAGAAGTATTTGAGCAGAGCGTATGTGGCAAATGTGGTCACGAGAATCTACGCTTCGTGGTTAGAACGGTTGATGATAACCAATACTACGAGCTAAGGTGTACGAACTGCGGAGCTAGACTGGCGTTTGGCGCTCACAAGAAGGGTGGCGGGTTATTCCCGAGACGTAAGGATGGCGACGGAAACTGGTTGCCCGATCAAGGGTGGGTTAAATGGAACCCCAAAACTGAGAAAAACGAGTAACCAAAAAGAAAGCCCCAACCGCAAGGAAGGGGCTTTTTTTAATGGCTTAAGAATACATTAGAGATATTCACATGTAAAGTACATGCCATAGCTGGTTTTTGCACCAATGCTATCAGGCGATGCGCTCACAGCTAAATACCAGTCATGGCGTGTTGCTCTATGAGTAGCCCCGTCTTGAGGGACTGTTCCAACGTAGCCAGCGACCTTTGTTGCCACGTTGTCACCAGCCGTAGTGTTTGCACCACTCATGCCCGGACTGTCAGTTAGGTACATCTCATCGCCATCTCCAGTTGAGCTACCAACGAATGGCGACCATTCAGTTGCTGGATTGGCTTGTATAGGTGATGCGGCAGCCACATGAGCTAGCTGTAGGTCTCCCACATTGCTGCTGGCATAGCGTCTTACCTCGAAGGCTTTGGTGGTAACACCACTAGCAGCCTTGGTAATGTCATTCCTATCAAAGATTCTCAAACGACATGTTTTTACCATAACATCTTCGCTATGAGTAAATCTGATGTTTAGAGGAGCTTGGAAATTGGACATTTTATTAAGTTCAATTGCTGCGCCTTCGTCAATACTTACACCAGTATTGCTTACATATTTGCTATTTTTTAATCTTGTTGAACCAGCAACATCCGTACCGTCTCCATTGGTATGGAATGTAGTGGTTTGATAATCACCTACTGGCACAGAAACGCCAATATTGCTACCAAAAAAACCAAGTCCAGAACCAGCTTCGTGCGTAATATCGCCATATCCGCCGTCTGTGACTTCTGTATTGCTTACGCCCTGAGCGTAAAATCTAATCTCAGCCATTATTTAATCTCCTAGTAAAAGGTCGTCTGTTATATATTATACACGAAAAACGTCATACACCTATGATTTCTACGTGTGTAAATTGTGCTGTGTGGTCTAAAGAATTATCACTGTTCATAAATACGTGACTAACGTCGTTATGGTGCTGCATAAACACATCATAGGCATAATCTGTATTTGGTTTAGGTATGCTTAATTTTCTAGCATATGGGGACAATTTTTTCTTTCCTCTTTTCCCGTCTGAAGCTGGGGTAAATCTTACTGTTGACTGCTGTTTAAGTGGGCCAACATCCAACTTATCTACGACTGTGCAATGGCCGTGAAGCGCATATACTACAGCTCCAATGCCAGCATTTGCCTGACCAGCAGGATTTATTGATGGAACACCTTGTATTTGAGGCGCTGCAGATACTGCATTACTAGGATTCATACTTAGTATCTTGAAGTAATCCTGACTACTAACAAAAAATTGAGCGTCATAATTTTCACCAAAAGAACCATTTGAGGGGGTAGTTACATGATCTCCGGGTCTAATTTCTATTATAGCCCCTACTGGCCCTTGACCTTCATCCTCATTCACTTCTGATACCACGACTTTACCTGTAATATCAGGGTTTCCTCCCTCCATCGTAAACGTATCACCTACTTTATAGCCCATTCCAGAAGCCGCAATCCACACTGATGGCGAGTGCGTTGCCACAGTAGGATTTCCATTTGGATCAGGAACATTGGGAAATTCAATATCGTTAGTTCTTGTAGTAGGATCGTAAGTATGTATATTATGACCGTGTTGCTGAGGTGCTAGTGCCAATACTTTCTTTCTATATTTAAACGGAAGCAGCATACCCCTTCTAGTCGTAACAACTTTCCATTCAGACTTTGGTCTAATCAGTCCCATTGATCCTGACCTACCTCCTCCGGCGCTTGATACTGTTGCATTTTGTTGTGGTTGGGCTGGATAGTCACTTAGCACGAAGGCGCCCGCCGGAACCTCAATCATATCTGTTGAGCCCGGAACACCCGATATCGTTGGGACTCTGTGGTCGCAGTCAAACTCTGCTCTATCAACCCATCTGTACATATCTGTATAGCCGGCAGGATCTACGTCTGCAGCAGTATCTTGAGCTGGGTCTCCGACAAAGCTGCCTCCCGGAACGGTCAACAAAGTTCCCGGATTGAAGTGCATCACTGCAAAATATCTAGGATCAAAAATTGTTTGTTCTTCAGGCCAAGCGTCGTAAACTTTAACATATCCAGCAGTAGTACCAAAGTCCATTTGTCCGTCACCTGAAGATCCCCATCTTTGGTGTCTGTCTGGAATTGAAGTTGTAATGCCAGCGTTCATGAGTGTTTTAACTGCTAATTCATAGCCACGAACCTTTACGGTGCACTTTGCAGATGCTATACCAACAGTAGACAGCCCATCGTTACCAAAGCCCCACAAGTCATTTGGAGCATAGCCTTGACCATTTTCTCCATACTCATGTTGATGTCTACAATATATTCCATATGGTATACCTACATTACCACAGGGCGGAAAAGTGGAGAGACTGCCGCCCGTGCTGAATGTGTTGGGCCTGACTCCATTCGAGCCACAATTATTAAGATCGGTAGACTCAATAAAATCTCCATCGGGGCTAAAGCTTATTTGACCATTCGGCAATTGACCGAAACTTAAATGATTCAGGATCATTGAGCCTAAAGCGTCGCCGTGCATACCTATCATGCCTCCATACTGGATTTTGTCTGCTCCATCAGTTCCTGCTAGGCCTGCAAGAATTCCCATTCTATCACCAAACGCCCCCGGAAATGCCAAGAACTGGTAAGAGGCTGCGCTGTTGATATCTGTAGGTTGAGGTCTTCCCATCGCCATTTGGCTACTACTGAACAAACTCGTCCCAAACGAAGCAGAGCCAGCCAGATTCCTTGAATAACTGTCGTCGTTGTTATAAAATGGTGGATTTTCTGCACCCAACGACCTTGAATCGAGACTTCCGCAGTGCTCTGCTGCCAAAGGTATGAAGGCAATTTTGTTTGGCGTTGTTGGTTCTAAGTTAAATAAACTGTCTGGTTTAATACCTGTAGGTGTTGCGTTGTCATTTTTTGCCACATAGCACCACCTACTTTGAGTCGGCCTTTCTCCATTTCTCCAACTGGCGCTTTCTCCCCTGTCAGTATATATTTTAGCCATTTCTGAGGCATTTGAAAATGGTGCAGGCGTCGGCCCAGCAATAGGGGTAATCGCGTGTGCAAGATCGACCACATCGGCCAAGTACTCTCTAACACCAACAACTAGATTGTGTCCACCAAGGCCGCCAGCCCCTAAAAAGTCTTCACCATTCCCCTGAGTTTGCGCGGTTTGTCCCCCGACTGTCCCAACTAGCGCCCCCCGACTCACGAGATTAACGCATCGTATTAGTTCATTCAGGTCTTCTATGGGAGAACCATGTTCTGAATATGGTGCAGCATTAAGCCCAACCTCGGCGGGCAAGTGTATGCCAAGCCCATCAGACTGCTCAAGCACATTATCACCCAAACGAATACTGGGGCTGGATTTTACGTCCCCAAGCGCGTATGCACCGCCCAACAACGACGAAGTATTCACACCAGCCGCCCTATAGCCTGTTATTACGCCATTTCCCTGATCTGTAGAGCCTAACTGAGCTATATCCTGTACTTGATATCCGTCTATTAAGATTGGCCCCCAGTGAGGGAACAGTTTTGAGTGAAAATAATCGTCAGCTGTGACATTTTCAACAGTGGCCCCATCAAGACCTCTATATGGATTTGCTAGTCCTATAAGTTCATAAAAATTATGACCTCCAACACGCTGAGACATCTGGTCAAAGGCGGTCGTCTGCTGATATCTACGACTACCAATAAAATTGACTTCCTTTTCGGGATAGTGAATGCTGGGCACGCCTCCCAGTCCCATAGTCTCCACCTTTTGATCTGCCCCATTCATTCTTGCAAGACTGCTTGGGCCAAACATATTATTGTTAAGCTCGTCAAAAGCTGGGCGCGTGATCGCAGTGCGAGCTGTACCCTGAAGCTCAGTCAGCCGTATCCCAACGAGATCTCTGAGGTCTTGATAAAACTTAGTCCTAAACAACCCCTCATATGTTGCATCATTTAGTATGGCCTCATGATATTCTGCAAGGTTTGGGTCGTAATGAAATCTATCATCTCTTCTGTATGCGTCTTTGTTGGCTATTGATTTCCAGAATTGCCACCTTCCAAACTCAAACTGCTTTGTTGCTTGTTCTGCGGGGCCAAAGTCCTGAATTATCCACTCGCCGCCGCTAAGTTTATGGCACATGACTATCTGGCCTTTTGGGAACGTCTTCGGTGCTCGATTGATAACTCTAATTTTGTGCTTGTCAAGGTTTCCACATTCGTAATTCTTAAATACTGGGCCGTATTCATATGGATTATTATTGTGCATTTGTAACGGAAGAGCCCATCCCGTAGAGAAGTTACCCATATAATGATCGCCCGTTGGCGACATTTGTTCTGGCGTAAGCCCATCTGCAATATCCATGTTGACATTATTTAAAGATGCCCTGTTAACGTCAGTTAGTAATCGCGCGAGTATCGCTTTGGTTCCAGCTTCAAACTGTTTTGTATTCGGATCGTAGGTTATATCAAGCTCTCCGCCAACCATGTTGTTGGGGTTATTATCACCACCAGCCTCTGGAGGAGCATATACGCCGGGAGTTTGGTTTGTTGGTATAGCTCCTGCGTAGGCAACGCCAAAAGCTAGGTTGGGCTGCATAGCAAATCTAGGCTTGCCTCTTTGCACAACAGCACGTTTGTTGCTTCTCGTCTCTACGTTTGAGTCGTATAGATGTAATGAGAATGGAACACCACTAGAAAATGTGGTACAATCTGGATGGAGAGTAAAGGCTATATTGGCTTCAAAGTTGAGAACACCAGACAAGCTAGATTGAATTTCATTTAAGAGAAGTTGTACATTTAGCTTTGTTCTTTTTACGGCGTCGGAGTCATTGGCCAGAAATGCATACTTGCCTTCATTAGCTGCTCTATTAAGTTTTATAATTCCATCTCCAACATAGCCTGAAAAGTTGGTGCTGGTTTGGTTCCCGGCTGGATTGGAAAGCGGCTCACTTCCAAGAGATAGATCGTGTATTTCGTTCATAGCTTCTGGATATCTTTTATTCCAGTCTTTTGCTGTTCTGACCTCTATATATTGCTTTTTCAGTATGTCAAATCTAGCAAAAGTCAAATTGTATGCGTCGCAAGTGAGCTGATTGGCGCTTGGCGATTGGCCCGCTACTAAATCATCGTTATTTGATATCATTGGATTTGTGATAAGCCTAGACTCAGCTGTTCCAGAACTACGAGCTCCACTCCATACCCCTCCCGCAATAGTGCAGGAAGCTTGATCTGTATAAGGCTGTTGAGTTACAGGGTCGCCTATGCTACATTCGCCGCTGGTACTTGATACCTCAACACACCTAATAGGCAGCTTGTCTATCATCCTTTCTGCTTGATCGAAAGTGTACGTGCTAAATGCGTAGTTAGCAAAGACCGGATGCGTACACTGAAATACGTGATCGCTTCTTTCGTTTTCGTTAAAAAGTCCTTCAAATGTAAGTTGTGTCATTTTCTCCTAATCCTTAACTAAATAGATCGCCTAATTGATCAGTCTTGTCGTTTACTGCGTTGAAGCCGCCCTCAAGATTTGCACTAAGTCCCGCGAAAGTACCCGCTGAGCTAGCGCCCATCGTCGCTATATCAGCTACAATGCCAGCAGTCAATGAGTTTACTTGGTCTAGAATATCATTTGGAATACCTGCCCCAGTAGCTCCGCCGCCACCTTGTCCTCCTAACATTCCAGCCGCAGCCGGAGCATCGCTGCTAGATCTAGCTCCGCCTTCTGGTAATCCGGGTACAACCGTTCTTACAACACCTACGTTATCACTCAAGTACAAAGAAACATTTGTTTTTCTTCTGCCTTTGTTTGGCATGTTTGGATGATAGGCATCTTCTGACATTGGAACTAAATTCTCTGATACGCTTCCGCCAGCAGAGTTATAGTAAGCAGTATTAAACTCCTCTTCAGTATTATACACGGATGCGTTAGTCTTAAACTTATTTACATTCATGTAGCTTGTACTGTATCCTGCATTTGGTCTTGTGTTAGTTGCAGACGCAGCGGCTGATGGTGTATTTACAGCTCCTTGCGCAGAAGAGTTAAAGTTCATAGCAGAGCTAGTGCCAGCTCCAGTAGTATTTCCACCGTCAGTTGCGACAGAAGAGCTATTAGTTTCAACGTTCACGGAGGCTACAATTATATCATTAGGGGGTCTGGATTGGTCATTCAGCTCATTCATGAAAGAAGTAGTTTGACTGGCTATATTAACCATTTCATTAAGATTTTTACTAAATGAGAAGTCTCCTCTTGTTGCGCCCTTGTCCAAGCCCTTCCTTATTAGCTTGTTCTGATTGTCCCTTATCTTTTGTCTCTCACGGCTCATTCTGTCAATTTCAGATTTTCTTTGGTTATCCAACTTGCCAAATCTAGAAGTATAAAGATCCATTTTATAAGTGGTAGAAATTCCACCGTTAGCAACATTTACAGATATGCTAGTAACGAGTGGGCCGCCGTTGGTAAGCTGCTGGCACAAAGAGTTTCCTCTTGGCGCTCCAGCAAACACGATGCCGCCTCGCTCTGAGTATAGCAGTAAGCTGTTTGAAAATTCTGCCTGTAGACTTCCCGCTTTATTTAAAAGGTCGTATCCACCAAAGTTCCAAGGGGCTAATTTTTCATCTTTAGAAAATTCTACTTTACCGCCAATATTTTGATATGTGATCCCTCTTTGAACATCTATTGCTGATGAAACCCAAGGGCCGTAACATCTTTCTTTTGACATAAGAGGCAAAGCCACAATATCTGGATAAATAGGAGACTCTGTCATTAGCCCTAGAGACCTAAGTGGATCATCGAGCATAGTTGCTTTAAACTTATTCTTTGCTGCATTAAGAGCCTGATTCAAAGTTTGAGCTGAAAGCTGGTTGCATATTTGCCCTACGACCCCTATCGGATTTCCCTTCATTGTTGGTCTTTCAAATCCGGGGAAATTCTTGACGACATCTTGGGTCAAAAGATTTTTCATCGTCGTAGTCCCGTAAACTTGGAATGGCCCGTCCACCATTCTAGAGTCTTGCGTCGGCTTTACTTTACCCGGAACGGTGATTAATGCGTATACGGCATCTGGATCTAAGTTATGGGGCTGCGTGTTTATAATCTCGCCATCTAGGCCGGGAACATAAGTCCTTTGGAAGTCTACATGATCTATGTTCACGCCTCCATACCCACCTTTTTCGGGCTCTGGGACATAGACAGGATTGTAAAAACCGTATGTTGGCTTATACTTGCAATCTCCAGTGTCAAGTATTGATTCCGGCATTTCATAAGAACCTATATCCTTCACCTCAGTTCCATATACTGGCGCAATTCCTTGTGAGGTTCTAGGCGCCATATAAAACTTTTCGTCAACATTGACCTTTACAAACGCCGTCATTTCGGGAAGATTTCGACGCTGTGAAACCAAAGACTGAGCCTTGTCGGGCATTATATTATCTAGTTCTTCTAAGAAGATAGGTATAAGGTGCCCATTGTTTGTGACTCTTTGTTGAACCATTTGATCTTTGTTTATGCCTTTGAAGCTTAAGAACTGACTGTGATTGTACCTAGCAAATGCTTTCACTCTCCCGTCGTCTTCTATAAAGTGGAACATGTCCTGCGGGAATAAAATATTTCTAGTCACGTATGGCGTAGAGTTAAAACCAAGATTAGTCGTCATGGCACTAAGATCTTCTGCGCGTATAGGAGCTTGACACATCTGATAGTCAAACCAGCCGCCGTTAGAATCAATCTCGTAGTTGAACACCCACTTGTCTTCAACCATGTCGAAGTTACATTTGAGTGCGCCGTCACTGTAGTCAGGCAAACGTTGAGGTATGGTAACTCCCTGATTTCCTAGACCTAAAAGAAACTGCTTGTCAACAGTTCTGGTTCTTAGATAGTCAAACGGTCTAGGCGGAGACCCGTTTACCAAAGAACTTCTAATTTGAGTTTGAAATGCTTTAGTAAAATACTGAGTTGGATTACTGGCGCTAATAGGCTCTGGCCTAAACCCAAAAGGCCCAGTTGTTATTTCACCCACATAATTGGTGGCGCCTCCATAGTTTTCAAAGTTTATTTGTTCTCTATAATAAACATTTGTATCTTTGGGTATCTTAACTAAGAACTTTTTACCTAGATTTTCATCAGCGACTTTCTTTAAATATTCATGTACCTTCTTTGCATTTTTCTCTGCTCTTTCGTGCAACTGGCTAATTAAAGTTATTAAATCCGCACCTCCAGTAGTGGCTTTCTTAATTAATCCGATTTGAGCAGATATTGCATTTCTTCTGTCAACTGTTGTCCGTATGCCACTGGCAACAGTATCATACTCACTATCTTCAAAAAGCTCAAGCCTTGTAGTAAACTCATTATAAAAATTCTTTACGCCCGATATGAAGCCGGAAATGCCATTGTCAAGAGACCAAATGCTAGGCGAGTTAGCAATAGCTGACTGTATTGAAGCCTCTGTTACTGTAGGGGTCTCTTCGCCATCAAAAGTGGCAACAGCCTCATTGTTAAACTCCAGAGCTGGATCGTTTTGTGGCCTTTGTCCAGCTAAGAAATATTCAATGTCCGCTTGTATTCTTTCTAGCTCGTGTCGTGCGGCCTGTATCTCTTGCTGAGCACTATTTCTTTCTGCTTTAAGTCTACCAATATCTGTAATAATACTATTCATTGAGTTTGCAATGCGAGTGAGTCCAGCTTCTGGAACACCAAGCTTGGTTGCTCGCTTGTAGTAAAGTGGATAACCAAGAGGTGGACTACATGGGCTAGCCGGCAACCCATCACTGGTAAAGTAATTTCTATCAGAAGTAAAAACACACCTTGGGACAGATACGCCGTAGTTTTGGCTGATCCCGCTATTCATCAGTATTCCACTTAACTGATTTTGACCGGGTATCGCAGGGGTTCTTTTTAGCAAAGCCCTGTCTAGTGCGTCGTCCTCTTCCAACGACTGCATGTATTCATCGTTGTACTTAACTAAGAAATCCTTCCACCTGTCATAAGAGACTGATGCCGCCCTTAATTCCAGCTCAGTCGCGACATAGTAGTTACCAACACCAAACGCATTTAGCTCAGAAGCATCAAGCATAATCTGCTGGTAAGCTCCCCATCCTCTTGGTATAGTGACGGCTCCGTCTCCTAAGAATCCATAGAATGGTAGTATCTGCTGCTGAAGAGATTTCCAGTGCTTCCATTGGTCTCCAATGGCATTCATTGCGCCAGCATCTCCAACTCCCCCGGCGGGGTTGATTCCTTGCTTGAATTTACGAATGTCAAGGAAGTCTCGGTCTCTATTGTTAGAGAAGAAGTATAGCTTGCTTTCCTGTGCTCCAACAACAAACTTATCAGTTACAACATTTGATAGTTCATATCCAACGTCGTTATTTTGTACATGTTCTCCGCGCTCTGTTTGTTCATCTATGAACTTTTGTATAGATCCGTAGTCTGGCTTTTTAGATCTATCAATAGTCTCTACGCGAATAACCCCCGTTATAATTTTGTCTCTCCAGTCAGGGTCTATATAATTCCCACTACTATCTTTTGCTTTTACGCCAGAGTTGTATCTGTTGAGAAACGCCGTGGCTGGATGATCTAAAACTGGCAGCAGGCTAACAAATAAGTCGTGGCTTATCACGTCCGCAAGCTCCTGACACAATTCCATAAGCGTCATCTTGTCAAAGTTTAGCCTGTAATACGGCGGAATCTTGTCTGCTGGAAATGCACTCAAGTCTACAACATAATTGAAGCCTCTGAAATTTATGAAGCCTCCATATCCTGCGTCTATATATTCTTGTGGTAGTTTACCATCGTAGTTAAACAAAGCTCTGATAGCCTGCGCAATTCTATAAAAAGGCATACCTTCGTCTGTCTTTCTAGACATGCCAACGCCGGTAATTGGAAACTGAGCTGGGTATCCTCCTGTTGTGAGTATGAACCCCTCACGCCCTGCCTTGGCCCACATATCGTTTCCAAGATATTCAATTTCTCCAGCGCCAACTGAACCTAAAGGCCTAATGCTTGATTGTGCAGTGGCCACGCGAGAGAAAGAACTGACATTTACTATTTTTCTTAAATGACCTCCGTATACATAATTGGTGAGGCTGCCGGTTTTTTGCCCGTTAATAATCATATTATCAGTCCTGAGCACAGGCTGTACGTAAGAAGGAGGCAAATTAGGATCTCCTTCTGGCGTAACGATGTTATCATATACAGATTTAAGTGTGCCCATTAAAGAATCAGAAGGATTGTGTTCTAAAAATCCGTATAGGTTTAGCATATTCGAGTTATTATATGTAGTGCCTGCGTAGTTGTCTAATAATAGAACTACATTTGATAGTATTTCTCTTGGGTCTGTCACGTTTACTGAGAAAACTGGATTGCCTCCGCCACCTCTGTTTTGTGTGTAGCTCTGCAGTATGCCGCCAAAAATAAAGTGTTCCTTACCTCTAGCCCTGTTTTTTGGATCTAATACCTTTGAACTGTCTACAAATTGATTATCTTCATCTAAGCCACTGTAGAGAACTGAATCTCTACCTTTGACTCCTGAGAACATGACTTCTATGTTAGGATCAAGTTGTATGCCGCTTTCGTCAACTGCGGTATTTGGGATCGTAGTTACGCCGGGTATACCGCCGGTACTACCGTCTTCAGTTTGCTGAGGTTTTGCAGATGTTGTTATTGTTGTATAGCCATAGATCTTGTCAAAAGTTGGGCGCCAAGCTTCGTCTACTGTGCAGTGATTTTTACCAAACTTAAAGAATACCGGAGACCCAACCTGCGGAGGTCTAAACAAATCTTTGTCGCCATCATGGTACACATCGTCACCCTGACCTAGACCTAGCCTATCAGAAGCGTTGTATTCATCATTTACAAGATTGACAGAAAGCGAAGAGCTAGACGTCCCAAAGCCGCCGTTAACAGTGAAGTCAACTATGCTAGCTCCCAAAAAAGTCTGATGAGCAAACCCCTCATTTCCATGAGTCCATCCTCCAGCAGAGAAAGAGGCTGGTATTGCACCGTCAGCCCATGTGTGAAAATCCGTTTCTTTAGTTCCAGTGGAAGGAACTATTGAATACTCATTACCGCTATTTGCTATGTTTATTTCGACCATTTCCTATTCGCTCTCTCTTATTTTTCCAGTTGGTGTATAGTCGCCTTCAGGATCAATTTCAGGTTCCTCAGTTTCTATTTTTCTGTAACCACTTTTTGCATAAAGACTATCTTGGGCGATTTGAACTCCGAATATTTTGTCTGCTTTGTCTGTGATTTCCCCACCATTATTTCTATTGTGGAATCTTTTATTAAAATCCAAAGCCTCAAACTTATTTACTAAAGTTCTTGTAGGGCCAGTTCTCCCTCCGGGCATATAAACATATTGATAGGTGTCTTCGTAATAATGCATGAAGGCATCTTCCATACCTAGTACATATTTTGTGTTTGTCGAGTCTGCGGCGTTTGAAAAAGCTTGATCAGAACTTCCATCTACGGAAGACTGTGGACTGCCAGTCTCTAATTTGTTTGCTGCACCAGCCGCATCTCTAGATCCTTGATGTGCATAAACTCTTTCTTTTGGACTTGGAGAACGTAGAGGATCACGAGACTCGTCTGGGTGGTTTGAGGGGTAAGTTGGTATTAAGCCAGATTGCTCGTACCAACGAATATCTTGGAATCTAGTTGACGCCTGCCAATCCTCGGTTAGATCTGACGCACCTTCAATTGGAAAAACATAATTAAGACCAAATTCAGCCACGTAACCTTTTGTTTCAACGTCTGGATTGCTCTCTTTTCTCTCTCCTAGAAGATACTTCCAAACTGGTATGCGAAATGAGTTGCTACCAAGCAGAGAAACCGGTGGCGATTGGAAAAATACTAGATTTGAACCTTCATCAATGCCTGTTATTGAAGCATGATGCACAATAAGCTCGTCATAATCGTCAAGTAGAACACCTTCAAGATCTGCGCCTGATACTGTTATCGGCAAACCCAAAAGCTCTAGGACTGGTGTTTTTGTAATTTCTACTGAGCCACCAGTTAGATTGCCCCCGTGTTCACTACTAGGGCCCCAATTCCACTCGTAGTCATCTCCCCACCACTCGCCAGATGGAACAACCTGATAGAAAGGCGCGCCTCCATCATAGCCACTCTCTGGAAGCCCTTGAGATCCAATAATGGGTCTAGCCGTGAAGCCGTCGTTTGGGTCAAAGTACCCTGAATCAACTACTGTTTTTTCTGTATGGCTCATTCCTATCTATCCAACTCATAAGTCCAAGAAATGTTAAAACTGTATCTGCCTTCTTTGGGAGTCCAAGATTCTTGAGGAGGCGATATGAAATACTTTCTAACTCCCGGCTCATTCTGCGGGCTTAATTCTTTTATTAAATTCCTAAGCTGAGTCTTTGTTGGCTCAACTATACTTGGTTTCTTGAGAAGCAAACTAGTTCTGTCACTTCCGTATGGTATATCTGTATAGTCTAATACAAGTTCTATATTTAGACTTCTGCTATACTCTGTTCTTCCACCAATATATTGTAGCACTGGGCCTGTGCTTCTTCCTATAACAGGTATCGTTGCAAATATATCTCCCGGATAGTTGTCATTTACGTTTATATTCTCTGACAGTACACCAGAAATTATATTTGTTGGTCTATTGTCAAAAGAAAGTGAGTATGTAATTTCTCCAGTATATTCGTTTGTTCCAAGGCTAACTGACTGAGGTGCAGAATTTAATTCTACTGCAACAGCTCTGTTTGCTCTTTTAAAAATATCAGAACCGATGCCATATCTTCCACTGTTGCTGATTTGGTAAAACTTTTCGATTGCATTACCATAAGCGTCCCCAGATCCAACATCTACGCCAACACCTCCGCCAAACTTCTGAACGTTGGGAGCCATCTCAGACAAGCCTTTAATTGTGCCGTCGATACTGACACCTATGAAGGGGTTGTCAGAGGATTGAGAAACAGACATAGAGTAAGTTTCATACGCACTACCGCTTGCAATCAACCAAGTATCTGTAATGCTATAAGACCCGGCAGACTTATCTATTTGTTCAGTTCTTGTGTGGTTGTATCCCCTGTAAGTGTTAACCAAGTCAAGAGTCCCACTGCCAATAGTTGTAGCAGCAGGGTTTGCCGGCGCATCAAGTAAATGAGGTGCAGAATTCCAAGTTGGCATATGAGCACCTATATTTGGGTAGAAATCAATGCCACTAGTGTCTGAGAAGCCCATTAGATTGTTCTGGACATAGCTCCTTGCACTTTGCCAAGCCGGTACTTTATCTACACCTCCGGTTTTTGGCATGTAGTGTGTTCTCCCCGTTGCGCTCATAGAATGGGTTATACGATAAGAGCGAGGGATAATCATATTGTTATTAGTTTCGCCTTGAGCCTCGTCTACTTCTATAGACCAGTTGTCACTAAAGCTTGATATGAAGTGGCCGCTAAGAGCAGCTATTGCTTCTTCTTTTAATTCTTCCTGACCCCGAGTGCCAAATAGAGGATTACCATCTTCATCAACCTCTAAATCTTTATTCAATAAAGTGTCAGCCTGAAGGGTTATACTATAGCCACATTTGTTTATGTAGTTACCTTCTTCAAAAGAAATAGATAGAACTCTTGGGTAGCATATTACTGCTGGCTGATCTCCATGAACAGGGATGATCTCCATACGTTGGCCGTCAAGAGCAAATAAAGCTCTAATAACTTTCTGCTTAAAAAATATTGCGTCAAGCGTATCAGTCTCTGGCACCATCTGTTTTGGCGGTCTAGCTGATAGGCCAGCGTGAGACTGTGTTGGGTCAAAAGACTTATATGGCCCAACAAAGCTGCTACCATTCAAAGTGGCAAAAGTGCTGCCGTTCCAATACTTGAAATAAGTTTCAGTTGCGGCGTTCATGGCATAAGGGGCACCATGATCTGCTAGTATTGTACCATTAAGAGTTATATCATAAGTTACACCAACGGTCTCATCTCCAACTTTGACTGAGTTGGTGCTTATAGAAACCAAAGGAGTAGGTCTTAGAACACACTCTTGGTCGGATTGGTTTTTGTATCTTACTGAGATAGGCATTTATTTACCCCTTATTGCCAAGTTAAACTGATCGCTCATAACAAAAGTGCCGCTTGTAAACATTGAAGTGAAGAATCCGCTAGTGGCAACTGCTGAAACGCCGCTCGTGTAAAGCACTGGGCTACCTGAAGCAACACTGTTTGATTGAACAACCATACTAATATTATTATACACTTTTGCGCTGTCTTGCCCTAACATATAGAGGCTCATATCGCCACTATTTGACAAAGGAGTGCCAGTTATTACCATGTTAAGCAGCTCGTCTTCTTCGCTTCCGGCTGCAGCGGAACCGCCTATAGAATATATATAAGGACGGTGTTGTATAAATCCTTTTCTGTTGGTATCTCTACCAGACATTTCAATGAATATTTCACCCTGACTGTTTGCCATCACTTTCCCTGTAGCTGAACTAAACATTGTATCGCCACTTTGTTCTACTATGAGATCAACTGAGGAGGTCTTGTCTAGTCCAAATACTTTAGCGTCTATAAAACTATCGGGACTTCCTGAAGTTGGAGGTTGCCCTCTTAGCATCGCGTCATAAGTGTAAGCCGCACCAGCCTTGTAAACCACTTCATCTGAGTGGTTGCCTATAGCGTTTTGATGGTTACCGCTAGTAGCGAACATATGATGAGGAGCACCAACAGCTAAGGTATAATCGCCATCACTTCTTCTGGCTCTATCTATAGCTACTGCGTTTCCAAATTTGTCATCCTCAGCCCCCGATATAGCGGTTAGGCCAGCGTAATCTTTTTGCAATCTAGACTTGTGACCTTGAGCTATAATCTTTTCTACAAACTCCCATTCTCTTATGTTGCTTCCCCAATCATTGACTTTTCTTTCAAACGTAAATACTGCTCCATTATTAAGAACTGAAGTTCCACTTCCGCTTAGCTCATACGCTCTGACTCCAGACTCGCCCATGTCAAACACGGTGTGTGTAGGTATATCAAACTGAGAGTCAAACGCTTTTCTTATAAAGGCTCCAGTATAGACAACACCGTCTACAGTTCTGTCATATAGATCTTCGTACCAGTTATCAAAGTCATGACCGGGAGCGCCGACTGCAATGAAGTCTGCATCCATACTTACATCGTAACCAAATTGGTCTGTTGTCAACATCATTTTAGATCTGTCCTGTAATGTATAATCATTAGATCCAATGTATGTGTTAGAGGCAGATGAGTCTGTGTAGTCATCAAATCCTGCGTTGATGCTATCTGGTCTTAACTTTTTGTTAAACTGCCATTGGTATCCATCTCCAGAATTTTCATAGTAGAACGCTGCGCCCGCTCCGCCATTATAAGTTAGATTTATGCCAGCTAGCTTGGCCGTATTCTTCAAGCCAAAGTGAGAGCTTGCCTCCCAATCGTACACCGTTCCGCTGGAGAATATATTAAATGGCGCACCAACTACTAGTTGTCTTCCTTTCATGGCTATGGAATAACCGAACAGGTCTCCGGGATAACCAGATTGCCAGTAATCAAGGTCTAAATATTCTATGCCATGATCTGCAGTTATTCTTGGTAGCCCGCCAAATGCTCCAGCATCACCATACAGTGTACTATCATATGTACCGCTGAATCGAACATAAGCATTACCAGAGCCAATAGATCTAGACATTAGACTTGATATTATTGATTTTTTATGAGACTCTAGGGCTGGGGCTTTTGGTCTATCTGTGATCTGCGCTGGAAGCGGATCTTGGCCAATGAAGAATCCACTAGGTTGTCTGTCGTGAGTCAGATCAACACTTGCGCTTTCACCTTGGAATCTGAGCACAGAGCCCTCGATTCCGCTAACTGCCCATAGTTTAGCAGGTGTGCCACGCTCTGGCGCGATGATCTTTTGCTGGAACTCAAATTTTCTTTCGCCCTCATGAAGCTGCAATAGGTCTGGTGCATTGTTTACATGTTCTCCAGCCATTGCGCCTTGAGGGAGAGATGGGGTGTTAAATGATTTGGCAGTGGTTGCTCCAAGAACATCCATAGACTTAGGATATAAGCTCTTGATAAAGCCTTTGTTTCTATCTAGCTGTGCAGAGTCGCACATGTTTTGTACCATGCTTGAGTCCGTTAGCAAGACTATATTAGACCTTGTTCTGCCTTGACTGAATATGGAGAACGTTTCTGGCTCTATAGCTGCTACGACTGGGCCATCAGCAACTTTATCTTCTCTTGATTTTATCTCTCTGGCTTTACTTGGTATGACAAAAGTTGTTTCTGGGTGAGTGACCACTGTCTCTTCTTTCCATCCAACAATTACTTCTTTCTCTTCCGTGCGCGTGAATGTTTTAACTTCTTCATTAATAGGAAGCAAAGCACCAGACACTGATAGCAATCTAACCGTCTTAGGAGTATACTTAATTGTATTTTCACCAGCTCTAATTTTGTTTCCATCAACATACAAAGTAATAGATGTCCCATTATGGTCTGTAGGAACTCTGAAATCTACATACTCAGACTCAGGACTTCTCTTACCTGTTCTGCTTAGCGTCTTTTGTATTTGCAAATCTTCAGCTAATGTGAACTGCTGATCGTCATCATTAAAATCAACTATTGGTAAGCTAGGTTTAATTAGCTCGTCTCTAGGGTCTGGTGACTCAGATGTTTCATTCATCAACAGTTTTACAGGATGATTTTCAGTACCATCTTCAGAAACCCAATTATAGAATAATCTATACCCAGATCCCTTTTCGACTGGTATCGTCATAGTGGCAACGTTTGGCTTAAGTCTCCAGAATGTGTCGGTAGAGTTCTCAGTGTCGGAAATTTCTGTAGGGTTAGTTACAACTTTGGTTGCTGGACTTTCGACATCAATTACAGTAAACTCTCCAAAAGTGAAAGACTTTTTGCTCTGGTTGTCATACGTCAAATTAAATTTAGTAACCTTATCAGCAGAGGTGCAACCTTTTATGATCTCTGCGTTTGTGTCAAGTTTCTGACTACCTAAAGCCCTAAGAGCATCTGCATTGCTGTTGGCAAATTTCTGTTTGCCATTCAGGTAAAGTGGCTTCATAGATAGACCAAGGCCTTCAGACAAACTTTCAACCGCAAGTGCTGCTTCTTCTGAGGTGTCAAAGGTGACAACTAGAGTCTTGTTGCCATCTCCCATCCAGTTTTTAATATCTGATATGTTTGCATCGCTTGGGCTGCCAGCTGGGTTTGCGATCCAAGCCACATCGAACTGTGTGGCTAAAGTTGAAGTATAATTTTCTGTAACGTCATAGCCTTTAGAATCTAAGAACACCTTCATGTGTGATTTGCTATAAGCATCTACAAAACTAGTTCTTCCAGTCCAGCCTCCAACTTGTACTATTCTACTTTTCCTTGTGCAGTCTTTTGTTAGAATGTTATTATAGAATACGATGTTGTCATCCAGTCCTGCATACATATTCCCTTGTTCTTCAGGGCTGACTGCTGCAATAAATATTACTCTTGATCCAAATATGTTTTCTTGCGTAACTAATGGGCTGTCAGGAGAAACTTTTACCACCTTTGTTAATACATCAGTGCGAGTATCCGCAATGCCTTGCATTATGCCATCTCTAGAGTTGAGCAACGCAGGATCTTGGAAGTTCTTATAGTCCACTCCATCAAAGCCAGTATAAGCATCTGAGGTAAACTCAAACGCTTTGTCATTAATATGATGTTGACCAAAACTATAAACCTTCTTTGTTACATCCTTCTTGGTAACAACTTTCTCAGTAATCGCCACTCTTCGTTTCTCGACGACTTCTGGGAATACAATAGTTTCTTCTGGAATCCACTCTGCAGCAGATAACAAAGGTCTAGGCTCCGTGTTAGATTTGCCAAGGCCGTTGCCAACTACTTGCTGAGGTATATCTGGGCAACAATTTACAGTTCCATTACCAAAGTGGAAGCCCCAGTTAATATGCTCGAACACACGTTTAGGTTTTTCGCAAGGCGTTAAGCACTCGATCTTTTTGTTTGCTCTTAGGTCTCCATTGTGAACCATGGGCAAAAGATCAAATTTATTTATATCGTCTTTGTCTGTATCATATGCCCCATTTTGTCTGATTGCGGGCAACTCATCCCACTCTGGTATATGAATTCTAATATCACCAACGCCACTAGCAAACATAGAAGAAGCTGTTGCGTCCGTCTGTCTCATGTAAACAGTTGTTCTTGATTTTATTACATTTGGCTTAGATTCTTCAGCACAGTAGTTTACAGCCTCTTCTCTTGTTTTAGCTGCATGTATTCTCATCTTTGAGCCAAGGCCGTCTAAGATCTTGTTTATGACATCGTTGGACTCTTTGTATAGTCCATTTTCTTCATATACTGGGTCATTACCAACAAGCACTAAAGTCCTGTCACCAAGTGATAGCCAGTCTTTGATATTCTGCATAATCTCATCAGAAGCTGCATCTACCTCTGGAGTAATGATAAATGCCAAACCTGCATCTCTAGGTATTTCTAGATCAGAAAATTGTGTTCTAGTAAATGTTCTCTCATCAAACATCTCGCTTAGGGTGTCATACATTCCGGCGTTTCTATCTTGATAGTGATAGTTCATATCTAGATTGCCAAACTTAAAGTATTCTACAACGCCAGAGTGAGGATGATATTTTCTGGAGTTGAACACCCTGACTGCTCCGGCGTATGTTGATGTTGACCATCCGTCTAATCTTTCGTGGTCTACAGGTGGATCTCCATCATACCCATAGAGCCCCTCTTTTCTGAAGTATGCATTAGTATCTTCAAATTCATTTAAGCTGTCAGTAGGAGCTCCAAAAGCCACCAAGCTGCCGTCCTCGTTTACAGTTGTACTCCAGCCAAGTCTAGAAGTTGGAATAGCACCCATGTCTGCTAGGAACCTCCAAGTTCCAGTATATCCAATATCTTCATAGCCATACTTGTATATAGCTCTGTATTGCTGAATACCTTGGTCTTCTCTTAGTTTGGCTCTATCTGCCGCGCTCAGCTCTAAATAGGCACGCTCTCTACCCAAATCAGCACCAAAGTCTTGGACATAAGACCTGTAGTTTGCTATTTCTGTAGTTTTATTATTAGCCTCTAGCCACTTAAGAACAGAACCGTGCAACTCTTTTTTATATCCGGCTTTTTCTTCATAAACTAGACATGAGTTTTGGCTATATGGAGATCCAATAGTTATAACTTCGGAGTTATCACTTATGGCGACAGACCAGCCAAATCTTTCGTTTTCTTTGTATTGGCTTTCATAGGAAGGCTTGATTTCCTGAACCATCGTCCAGATTCCGCTTTCTTTTTCAAATACATAAGCTCTACCGCCACTAGGTGGAACATTGTTGAACCTTTCTAGATCTGTATTTACGTGATCAATTCCTACTTCATTAGTTATGAATCTAAGGGCGTTATCTTCTATTAACCTTCCAGTATCTAGTATATCTTCAAGGGTTGTTTTGCTAAGGTCGATCCAGTCTTCTGGATTCTCATCTTTGTCAGCGTCAAAGAACTTTTCGTATATGTAACCGGCAGATGCGTTACCATCTCTATCTGTAACGCCGTTAGCTAGCGTGTACGTATAGTAGTAATCTTTAAAGTCATCTATTGCTGGTTCCACGCTTTCTCTACCAAACGAAGGGGTTGGATCTACATAGATACCAAGTAAAGGTGGAAGGTTGTTCAGTCTCTTGCTTGCATCTAATGGGAACGCACCATTAAAGCCGTCTTTGAGGCTTTGTAATATAGTTGATGATGTAGCTCCGCCGATGCCGTTTCGATCTATCTGCTGATGATATATGAATCCGGGCTTGTCTATTGTAGGCTTATGGGGAGGCGCTTCGCACACAATAACCTTAACATTTAATCTAGCTGGATGCGATGCGTAGTACTTGAATAGTAGGTTGTACTTTCTTATAAGGTCTGTGATAACCTCAAGTCTGGTTTCACTCCACTTGAACTCATCTGTCACAACCATGATCGCTGCATTTACTTCTGTAGTAGAAACGTCAGAATCAAAATCTCTTGAGAACGCTGCTTTTGGTGCGCCAACTATCATAACCTCTTTAGAACCGCTAGAGGCAACGGCTACGGACGTTCCAAACTCTCGACCCTCTTGCCCCACGTTCCAGTTGCGTGTTGGTATTGGGTCTAAGCCGGGGAACAGAGACAAGGCTTCACCCTCAGTATAGCTGTCATCTCTGAAGCCAGAAGGCAACACTACTTTTTCTTCTAAGTCCCAGAAATACTTCTGTCCACTATTGAGAATCGCCTTTCTTCTATACGTGAATACTGCGCCAGCGTTTTCTAGGACTCCACTACCGTGTTGGTCGTATTTGTGATGCGGAGATCCAACAATCATCAAGTCGCCCTTGATATCTACAGATGCTCCGTAATTGTCATTCACTCCATCTTTTCTTCCAGATTCGGCAAATGGGTAGTCCCCAATCAGCTTAAACCCTGAGTATGCCACGTCTTCATTGGTTCCGTATTCCCACTCTTCAAACTCTCTAGGTGGAACAAGTGATTTTTGATTTCCAGTAACGCCGCTAATTGTAATATCAAAGACATGATTTGGTTCTAGGCCAGTAAATTTCCTCAGTCCATAATACTCACCGCTATAACTGTACTCTTGATTTGTGTATGTAGCCTTTGGTCTAATAACACCGCCTTCTACGCATTCCGACTCAAACCATGTGGTGTCGTGTGTTACTACAGAAGTTTCTTGGCAGCCGGTAGGGGTGCAATCTCCGAAACATGTGGTATCGACGCCTCGTATCTCATCATTATCTGCTTTAGCGAACAGTGTTCCATTGGTGTTGTCATCAACATCAATAGGGCTACCAAAGTTATTGCCATTCCATAAGAACGTTGGTCTTCCAAACGTATACTTACTATTAAACATATACATATCAACTGAAGCGGTCTGTTCAGTTTCTGTAACGAAATTGTTCAGATACAGAGGTAGCTTTGAGCTAGGCTGACTTGTGCCAAGCAAATACAGGTTCATTTCTGAGCTGCTAACAGAAAGGACTGAATCACCTACTCCACCTAGAGCCAGAAGCGAGAATGAGCCACTAGACTTAATCGCCTGTGCGGGTTCGTCAAATGTTTTTAATGACATTCTCATGGAAGACTGGATGAAATCTCCATGGACGCCTGATTGACCACCGTAAGTGGTCATTGTGATTTGATTTCCAGAAGTAACAGAAGAGTCGTAGTTTCCTACAAACAGCTCTAGTTTGCCCGTGGCTATTGATGGCCCGCCAGTGGTATATATAGTTGGGCCACCGTAGAACTGACCAAACGAGTCTACTCCAGAAGAATCCACAAACTCTGAATTCTTGGCATACAGATTCAATGTTGTGCTTTCGTAAGAGCCACCAGAAGCAACTAAGGTTGGCCCGCCATAGAATGTTCCAAAAGAATCTAAGCCAGAAGAAGTTACACGGGTTGGGCCAGCTGTGACAAGTGTTGGGCCTCCGTAGAAGTTGCCAAACGAGTCAAGACCGCTAGAAGTTATGCCAGATCTGGCCTCTGCGAAAAGTGACATTTCTGATCTAGGTCTGAATTCACCGCTTGTATAGAGCAGCGGGTCTCCAGACATCTTGACTGGATTTACATAAGCATTATCTAACTTCACATGCGCTGTATGTAAATCTAACCTAGCTTCAAAAGATTCACCAGAAGGATAGGACAAGTCATACTGCAAGAACATCTTGTCTATATCTTTAGAGAAATACTTGTGATTGAACTCTGTCAATCTCTTTTCATGGGGGAATAAGGCCCACTGCTCTGTCTCATCCACGTAGTTGTTGAAATCGAACTTACTGTCAACTCTATGTATACAACCAGATTCTAGATAGTGTATGGCTCTATTTACAAGACCATAATTTGTAGTCGGGTAGCTGTCGGGCTCCTGATTCTTGGTGTAAAGACTGACGATTAGTTTTGGCCCCTTGCTGCCGTCTGCCCAAGTTATCTCTCTGTCTGACTGGTGCTGTACAACAGACTCAACGACCATAGCTCTTTCAGAGAAATCGTAGCCTTTTGGTAAGGACTTTTGTATTCTTGGAGCAACTGCGTATAAATTGCTAGCGGCATCGCTCAAGTTAAATCTTAAGAAATCGTTTTCTATTTGAGTGTGATACGCAACACCACTGTCTACAGTTGTTGGCATGTCTATATTGGCGTATGGGTAGTATCCACTGCCAGCGTGCTTAAGATCAAATGTTACATAATCTTTGGTTGGCCTCTTAGTCCACCAATCGAACGCTTGATTGAAGGCACAGTAGCTAAACGCACCTAGATCCCAATCAGACGTTCTTTCGTTTATTCTATCCCATAACTTATAAGAATCATCTGTATAAGTATCTGTCGTATCCCAGAACTTGACTCTTGTGTTCTCTAGGAACTGCTCTGCTGTTATCTCTTTCTTGGTTGCGTCTGGCAATGAGTCAACAATGTTGCCACTGTTGGATATTCCAAACTCACTTACAAATGCATTTATACCAACGCCCGACCCATGCGAGTGGCCAACGGTTATATAGCTGTCGCCAGTAGCGGCGGTAAACTCTGCGGAAGTAGCTCTTAGAACATTCCAAGAATTTTCAAGTTCATTATCAGTATACAGTCTTAGTTTATTGTCAGCGTTGTATGTAAGCAATACAGAAACGGGATATTGATATGTATTATAAAGTGCAGTGTCTGTAACCTTTATTATAGAACCATCAATAGCTCTGGCAAATCCAGTTAAATATCCATTTTCATAACCTATCGCAAACTCAAGCTCTTTGCCATTGTCCCACTTAGAAAGTACACATCCAGAGTTGTATAAATTGTAGCCTACGCCAGTGATTGAAATGTCAGGACTAATTCTAGCATACGCCGCAAAGTTTGACGCTTGGCCGTTGCCTAGTGTAATATAAGAATTTATGCCGCTAACTCTTACAGCAGAATCAAACGCATCTGCTATTTTACCATACAGTTCGTGTGAATTGAAATTTGAGCCGCCGTTAGACAGGGCAGTCCAGTCAGTTGTCTTGTAGTTGCTAGACCATCCGGGCTTTTGGTAATCAAATATGTTTTGTGTTTTGAATCTCCAACCAACGTTCTTATATATAGGTTCCGAGAATGTAGTTGTCAAAGTACCATTATCTGCATGTAAATTTTTTCCAACATTCTCTGGATATATTGTAGTCCCATTATAATTTGTAAGATTATACAAGCCAGACATAAATGGATGATCTAGCGTTGGGTTTTCAAATCCAAATGCAAACATGTCTGGATCGAATGGGCCATTTACAATGGACTTGACGCCTCTCCATCTTCTAGAATAATTAGACTTAATGGAGCTTGGGGTTGTAAATGCGTGTGGTATGCTTTCTATTGTTGACAGTGGGTTGTATGTTGTGCCTGCATTTATAATGGAGTCTGTTGACTGTCTGGTAGTGGGGTGCAATCTGCCTTCTGCTCTATTGCCATCTATGAGTCCAATATCTCCACCAAGCGACATCATATTCAATCCGTTTGACGGACTATATTTTAGACAAAGCTCTATGTGTGATATTTGAGCACCGCTTGGCAGCGGATAAAGATCTAGATACACACTTTCAAAATTAGGACTCTGGTTGTACTGCTTTGACTGCCCGAGGGTTACAGTGTCTTCAAATATGTTTAGGTCTATTTCGTACCAAGAGAAAGTTGTACCAGTAACGACTGGAGTTGTGGACAATCTATAATGGTCATATCCTGCATTATTGGGAGTGTTACCACTTGAAAAACCCTCCAATGAAGATAGGGATTCTCCAGCCAGTGTTAAGTCTGGGCCTTCATAGCCAGAAGTTGTTATGTAGTCGCCCGTTCCGCCAGTGCTTTGTAGGAAACCTCCAGTGGGGCTACTAATATTCAGCAGCCTGTCGTCAGTCCATCCAACAACATCAAAAGAGTAGTCTCTTATATCTGAGCTTTCTTTTCTTGCTCTTACTCTTAGCGTGGCTCTGTTTGGTACAAAGAATGTGTCTAACTCTTTTCTGTCTCCAACGTCAAAAGCTGACTTTGCGTGACCAAACCCAAACTGACCTCTCTTGACTGGCAAGTCCAAATTGTCCAGCGTAAACTTCATCGCTAAGCGACCAGAGTCTGCTCTGTATGGAGAGTCTAGTCTGCGTAAATTTATATAGTAATCATCATTCAGGTAGTTTAGGCTGTGTAATAAATTAGTTGCGCCGGAAACAGTAGTGTTGTCAAACAAGCCGTTAGGTGAGTTCCACACGCTACTGGCCACTGGGTAAATACCAGAGTCGTGATCCCATTGCAGTATCTTGGCTGGCATAGCTCTGCGCTCTAGGGAATCTCCGCTAGGCCTAACCTGCATATAGAAAGGCATGTAGTGTTCTTTGCCTAGACCAACTAGTCCACCACTATTGCATATTTCTATTGCAGATATTCTTAATGCGTTGGTTGGATTCAGCCCCATACTCTGGTTTTGAGTAGCTAAAGGCGCTCCGTCTATAGCCAGATAGTCGTCACTACCAGCAACAGAATCTACAACGTCTGTATTTTCTTCAAACCCAAAATCAAAACCCTGATCAAATGGATCATCTAAAGATCTTCCAGAAACTTGGAATGTTAATGTATATCCAGTGTCTGAGCCAAGTAGTGGATATCCAGATTGCCATTGGTATTTAAGGAAGTTATTTATCTCTGGCTTTGTTCCGTATGTACCAAAGTTGCGATATTTTGTGTTGTCATAGTCTGCGTCTCCACGCATGGTTATGTCTTCATAGCGAATAACAACATCACCAAGAGGGTCTTTCCATTCTATGTTTATAATAGAAAACTCGTGAGCCACTTCGCTTCTAAAGTTCGCGCCATTGCCATCCCAGTTGGATCTTGGAGCAGCCATTCTGAAAAACAGTCTACTCTCTTTTGCAATTATAGAAGGCGCCGTAATATCACAAGTATATCTAGCAGTATTATCTGTGTGTATTGATGAGGGAGTTATAAACTCTAGTCTATCATCACTATATCTATCACTTATTTCACCATCAACATGATATTTGCCAGTAAATATACCTTCATCTACACTTTGGTATAGATCATTGTGTCTTGTATTTTGATTTACAAACTCTGACGTGTACACATCTCCACTTGGATATAATTTCTGTACACATGTGAAGTCGTTGAAATCGCCTGCAAACTTGTCAGCATACGTTTGTCTTAGTGCTCCACTTCCTACTAAATGCATGAGTGGGTTTGCGTTCATCGTCATGCCGGGCTTTATTTCGCCAGCGCCAAAGACTGCAGACTGAGCTCGCCCAATTCTGAAACCGATGTCCCAGTCATCATCTCCCTCAAGCACATCATCAATATGCCAGCTTTCCCAAGTGCCCGCCAGATTAACATCAGCTGAAATTCTTGGAGGAGTCACCACATCAGAAAATGCAGCAAGAATAGAGTCGCCGTATATATGCTTTGAATGAATAAGGGCAAAGGATTGAACTTTTGACTTTACGTTGCGCTCTCTTATCATAGTGACTTTAAGAGTCGATGAAGAAATCATCTTTTTTACATGCAGCGCAGCAACCGCCGTAGCGCGTGGTTTAATTTCACCAACGCCTGACGGAGATGTAGAGATCCTTCTAGTACATACAAAGCAATCTGACATTTATTTTATCCTATTGGTCTAATACTTTATTGCTTACTTTTGCCTCACCCGCATTGTTAAACTTGAGGTTCGATATTTGATTTCCTACTTCAGCAAGCAGTTCAGACTTGACTTCCTCTTTCATACTGTTCAGGAAGCTTCCACCATTTAAGGTGACGACTACGTTTGTTGTGTCAAGTTTGATTTGGATTCTTGTATTTTGTAGGTTAGATATATTTTGAGCAAATGCAGTGTTAAACGCATTGAGTCCTTCAAGTATAGATGCGTCCATGCCTCCCGCTGCTAATCCGCCGTTATTGTAGTAGCCTACTTGACCGCCCTGATTCATGGTGGCTGCACTTCCAGCCGCTGGAGCAGGAGCTTGACTTCCATTATTGATTGCTCTGAGTATTTGCAGGTTGTTTCCTCTGTTGACAGAAGCCCTATTGACAACGAACTCACCCGGAGTGAGCATAGCTGGAACAGTGTCAGTTCCTCTAGGAATAAACATACCCCTGCTTGCATATACCATACCGCCTCTGGCAAGCCCCATCGCGCCGCCTTCTATATTGCTTGATGCCTCATTTAAACCTTCTCGGAATTTAATATTTGCCTGATTAATAGTCATTTGAGCCGTCTGCACTTGCATTTGAGCCATGTCAACCATGTTTTCGCCAATAGCGCCAAGCGCGCCGGCACGCTCTCTAATTCTGGCTTCTATCTCTTCTTCTTCTCTAGTCTGGCCGGCAACCATTGCTGCGGCTCTTGGGTCTGTAACACCCCTAGCGGCAAGTGCTGCCTGTGCGGCACGCTGCTCGACAGTTCTTATATCAATACCGTCTATGTCCGTTACGCCGGCCTCTCTCTGTTGTCTTATGTTTTGTAGTGCCTGAGAAAGAACATCACCGCTAAGGCCAGAAGCGTCGCCAGAAGCTATGAGCGAAGTAGCTGCATTAGCGGCCATACCTTGAACGAAGCCTGCAGTGTCTCCACCTATGAGTTTGTCAAGCGATTCTTTTTCTAGCGCGTTCTTCTTCTTAATTATATCAAGCTCTTGTTTGTCTGCTTCAATAAGTGCTTTAGTAACACTAACTAATTCTCCCTGCGCTCTAAGTATTTCGCTTCTTTTGTCTGCATCTAAACCTTCAGCTCCAGCGAATCCTCCGGGCCTATTCGCTCTCATTTCTAAGCTTGCGAACCGACCCGCTAGATTGCCACTGGCGGTTCTTATGTCTGCGCCAGTTCCAGTTGTTAATGCTCCCGCACCAACTCTGCCGGCTGTGAGATTAAACTTCTCTATTGCAGCATTTCTTCTTTGTTCCGCAGTTACAGATGCTCCGCCAAATTTAGCAGCTATTTGTGCGGCTTCTAACTGTAAATCAACAGCCTGTTTTTGTGTGGCAATTAAGTTCTGCTCTGCTTTGATTCTTGCCGCAGTGAGTTTTATTATTGTATTTTCGTGAGCTTGCAAGGCTTCGGCAGCAGCAAGTGCACCGCTTCCAAGCTTGGCGACTTGCCCCTGTAGGTCAGAGAATACCTCAGAAAGGTCGAGATCACCGCTTCTAATAGCTGCCAATTGTTCAGGTGCTAACTGCTCAACTCTACCGGCTATGACTGCCCCAAGCTCACTATCTGCATCAACTCCAGCGGCGCCTAAAAGCGATTCTGTTATTTGGGACTTAGCGGCTTCGTCGGTAGCTCCCATATCGAACGAGGTATTTTTAAGAATGGTAGGAAGGCTTGATGAGAAGTTTGAAGCCTGCTCTAATAAATCAAACTGTCTATCGGCAGCCTGTGCTGCTTCGCTATCTCCGGCTCCAGCTGCTTTAAATTGCGCTCTAACTCTGTCTCTAGCTTCTTGGACTGCTGCTCCGGCGTTCTCACCCAAGGCGATGTTCTGCTGAGCTTCTTTCAGTGTGTTTACGGTAGCGTTCCAAGTATTAGCGCCCGTCTGCAAGCTGTCTAGGAAATTGCCAACCCCTAAGCCGGCAGCTCTAAACACCGAGCTAGTTTTTAATATATCAGCCTGCAGTTTAACTTGAGCTCTATTTGCTTCGGCTAATATAAATGCGCTCTTAGCTGTATTCTCTAACTCTTCTGCCAGCTCTGGGAATTTCTTACTTAATTCTAATACTCTCTTGTTGAGTTCGGCCTGACTTGACGCAGTAGACCCGATGCTTCCAGCAAGAACTTTAGCTTCCCCTTCTAGTTGTTTCTCTCTTTCTTCAGCTCTTCCTTTATCTGCCTTTGCTATTGTTTTAATTTCTTCCCTTGCGGTATCAAAGTCTGTCATGATACTATCAAACTGCTGCTCGGAGCCGCTGCTAACAAACTTCTCCATAGTCTTTTTGATAGAAGGCAGAATATTTTTATCTAGGTTTGTTTCAGCTATCCTAGCATTTTTCTCGTTTAACTTCTTTTGTCTTTTTTCTTCTCTAGATGGCCCTATACCCAAGGCGTGCATTATTTCATCTTTAAAGAATCCGCCAGCACCACCAAGAACTCCACCTATTGCTGTACCTATCGGGCCAAAGAAAGAGCCCATTGCAGCGCCGGTCGCCGCTCCAGCGAGCGTGTCACTAAGCCTGCTTGATGCCATCTCCATATCAACATTGCCTTCAACCATACTTCTAGCTGTAACTAGGTCTGCTGGATCACCCGATGCTAATGCTTTTTCAAACTGCGTGTTTTGGAAGTCTTGCACGTAAGCCATCGCACCGCTTGCAATGCCGGCTACCATTGGGCCAGCACCCATAGCCACGCGTCCAGCACCCCTAAGAGCACTGCCGCCTGCAGCTAGAGCCCCACGAAATCCTCCTCGACCTCCAGTAATATTTCTCGTCGCATTTTTGATTTTCTTGGCAAGCTCACCAATCCTTAGTCCAAGAGTCTTTCCGCCTTTCCTTATAGATTTGTTTAATCGCACGACTTCCTTTTGTCGCGCTTTATACTCTTTCTGTATCCTATCCAGTTCCTTACCAGTTTCTTTCTTCTTTTTAGTTATTTGTTTCTCAATTCTAAGGCTCTTCTTTATCTCGTCTTGTAGTCTCTTTCGTTCGTTTATTTCGCCTTTTGGTGTTGCAGCCAGCTGTGCCCGAAGGTCTTGAGTTTTTGTTTTCTGCCGAGATAAAGACTTATCGTACATGATTTCACGGTCTTCTGTTTTATCAAAATTTTTGCTTATGATATCAGCTTCGGCAAAGACTGCCTCACGTCTTTCTCTGAAACTCGCTGCGTTTCTTTCCGCCCGACCCTTAAAGAACCTTCTTGGGGTTGGTGAGTCTTCTGTAGATAAAGGTATATTGTATTTTGAAGTTTGGGGCGTGTCGGCTGCCCTAGCTTGAGCTATTATCAGATCAGCCTCTGTAGGCCCAGTTGCGCCAGTGGTTGCTGCGACATTTTTATTTACTAGGTCTTCATCCAAGGGGGCGAGAGTGATATCTTCAGCGGCGTCTCCAAAAAGATCAACCTGCTTTGCAGCATCTGCCGCTGCCTGCGCAGCTGCCTCTTGAGCCGCTATCAGCTCTTCAGTTCTTGATTGGTTCTCTGCAATGGTATTATTGTGTTTGTCTATTTCCGATCTTAATTCTCTGCGTATTTCGACTTCTTGCTGCAGCTCTTTTCTTAAAGCTTTTATATTCGCTTCAGCGTCAGATCTAGTTGAGTCACTTACGTTTTTCCTACTCAGTCTTTTTTCTTCTTCTGCAATTTTAGCCTTAATTCCCTCAGTTCTACCAAAGGATGATCCAATTAATGTACCTTTATCTTTTGTTTGGGTAGTCCCTATGTCTTTGAGTCTCTGCTTACTGGACGCCGTAGACTGTTCGAGGCTTTGTATTTCTGCAACTGAAGCTGGATCATCGGCTCTTGCGCTGGCGGCATCAGCACCAACAGCATCACTGACTCTATCGCCATGTAAAACAACGCTTTGAGCCTGAATATTTAGCTCGTTTTGGAGAACGAAACTATCTATAGAAGCCACGGATATAGAACCCGCATCGACGCTAAGTTCAGTAGCCTCAGCTTCGCCTAGACTCTTTTCTGCTTCCTTAATAGCTACCTTCTGTTCTTCTATTGCCTTGGTTGACTCTGCAAGTGCTCCTTTAAGTTCTTGCGCTTCAGCGGACACATCATCAACGCTGTCTGACGCATTTTTATTTTTTTGCCCGAACTTTGCAATGTTATCCTTCGCTATCATTAAAGCGCCGGCCACGAGTGCAAATGTGGAAATGCCTTTATTCACACCAACTTTAATTGAGTCGAATTCTTCCTTAACTGCTTGAGACTCTCCAGCAACGCCCTCAAACCCAGCTTGAACAAGTGGAAGCAAAGTTGATAAAGCGAGAAATCCTTTCATCGCGCCAAAATTGCCTGCGACACCTCCGCCGTTGGCAAACTTCTGCACTGTTCCAACTGGCCCACCTTTAGCAAATCCCTGAACGCCCTGCTTGTTCATGCGATCTAAGTTTGCTGGCCCAATTGACTGAGCGGCTTTCTTACTAATGACGAACTCGCCCGGCGTGAGCATAGCAGGTACGGTGTCAGATGGAGCTGGCCCGCCTTTAGCGTATGTAGGAAGAATACTTTTTATATAGTCAGTCTTTGCATACTTACTATTTTTATTCAAGGAGTTGTTGTATTTCTTCAGTATTTTTTTATAGGTTTTTGTATCTGCTTCTGGTTTTGCGTCAGCAGATAAGCCAGAAAACTTTCCATACACAAGTCCCATTCTAGCCTTTACAGATGAATCGGTCAAATCAGGGAAATCAAAAGACTCATTGTCTCCAGCGATCTTTGCTCCGGTGATGCTTGCAATCAATCCCTCCTGAACAAATCCACCTATAGTTCTAACGGCGCCCTTGTGGGGGTCTAAGAGTTTTGATCTTATGTTTTCTTTAACGCCCTCGTTGTCAAGCTCTAAAGCCTCAAGATTTTTATTCTCTAAGATTGATTTTATGGCCTTTCTTTCCATAACCTCTTTTATTGCTGAATCGAGCCCTTTTCTTGATGATTTTATGACTGCTCTTTCAACATTTCTTGTTATCGTTCTGTCTCCGTCGCCAAGTATATATCCAGCTACCTTGCCGGACACAGATAAGGTGGGGTTAACCTCTCCACCTATTGTTACATTATTGCTATCAAGATAAGATTGTAGATCTGCTTTGGTTGGCTTATCTGCCTTTTTACCTTTGTATGTTGCTTTTGGTAGGACGCCTTGATCATTTATCAACTTTCCTTGGGCAGCCAAATTAAAGTTAGCTCCAGCCATCGCTTCTCTTTGTTGAGCGCCAGTCAGCTGTTGTAGGTCACTAAGATTGTTAACTTTTATTTCTTCCGCAGTCGGCATAGGTAGAGTTTTGAAATTGCTTTTCAGATTATTCAACGCAGTATCTGTAAGACCAACTGTTTTTTGTTCTCCCGAGTCTTTGTTGATTGAGGCGGAAGACATTGAGTCGGAGCCTTTCTCTGGTCTTAAGAAAAACCCTCCTACTACGCCGTCTTTCAATTTTATATTGTAACCTTTTACAGGCCCGCCATCAGCATAACCCTTAACGTTCATCTTCTGAAGATTCTTAGCGCCCATTTTTTGCACGCTAGATTTTCTTATAACAAACTCTCCGGGAGTAAGCATAGCGGGCACGGTGTCTCTGCTTCCGCTGCCCGGCACTAAGCCGCCAGAAGCAAACTTAGGAACTGAAGATAGACCTCCGGCTTTAGCGCCAGCCAAGAATCCTCCCATTCCCTTTGCTATTTTCATTGCACCAAAAGCGGCAAGTAAAGGAAGAACAGTTTTAAGAGCATCAGCTATGTTTAAGACAGCTGAAGCCAAAGATAGCGCGGCCTCAACAGCAATTTTAAATCCGGTGCTCTCAGTGATGGATCTAACTGTAGATAGCCACTGCTCTCTAAGTTTTTGCAATTGAACAGCCAGCGACTGCTGCGCTGTTTCAGCGTCTTTACTTAAAGAGTTAGCGCCACCTAATGCTGTGTTATAAGCCTCTTGAGCTACAGCAAATTGATTCAAGAGCGGAATAACTTTACCAATTTGCCTAAAACCACCAAGCTCTTCAGCGATTCTAACAAATCTTAAGTCACCAGCCTCTAAATTTCCTAAAGCTTCGCTCAATCTTTTTATAGCCTCAAACGGGCCAACGAACTTACCTTCTAGGTCTGTTAAAGAAACACCTAAACCTTCTAGGAATTTAATTGTTCTAGGTCTTTGAATACGAGTGAAGATTGTTCTAAGACCTGTTGCGATTGACTCGGCAGATTCACGAGTTGTGGCACGAACAGAGGTAAAGAGAGCTATAAGTTCATTTAGATCACCACCGGCAGCCTTAAAGACACCACCAGTACGGCGAATAACAGAGATCAAGTCACCCGCTTCAACAGCAAACTGACCTGCAACAGCATTGATAGCACCAAGTTGCGCCTCAAGGGCGGCAGCTCCTTTGCCAAACTGATTAAATATAGCAATAGCGCCTTCAGCGGTTTTTGCCATATCTTCAAACGTAGGAGCCAAACTAGATTTTGCAAGAGCGTCAAGAGCTACTTTTGTTTCCCTAGCGGAGAAGCCTGCTTGAGATAGAGCTCTACTGACATTAAGCAATTCAGAAGAAGATACGCCAAGACTAGTAGAGAGATTTTTTATCTCATTCGTTAAACCAGACAGCTGAGCAACGGTTTTGCCAGTCACCTGAGCAACTTTGATAAGTTCACGCTCAAATTTTATGGCTTCATCCACAGCGCCACCTATACCCTGAGTAAATAAACTCACGGCTCTAGTGGCTACAGAAAACGCAGCAAACCTCTTCAGCGACGTAGTAAAGGTTTTTCCAAGCTTAAAGGCGGCTGAATCTGCCTGCTGTACGGCCTTTGTTAGGTTCTGTACTTGGCGGGTAGTTTGAGCCGCACCTTTAGCTTGAATATTTACATTTACATTCGATAGCTGATTTTGGATTTGCTTTGTTACTTGCGCAACGTTAGTTGGCGCTTGTAGCTGTAATTGTGCAGTCAGTACAAATTTTGACATATTAATCTTTCTTAGCGACTACACTATCTTCTTTAACTTTCCGAATTGTCTTCTACTTGTTCTTCTTCAGTTTCTTCAGGTTCTTCTGTGGTGGAAGATTCCTCCTCCTCACTTGCAGGACAAGACAGTTTAACAGCTCTTCCATTTTCATGTGTATACGTTAATTGAGGTATATAATTACCCTCTTCGTCAAGTGGGTTACCATTAACGTCTATTCTGTTACCGTCTTCGTCTATATACTGGCCAAGATCATTAATCCTATTACCCTTTGTGTCCACCTTATTGCCATCTTTGTCAACTAAAGATAAATCTTCGTCAACAAGATTTGCCCTAATAAGGAATTGATTTTCAGGCAATTTCTCTTCGTAGTTCTTGTCCAAGGCATACATTAACTCTGCCAAAGTGGCAGCTGCAGTAAAAGCTACAGGATCTTCACTCTTGTTATTGTATTCTTCAAGAGAATTATACACATTTTTTCCGTTCTCATAGAAGGTACAATTTGCGACTAAATAATCAAATTTAGCGTTATCTGACAGGGATTCTGCAGTATTTCCCTCTAGTTCTATCTTTTCTGATAAGAGGTTTCTTAGTTCAACCCTCTTGACTCTCATCTCAAAAGCAATCTCTTTTGCTCTGCTGACTTTCATCTTTGAGCCTTTTTTGCCAAGATAGAGTTCTTTTTCTAAATCCTGCAGAGTTTGAACTATCTGTTCCTGCTCTTTTTCTTTTGCTTTGTCCCACATCCCATTGGCTTTCATGATAACATTGAGTTCTTTTTTGGTCATGATTCCATCTCTAAGGCAGTCAGTCCATACCTTAGCGGCGACACGTTGGGCGTCAGTATTCACCTTGTTCGTTGGCTTTCTAACAACAATAGTTTGCTTAGTGCCATCTTCCAAAGTTACTTCTACAGTTCTTTCTCGTTCTTTTGCCATCTTTAATCCTCCTTAGCTGTCTTTTTTAATGACAGGCATTTTAATAGTATATTTAAGCCACTTTACATCATACTGCGACAATTCAGCATCAACATTTCTGGCCTGAGTATTACCTTTATCCAATATTTCCGATCTAATCTTTTGATATAAATCTTTCATATAAACTTGATCTTCTGTTAGAGATTCGTTATCTCTGTGACTCCATAGAAAACCTAAATGTTCTTCTATGCTACTTAGAGCCCCAATCATAGTAGTCTCTATTTTCTTTTTAAGAATCTTTGAAAGTCTATCTTTTGAGTCAACTTTGTATTGATCTTGTCTTCGCTGTTTGTAGTCAGCTTTTTCGCTTAAAGCATCAAAATGATCCTCCATATCTCATTCTCCTATTTCCTAAATTTATTCTTATACATCCGACCCTGTTGAGCCCTGATGCCTATCTTTTCGTCAAAAAATTCGCCTTGCTGTGCGGCGCCTCTTGCTTCTACCAAAGCCTCCCTTTGTTTCTTAAACATGGCTGCCGTAGTGTCGTTCATCTTCTCTATCTTCTCTTTGCGCTTGTCATTGTCAGCCATCATGTAAACTTCATGTGAGTTTTTAATCTTATCATTTGTAAGTTCTCCACTCATTTCCGCTTCTAGTTTTTCTTGTTCTCGTTTTTCCTTTTGTATTATAAACCAGCCATCTAGTACGTCATCATCTTTTATGACCTCTTCTGAAGGGCATTCTAGATGTTCTTGTATATTGTCATACATAGTTGACCATACTAAAATACTCTTTTGGTCTTGGGAAAGTTCTCTATCTTTATTGTTGAATAGAAGATTTTCAGCCTTACCATAAACAGACCAAGTTGACCTCCAAGGTTCTTCTCTTGCTATTTCTCGCAAGTTTTTCTCAGATAACGTGGAAGATTGATACTCTATAGACACAAAGTCTACGGACATGTCGGAAAAATCATATGGATTTCCATCCTCATCCGTACAGCATTTTTCTATTATGAATTTATACTTAGCAGATATAGCTATGCCTTCGCACGTATTTTGAGAGTACTCCGACTTTTTGTTGGCCATCTTAGCGTAGCCTTTTTCAGCCGCCCTGATGTAACGCCTGATAGTCTCTCTCATTCTATCATTATCTCTGTTTATGTAAATTTCTTTCCTTAGTGTTTTTATGTCCTCCTCTATGCCTTTCATTGCCTCTTCTTCTTCCTCAGACCAAAGGCCGTGATCTATCATCCACTCGTTCATCTCCTCTTCGCACATCAAACCTTCATCTTCTGCTTGATTGTAGGCTTTAATGGCGAGTCTATTAGCCTCTAAATTTTGAAGCATGTTTGGAGTATGAACATATACAGTATGTGAACTATTTGATATAGGGGTTATTCCACTTCTTATCCTAGCAACAAAAAACTCCCGCTCATGCTGTTTCATACCGAGACCTCATGACGGGAGTATTGTACATAAAATTGTTTCCTTCCTAAGCTGCGCCAGACACTCGCTGTCCTAAATAGCTATCGCAAAAGGCGCCGCAGTTCCAAAATTGAATTTACCAACTTAGCCGTGCAGAATACCACTCTGGCTTGGCGAGTAGTTCATAGTACCGCCCTTTGAGGCTAAAGCTGGGTCACCGCTGTGAAGAACAGTCAACTCGTTAAAGTTGGTGTAACTGTAACTAATAGTAGCGTTACCACCAGTAGCGTCACCACCACCATAACTTATAGATGAAAGTCTGTTATTAAATCCACAGTCAAATACGTAACCACCTTTAAGTGCAAGAACAATACCTTCTTCTGCAGTGTTGTCACCAGATGAATTTGTATTAAACAGGTCTGGATCACCAAACTCATAGGCTCCAATAAAGTCACCAGAAACAGCCATAGCTTCGATTTCTGTTGTCACTTCAATTGGGAAGTTAGCTGGTCTGTGGTAAGGAGCTTTACGGCCAAGCTCCAAAATGTCTTCACGACCAAAGTCGGTACTAACAGAGAAGTTCTGCAAGTGAACAAGTGGAACTTTGTTAGTGCTGTCATAAACGTTACCAGTACTGGAGTAAGTTTGGCTTGTCCCAGCATTGATAACACCGTGAAGGTTACCAAGCAAACTCAAAGGCATAATTGAGCGAGCAAGATCAACATTTTCACGTCGTTGAACACCGCCAGATCCACCTGCGAGCGCCAGTGGTGAGTCTGTCGTTCCGCCGGCATTGTTAGCACCAAAAGCCTGACCAGTAATACTTGTGTCATCAGTATCAAAAGTCTTAAGGTCATTAGCTGCATTAGCGCTAGCGTATGTAATCCACTCTTTATGGTTTCCAACCATAGTTATAGATTCGGTTGAGTTTCCATCAACAGGAACAGTGTAGCTGATACTATTAACATACATACCAGACATATAAACCGTAGTTGACGGCTTTGTTTGGTTGTCATTAATAGAGTCTTGGCCATCGCTGTAGATACCAAGTGCAACGTCTGCTCTAGGTTTACTTCTACCAACAAGACCTGCGGACTCAGCTTTTTGAGAAGCTAAATGGTAAAGCAGCGGATAACCATCAAGCAACTTTTCCATTGTAACTTCAACATCTGGAAGACCTTCGATGTTTTCGTAAATTTGAATCTGACCAAGCTCAAAAGCCTGTTCTAGATTAAAGTTTGTTGTAATACCTACGCTTTGCACACCGTGAGCAACCTTGTATTGGGCGTTTAAGCCCGCCATAGGCTTTAGGGCTACGGCTTGGCAAGCATAGAAAATTCTATTATTAGCGGCCATTTCTTTTCTCTCCTAAGTAGAAAGTATTGTCTAATTTATTATACACAAAATTATATATTTAAGTTAATTACTTCAGTGGTTATCTTAACGATTCCACCGTACATATTGCTATTTATCATGTCCATCCCCTGAACAGAGGGATTCAAAAACCTTACATGTGATCCCCTGTGCTTTTTAACAAGATCAGGGAATGCTAAGGCTCCAGAAACTGGAGTTCCTTTATAATCAATAGGGAAATCGCCACTTCTTGCAACTACATTGCTGTCATAAGTGCCAATTTTTTTATCCGATTGGAATGAGACTATATCTACTAATTCGTTTCTAGTCATCTCATTTTCAGCAATACAATGGAATAATACATCTGTATAAACCCACTGACCGCCGCCAAGCGCATATCCCTGAAATGATCTTCTTGGAACAATCTCTATTGCTATAGCTGGTAGCTGCAGCCTAGTTTCTGGCGGAGTGTCCCACTCTCCTTTTCCTGCCTGAAGAAAACTAGAGTTCAGATCAAGTGATCTATACTGTACTTCTCTCAGCCAAGGGATGCTGTTGGCATACACCACATTTATCCACTTATAGCTAAACTCAGCCTGAACTTTACTACCTGTTGGTATTGCCGTGTCAAAGACTATTTGACCGTTAAAATAGTCAACATGGTGAGCATAGGCTCCTGCTGTGTCGCTTGGATAAAAGGTGTCGTCAACATAAACACCAGATATGCCCGGTTTAGCGTTGTTCGTCCCCACTATTGGAGACGTACTATAATTGACCCCACTTTGCCAAACCCAGTTTCCTCTAAAACCTTCCCAGACTTGTCCTGCTGTGTAGTTAGGATCTGAAGACAGGCGAAGCCTGCTATAGTCATCTCCACCCGGAGACAACTCACCTAAGTCCACATTAAAATAGTTTCCCTTGTTAAGCAAAGCCCAATCAAAGAACTCTATTATGTTGTCTTGTATATGATTATTAAGATTATAATCTGTTACTCTATTAAAGCCTTTTAAGTCAAACTCTCCCATTTTTAACCTACGCTCCTAATAGCTTAGCAAATAAATCTTGTATCTCTTTTTCTCTTCCTGAAAAAGCTCTTGTAATAAAGTTGTCTGTTTCAGTTCCCGCAAACTGTGGAGGTATCCTCCAAGCTGTACCTCCTATCATGACTCCGCCCCTACTTCTTCCAGCTCCAGCCGTAGGTTTATATTCATATCCAATGATGATTGGCTTGGAACCTTCTCTAAGTAGCCAAGATAACCAATTCAATGTGGCTCCTTTTTCAGTGTTAATAATCCCCTGCGGCAACGATACCAAATTTACAAAGTCTGCTGGTTGAAAATTTATGTCCAATTTTCCATTTAGTTTAGCATCAAATCTTCTTATATTTACAGTTGTAGAATTGACAATAGCCATGACTATCGAGTCTACAACAGACGATTCTTGTCCGTCTCTAATTCCAACTTGAGCGGCTAGAGAACCCGGCCCGCCAGCCTTAAGACTGGCAATTTCAGGTTGTTCTAGTATGCACTTTTTTACAAAGTCATTTGCTCTGCTATCAAATTTACTTCTGTTTGCGGTAAGTAGTGTGTTTAGCTCCTTTGATAAAAGAGCATTAATTCTTTGTTCTATTACTTTAGCGCTATCCAAGAGCTTTATGCTAATTGACATTAAGCACGCTCCCAAAAACAAGCGACGTATCTATTTTGTTTAAGACCCATAGGGTAATATTCGCCCGTTCTCTTAAATCTTATTTCGCCGTAATCCTCTATATCTTTATGAACTATTAGCTCTTTTGCCCTAAGTATCTTAGGAAGATCTGTCATATATGATATAGTTTGGATTGAGCTATCTGGAACAACAATGTCGTTGGAAACTTTAATCCAAGCTCTACTGTCCCAATATACTTTTAATTTAATGTCCTCCGTCTTTTCGACCTCTTTTAACACCACCTCTTCTCTACGGTATGCAGGGTTTCCCCCACCTCTCCTGTGCGCATTAATTGAATTATGCGTAGGAAAGTTATCGTATGAAGTGGATATTTCCTCTACAGTCTCGATGTAAACTAATTTGCAAGTAACGCCAAATATTGTAAATGTGGAATCAATTACATCATAGTATTTATCAAAAACGCTTTGTGGTACATTAATAGGCATATTTAGCTCTCTATGAATATGTTATTGTTAGTTCTGGATCATATCCGCCGCCAGTCCCAAAAAAACGCACATCCCTATCTTTAGTCGAATTATTGTTAGTTTCGTCTAGTCTCATCATTAACATAATTGAATTTCCACTACTCCAATCGCCTCTGTCTACGACTTCCTGTATAATATTATTAATATTTGGACTTGTGTGATTAATAGTCACACCCTCCCCGTGATAAGGAATCGTCCAAGCTCCACTTGCGGTTGTTTCCAAGCCGTGGTCAGCTAATGTATTATCAGTTGGCTGGGGAGCATTGCCTGAAGCTAATGCAATTACTTTAAAAGTGCGCTCTGATCCATTATCCCAACCTAATTGAAGATAAGCACTGTCTATAGTAGCTCCCTGTGGAACTGCTATATTTTGAAATCTCCAAAAACCTTTATAGTATCTCCATCTATGTGACATTATTTTTACCTATTTATGAGGGACGCGAAAATCCAAGGATATCAACAGTAGCTGAATTGCTAGGACTGCCATAATAATTTGCAGATCCGGGATCGTGAGCGGATGATCTTGAAGTTCTCCAACGTCCATCATCAGAGGTTTCTGTAATACTGTAAGTTACAGTGGTTGACCCACCCGCAGCGTCACCGCTGTAGTACCTGTTAAACTTCATGCGATCACCCACAAATATACCTGAGTTCTCAATGGCGTTATTTGCCTGAGAAGCGTCAAGTATTTCTGAAGAACCCGCAACTGTCGTATAAGTTATAGCACTGCCTTGTTTTATGCTATTACCTTCTACTATTCTTTTTAACATCTAACTTCCTTAGCTAGCTGAGTCACCTGTATAGTATCTCACATCGTCGAATCTGTCACCGTACCTAGTGTACAAAGTGCCGGAGCTGACAAAAGAATTAAGTTCTGGATTTAGGACTTCAATACGCCCTGTTTTGGTTACGAATGTGATAGCGCCACCATTGCTGTAGGCGGTATCCGCATAAGAACCAGATGTTGCTACATCCCAACTCATTTTTACTCTCCAAAAAAAGTTTAGTTATTTAATAATTTCCAAAGGTGTTTTAGGTTATGACGTTGTTGGCAGTTCCGCCCATTCTCCAATTTGTTCCATCCGAAAAGGCTTCTCGATACCAAGGTGTCACACTGGGGTTGCTGTAAATATTGTAAATTGCAACCATGCCCGGATTGTCAGAGGCGCTAACCGCAAGAAGATTGGCGGGACTGTCAAATATTGGAATTCTTAAAAATCCATTTTTATTGATGACCTGATTGCTAGTCTGCGTAGGGTTGTCATTATAGTTCGCTGACACACTTTCTACAGACATCAAAGGCTGACCTTGAGAAGCTGCTCTAGCTATGAAGAAAGTCGTTGTGGCGGTGTCGGCAGCTAGTAGCTCAAGAGTACCTTGAGGCTGAACTGTTCCAGCTGTAATGTCACCAATCTTAACTCTTTTCTTATACGAGCCGGTTGTGTTCCAGTCGCCAGTTATGAGGTTAGCTATATTAAGGTTATAGCTATGGCTGGTGCTGAGGTAACCGCCGGCGCCATCAGATACCGGAGAGCCATTAACAAGGTCTTTGTGCGACTCAGAGACGGAATGACCATGAGACGAAACGGTTCTAGGATCTGGAAAACCACCAATGGTTATGTTATAGCTACCGTGGTAGGAGTAATCCGTATCAATATCACTACCTGCCAAATGGCCTATGAAAACATTGTACCTCTGAGGCTGGCGGCTAGTGCTACTGGTGTCACGATAATAGCCAGCTCTTCTACCAATACAAGTGTTGCCAAGCATTCGCTTGTCGGTAAAGCTGGAACTGTCGTAAGTAAGGGCCTTGTGGCCTCCAGCAGCAGAACCAATGAGCACGTTGCTGTCTGATAGCTGGTGTGGCATATTTCTACCGGCCTGATATCCAATCATAACATTTCTTTTATGAGTCGAACGTCTAGTGGCATCAGTTGAAACATTTTGTTGATAGCCAGCTTCGTGTCCTATAGATATAGATCCGTAACCGTAAATGGTAGTGTAATCGTCGTTACCATAACTGGCGGCATCTGAGCCCCAAACTTGGTTACCAGTAAGAACATGAGCTGAGTTAGTAACCCAGTCAGTACTCGTCCATGCTTGTGCATCTTTACCAATGTTTATGTTGGAAAAACCTGTGGAATAGTCACTAGGTATTTTCTGATAGTAATCTTTATTCAAGTTGGCAGTAATCGTAACCGCATCATATATATCTATACCAGATCCACTGTTTACTTTAAGTAGTTGGCCAGACGCTTGGGCTACATCGTGGACGAACGCCGTGGTAGCTACTTGTGTATCATCAGTAGTAGCAGGCGTAACAGTTGGAGCAGATACTGTACCAGTAAAGGTTGGGCTAGCTATATTTGCTTTGAGTGCAATATTTGTAACATTGGTGTCAATAAGGTCTTTCAGAATCTGACCCGAAGCTCTCACATCTTCATAGTGGTCTTCGCCAGATGCTGCCACAACATCATGTACAAACGCCGTGGTAGCCAATTGAGTAGTGTCAGTCGTAGCTGCGGGAGTTGGGCCAGCCGGTGTTCCAGTGAAGGTCGGGCTAGCTATATTTGCTTTTGAGTCCAATAGCCCACCCACACCAGACACTTCGTGTAGCTCTTCGCTGAAGAAACCAGAATGTGTAGGAATTAGACCGCTGTGTATCGGATTGCCATCTGGAGAGTTGCCGGAAACAGCAAACAATTCGCTACTGAAGAAGCCAGAGTTAGCAATCTCAGTCAAGTTGGTCATCATAAAACCAACAGATTTAGTTGTAGCATCTGCATGTATAGTTAAATCTGGGTGTCTAGAAACAAACTCTAGTGACTCCGTAGTACTTCCGGGAGTAAAAGATGTGTCATCCCAAGTATATTCAGTATCCGTATTGTCTACTGTTATTGTGTGATACAGGTTTTGAGACCCTCCACTGCCACTGCTAAATTTGGCGCTCATTTCAGCTACAGTGAATTTTTTCCAAGCTCCAGCGTCATCGTCCCAGATAAGCATTTCATCTGCGTTGTCAGCACCACCTGATGTCATGGCGGCGAGAGAGCCGGGATTGTTTAGCCAGTCATAGCTATCGTCGACACCGCTCCAAGAAATCTTGATAGTATCACCATCTCTTGTAGTAGTTATATATGCATCGCCCGAAATATTGACGGCTGTCTCAGAAGATATAGTTGATCCTCCAGTGCCAGCGTCACTGTCACCCCTGAGAGAGAACAGGTTGTCGCCACCACTCCAAGCAACAGTTACAGTGCCTGCATTATGTGTAGTAGTTAGGCCGTATCCGCCAGAAATGGTTATACCATCATTCTGTCCAATGTATCCACTAGCCACTGAATTGACAGTATTGTCAGCGCCCAGCCGGAACTGAGGGTCTCCACTAATAGTAATAGTGTCTACACCGTTACCTGAGACTAATATTGCATTATTATCTCCAGAAACAAATGTTATCGTATCTGTTTTTGCGTTTGCGGAGACGTTAAAATATGAAGTACCGTTTGAATGAAATGCTCCAGATACCGCCATTACTGAAAACGCATTTTGGTTGACTTCTCCAGCGCTTCCAAGATTGTCGATCTGATATTGCAGAGATCCAGACATGGCATATCCAGAGTCTAATACGTATCCAGACACTGCATGTATTAGCCCTTTGCCAGTTACAGAATCCCATCCGCCAGCGACTCCAGAAACTTTGAATAATTCACTTTTTAATAACCCCGAGTTTCCAACGCCCGAAGCGTAAGGCCATCTATTCGCGTTAGCAGTATCTATGTTGCCCTGAAGAACACCTGAAAGAGCACTTGGATCAATATGTAATGTAGTCTTAGAGCCAGTCTTAGTTATCCAAGTAGAGACACCTGAAACCCCGCTGACTACGATATTGTCGGCTTGATGGACTTGTTGATTGCTAACACCGTATGCAGCGTTGTCATTACCAGACACGCTGAAAACATTACCAATATCTATATTAAATCCATTTATATCAATACCGCTACCGCCCTGATACGCACCACTAATAGCAGTTCCGTTAGCAAAGATCATGCCGCTAGCTTTAACACCAATCAAAATACCATTAGATGTGTGTGATTTCCAAGTATTTGACGTATTTTCCCACGTCCACTTTTTATCTCCTGTGTCAGTGTTTCCATCTCCAGAAGAGCGAACTAGTAAACCTCCGTCATTAATATATGAGTCCATCTGGTCATGCGTTGCATTACCACTCATAGAAGCCAGCTCTAATTGTTTGTCCCAAATAGTTACATTAGTACTATCTATGTATGTAGTAGTTCCCGCAACATCTAAGTTTCCAGAAACTTCTAGATTTCCACCAACTACTAAGTTGCTAGATATTCTAGCTCTCCCAACTAAGTCAAGCTCAACTCCGGGATTTGAATGATTAATGCCCAATTTATTCGTATCGTCATTCCAAACAAATCCTTTATCGTATGTAAGCACGCCTGATTTATGGAAAAATGGAATACCACTCATGGCGTCAGGAGCGATGTTATAACCAGTCAGATAAAAATCAGAAAGGTCGGGTATATCTGTGTGGTGGAGAACTCTAAATGCTGGATAGCCATCTGGGCAGCCGCCTCCACAATCGTTTAGTGGGCCGGCAAAGACCTGAGCGGCAGCTTGTGTTTTTAGCACAAGTGATTCATTTACCCAGCCGCTAACGTCAACAACTGCGCTCATTCCAGTCGTCGCATCAACCTGATTTTTCAAGAATGGATCTACTTGCCTAGTGCTGTGCTGACCACCCCCATCGTATCCACCTGAAAATATAATACCAGAAGTATTGAGAAATAATCCAGAAGCCTTGAGTATAGAGTAGTGAGCTGGGCCTCCGATGTCTATTGCATAGCCGGGAGTATGAGTATGTAGACCAAGGAAGTGATTGTCTTTATCCCAGTTTCCACTAGAGTCGTAATTAAGAATATTAGTACCGGAAGCAACGCCATCATTATCCCAGAACGCAATGCCGCTTCTTTGGGGTTGGCTGAATCTTTCATCTACTCCAAATGCGGTAAATACAGAGAAAGGAGCTGGGTAAGTGACATAAACTTCTTTTGTTCCAGCGGGCCAGTCCACTTTTGTGTTGCTACTACTACTTCTAAACGGATAACGCCTGATCTGCTCTGAGGAGTAAAATGGCGTAGTGCCTGTGGCTAGGTAGTGACCTGAACCAACTTCATATCTAGAGCCGTCAGTGATAGCATAAAAAACTAAGCCACTCTGAGGATAAAAATCTTGAAAACGACTAAAGCCCGGAGCTGCACCCTCAAGAACCATATTACTAGTTCCTGTTGTATAGCTAAGCTCTTTTACTCTGTCTGATAACTGGATTATATTATCATTTGGATCAGGATGCATTTCTCTACCCTTGTTATATTACTATCTAGTTAATTTTAGGAGCCGTCATAGGCTGGAGTTGGAATCTCTGTAGCTGGAGAGTCAAGGACTCCAGATCCTCTTCCAAATATAACCAAATCGCACTGATCTGATTCTACATATGTATTATCCTCTGCTAAAACATTAAAGGTTAGTTGGCGCGGGTCAGTAGATATATCATCACTTCCAGATCTTTTAGCGAGCCCAATGAAACCTTGCGAGAAGTCAGCGCCATCGGATGCACTGTTTGCACCAGTCTCTCCGTGTCTAAATCTTGCTGTTCCAAATGCAGCATAGTTATTATCACCAAGTACTCCAGAAGTAAACGTTACTCTGAACTTGCCAATTCCCAGTCTTTCCAATTTGTGTATATTGTAAGCGTCGTAAACTTTTGGCGCCCAGTTAGTTGGCGCAGAGTTTCCGCTAGTGCTAAATGTAATCCAAGCTTTTGCTGTGGACTTTGCGGAAGGTATTCTACCGGAATCCATTTCAAATACTAGTTGGCCAGACCCCTTGATGTGAACATCTTCTCTGTTGTCATTTATGTACAAAAAGTCTAAGCCTCTGGCTGAAGTGCCCGAGGCGCTAAGTACATTATCTTTGATACTTACATTTCCAGTAAATGCTCTAGACCCATCAGCTAAGATATACTGGGTATGAGGGTCTGTTCCGGGAAGGCCTCCTAGCGAATCGTGTTGTATGTTGGATACGCCTTTGAAAGGCTCGTACTGGATACCTCCGCCATTGGAGAAGTTAATGCCAGATTCTGCCACAAACAAACCGCCAGTATTGGTGACACTATTTCGCTTTGCCCTTACGTCATTAACAAAAGCCCACGTAGTATCAAAGTCACCACTAGACACAATTAAGTTTATAGACTCAACGGTGTCAGCCATGTTGTGTCTTACGTCTTCAGCAGAAATTAGACCAGCGTTGTTATCCGCCAAGTCTCCATTTATGCTAGAAAGCAAATCACCTGTATTTTTAACTGTCATTTAAAAGAACTCCTTAAAATAAATATCCACCAGACCTGTGGTCATAGTAGCCTTGGTTTCTTGCTACGAAGTCGCTGCCCGGACTGTATGGGCCTATAATTGACTGACCGCCAATGCTTCTTCCGGTTTTGTAATCTAATAAGTATTTTTCGTATTTTTCACAAAGGTCTTTATATAAGACACTTAGTGTTCCAGTTACACCTCTAAGGTCTATAGATGATGGGCCATCTTTGATAGCTATTGCGTTGCTTGCTTCTTTTCTTATTTCACTACCAACAATTATACAAGCTGCTTTTAGGCAGGCTAAGTTCATAAAGGCGTCATCTCTAGTGGCTGTCTCAGTAGGATCTGGATCTAATTTACAAGTTTCTACATTTATTGTATATGTGTTTTCTACATCTACTTCGAGAGTAACTAATTGACCAGCGACTAGTATTGTTGTTTCCAGCCTATGATCTGAGTACGTATAAGATGAAGAATCTACATCATTTATCAAATATCTTAATATTGTTGACATCTGGCCTTGCCAAGACATAGCTATCTCCCTATATGTTGCAATGAACTTTGAATGTATGTATATCCGTAAAATAAGTTCCGCTAGGAAGTGTGACCTTGCCTTGTAGTTTGTAGTTTCCTACCTCGTCCAAGTCTCCATTTACTGTGTCGTAATACATGACGCCAGAAGTCGAGCTTCCATCGCCAAGTGTTGACCCAGTTCTGTTTACTATCTCGTCGCTAGGTTTTCTAAAACTTATCTGCAACGCGCTAGCATTTGATAGATCTACAGTCGAACCGTCATCTTTAACGGTTACTAAAAATCTAGTGCCAATGTCATTATGATGTATTTCACTTGGCATTGTTTTACCTTTTCAAAGTAATATCGTGTTTTTGTTTTATACTTAACGTTATTTCTACTTGGGTTTGTGCCATTATAATGTAACCGTTTTCTTCTGATCTAAATTCAAGTCTACAGTTGATTGTGTGTCAATCGTAAAACTGTATTCTGGCGACTGCTCGATGTTCAATGTAAATGAAAAGTTTTCGCAGCCTTCAGATCTAGCAACTACAAACTGAAAACTAATTGGTAGTGACGAAAATGGTGCGGATGCGAACATTATGCTAGAGGATCTGAAATGGCCACTGAAGCATCAATCGCTTCCGCTGCGGCTTTCTTGGCTTGGCTTACTTCGTAAGCTCTAACATGATCTCCTAAAAACTGTCTTACTATTTTATGCGTAAAATCGCCCTGAGTCTCAGGGTTTGCGATAGTGGCAGGAATCGGGTTTCCGTCTCCATCCACTGGCTCAACTGGATTGTCCGGGTCGCTTTCGTCAAGTATATATTCTGGATTGGCGATATTCGCTTTATATCCGTAGTTTGAGCAGATCGCATCAAACACTCTTGATACATCATCATCTGCTATTTCTAGTTGAAAAATTGCCATTTTTTCTCTCTCCTGTGGGAAAATACGTACTCTCTACAATAAATATACACGTTTTTCTCTTAGTTATGTTGTTAATATTTTAGTTATCAGTCTACAAACATCATAAAAGCAGTACCAGCTGTAGCATCTGCTACAAACTCATGAGCGCCTATATCCCAAGTATCTCCTTGAGAGTCTCTGTTTCTTCCGTTGATGTCTATTTCTACACCGTTAGTAGTTCCCAAATCTACGCCTGCATCTATGCAGTGTGAATCTGAACTTATATGTAAATCCTCAGAATCACCAGTCGTAGAAACAAAACTTATTTGAGCTAATGTTTTTCCAGTTAAAGCGCTAGAGTCATTTAAGCTCTGTCCCATGTCTTCTGCATCATAAGTAGCATTAGTAGTATCGTCGGAAAGGTTGTTGGCAGAATCCACAGTGGAACCTGCGGCAGATTTCCAATATGCCCTATCGTTTCCGCCTTCACATTTAGAAGCTATATTATTTTTTATTCTTGTGTTTGAGCTTGAGGGATTACCAAACCTAAATCCTAACCCGTGCTTACTGCCACCCTGTCCTTGTATATTATATACGGTGTTATTATAGATGTATGCATTTCCAGCCCAAAGATGTGTATTAATCGCACTTGCAGTATCATTAGATGTTTCAACTAAGTTGTATACAATATTATTGAGTATGTAAATACTGTCTGATGAAGCTCCTGCTCCAAGCACATGTATCCCATACGGCCCGGTGTTGCCGGGGTTTCCACGTTTACCGTGAATTAACATATTTCTAATGATACAATTGTTATTAGTACCTGTAAGAACTATAGCTTTGTTCACGGCTCTGTTGTCTGCGTTTGTAAAGTCATCGTCGTTATCCATGTCTATTTCTAGCCATTCAATTGTAACATTGTCTACATTAACCCTAATGACCCCATTATTATGAGTACCAGCCGCTGTGGGCTTTAGCAAGGCACCACTTCCCGCTGTTCCGTCGTGCCTACTATCAGCATGAACAGTAAGTTTAATTAATGCAAGATCATATCCAGAACTACCGCCTATAGCGCTTCCATTTTCTATAAGGTTGTAAACATCCGTAAATGTAGAATCAGCATATATTTCACCAATAGCAGTATCTCCATTTGAATATATGGAGTCGCTATTTAAATCTGCTTCCCACGCATTAATAGTAGAGTAATCTCTGGAGCTTGTGCCTATAGTTTTTGTTACAGTAGCCATTACAATAACCCTTCTGTAATTTTGTCATAAGTCAAAATATCAATGTGTTCTCTTTCATTCATTGGTTTTCTACAATCACACATGTGGTCTGGATTTCTTAAATCATCTACAGAACTACCAAGTTCAGAAGATAAATCCCAATAAGGAACAAACCACCTTCTTTTAGCTAAGATAATAGGGTTGTAATCTTCTGGAGGATCTTCCGGGATATCTTCAACAGCAGGTAAGGCTCTTTCTATCACAGTGCCTCCAGAAAGTTCAACTCTAGTAAACGAATCGCCATCATAGTTTCTTCCCGAAGTATTAATGCAGATAAAGTGTCTTTTTTCTAAATCGGTAAAAGGCCAACTATTATGATCCTCTTTCAAGTTGTCCGTTTCGGTTTCTATATGGTTCCAAACCGACGCAAGGAAGGTCTCCTTATCGCTTCTCATTTTTCCATACCAAACTTCTGACCCACTTGCTCCAAAGATCTTATGGCGCGGATTCTTTAATCTTTTTGAAAGGTATTGATATACATCTATACTTTCTCCGTTTTCATTAGGAGTCTTTCCAATCATGTCTTCTTCGCCAGTAATCAGGTTTGTCCTCCTGACTCTTTTTCCAACTCTTTGAAACTTATACGTATGCGTGGCTTGTTGAAACTTCTCTAACAAAGTATTCAAATCTCTAGTTCCATTAGTGTTAAAACCAAAGTTATTAGGATGACATATCATCTCTGCGTGGGCTAAATGAATGCGATCAAGGGACATGGTTGACACTACATCTCCATCCTGATAGCGAGGGTTGGGGCCGTTAGATTTTACTTTTACTATTAGTTCCATTTTACTTTCTCCGAATATTTTTCCATAAGTTCTTTCCGCTGTGGAACGCAATGCTTGCCAGCAAAGTGGACTATAAAATCACCTTCGTTATACGAGCAGCCAAGGCCTTTTGCTAGTTCCTTTTTTGACGACTCTGTTCTAAACCAGCCCTCTCCCCATTGAGAAAATTCCATAGGTTTTTTATCGCTATCTTGGTAATAAAACGAATTAAACGCCCTGTTTTTAGGCTCTATATATACGTGTCTGTCAAAGTTCATAGCGTTTTGATCTCGTAAATAGTTCATTCCACATTGTTCCCAGTAATGATCCGATTTATAGCTGTGAAATTCTCCTTTGGGCCAACCCCAAAGTAAGTTCAAAAAACTTTTTGTCCAATCTGTGTTTTTAACAAAATAATGGCCGCAACATAGACAACTAGAACACTTTTTTCCACAGTACTCTCCCTGCCCTTGATCAGGTATAACTATGTCAAAGTTAGGTTTAATAAAACTTTCTAGTTTTACTGTTTGATCCATAATCAAGGCGTCGATGTCAGACCAAAATACCCAATCAACATTTGTAGTTTCTAGTATCTCTAACAATAGTAGCACACTGTGCCAACTGGGGTGTCTCGTTTCAAACTTTGTATCGTAAGTACCCCTTCTTGTTACTAGGTCATAACCATGTTTATTACAATATATTTCTTTGTTCTTTATGGGTATGTCTGCCCAATCGTCAAAGTTTTCCGTGTAAAGTTGTGCTATTGCTATTTTCATTTTTAGGTTGGATATATAAATGGGTCGTTATCGTTGTCTTTTTTGTTTTTATAATATCTGTAGGCATAAAAGCCAATATAAAATAAACACACTAAGGCAAAGTACTTCATAACAAATTATTCTTTTCTATAAAAGCTCTTATCTTGTCAGACCAAGCCTTGTGGCCTTTGTCGTTGGGGTGTAGATCCTTCTTGCTTACCACAAAATTTTGTCTATCTTTGTTTATCAGCAATTGCTGACTCTCTTTATTAAACTTGTAAAAGTTAGTGTCTTTTATTCTATCTCTTAATAAGGCTAGTTTTTCTAACTTAACTGTTACATTGTACGGAAAAATATTCAGTGAATGGTACATACAATATTTTATGCCTAAATTCTCAAAAAAGTCCTGAAGTTCAAGTGTCTGCCTAAGCATTTTTGCAAGTAAGTTTCCATAATTTTTTACTTGTTTATAAGTGTCCCAAGTTGGAGCTTTGGCTGGCTGTCTTTTTAAAGAAAACCATGTTTCTCCCCAGTCACATGTGGATATCCCGTCTTCCTTGTAATTGTTTATGTAGTCTATTCTTGCGGGATTAGTCCAGCCAATCACAGCAAATGTATCTTTTATTCTTTGAGGGTTTTCATAAAAAAACATTTTCGTAGTAAGCACTAGCCTGTCATTTCCTCGGCCTGCAGAGGCTAAGCCTATGTGGTTAAGCCCAAAATGTTCACTTAGCAAAACTCCTGCATGATTATCAAATCCTTTCCTTTTGGTTAAAAAAGAACACCCATTGGAGAACAAAAAATTTGTCATAGTTTTTGAACCTCTACACAGTCTTTTACAGCCCAAGCGCTTGAAGTAGGTAATAACCAGTATACGCTACTCACACTACACAGCTCGTAAAAGCTGCCTGTGCTACTAGAAGTAGACTCAAGCCCAAACCTATTTTCCTTATCATATTTTAAGAATTGCTTACCGTAAAAGTAATAATTTGAAACGTATTCCAGATCATTATTTATTCTTTCGTTTAACTTAAAACCAAACCTTATGCCCTTTCCGCTGGTTGTTATATAACAAAAAAGTATCCTATCATCACAGCTAATCTTTTCAAAAAACTCGTAAGTATACTTATCACATTCAAACTTCTTGTCTTTTATAATCGGAAACTTCACCTTCATGATCGAGGTGTTTCCGTCTCTGTCCAACTCTTTTATTACTCTAGAGTTATCTGGACTATACTTTTGCAAATGTTCTACAGTGTCAAACTCCCCAACTATTATTCTTACGTCATGAGATACGTAGTCAATCGGGTGATGAACATTGTATCTAACGTCCTTATTCTCGTCTCTGTAAAGACTGAACTGTCTTAATCCTCCATCCTTACTAAAAACATCTTCCAATCCTGCATAGACTTTTGTCCACTCTGGAGATAATGTTGGATCTGTTAAATAAACTAGCATAGCTTTTCAAAAACCGTTTTTCCTATTTTATACTTTTCCTTGTTCGTTGTAGCAAGGAGCAATCCTCTATGTGTTTTTTCATTTAGTCTTTCTTCTTTGTCTTCTATGGTCATATATTCTGGGTGTATCTTTAGAACCCTACCTAAAAGCTCAGAGCCCTTTCCATTATGGTTGCTGCAAGTGCTAAAAAGGTTAGTATCGTGAGCCATTACTGTTGGTATCTTGTTTCTTAATATCATAAGTAACTCAGCGCCTGCTCCATCTATATTGTGATTTCCATCTACGAACAAGAAGTCAAAGTCTTTCCAGTGTTCTAATAAGTCCGCGCCTACTTGAACATGAAGCATAACATTATCAGGTTTTTTGCACATAGACAGCAAAGCTCTCAATTGTCGTGTGGGGTTCGGTTCAGCAATATGAAGCTTAAAGTTTTTCCCTTGATTTAAAGCTTCAATAAAAGCTGCGGTAGAGACTCCCGAATATGAACCTATCTCAGCGACCCTAGTAAAGTCGTTTGCCATTAAGAACTCATATATAACTTTTACATGTCTTGTGTCTGTAAGCCAATCGGGATGATCGCAGTCTAGAGTAAATTCATATCTGTCAAAGTCCATTTTACTTCCTCATAATTTGATATAATTTCTTGTACCTTCCTATTTTCCTGCTTTTTCAATTTGGATGGTCGTATACGAAAATG